>JAABUV010002901.1_pt1 | contig 22491 bp, 18 predicted proteins | sample 5559971 | NCBI WGS metagenome assembly JAABUV01 (sample SAMN10711881, study PRJNA513362) | rock metagenome | isolation source: Antarctica rocks | place: Antarctica: Victoria Land, Knobhead nord | collected 2015-12-19
CTTGTCACCGGTGTCGTTTCGCCCCGTCGATTTGCTCGCGACTTCCATGACGAAAAGAGGAACACCAGCGTCAGCCAAAGAAATAGAGGCCAGGTCGCCGGACGGGAGCGGTCGATCGAGCACCATGACGTCCGGGTGCGGATCATAGGCGGTACCGTCCTCATGTTGTAGCCCCACGAGCGCGATTTGGTTGCACACGCCCCAGGCCGCGCCGCGCCTCCGCGCTACCTCCTCTATCATGTCCGCCAAGGCGGCGATGGCGCTTTGGTGCCATTGTGTCCCCAAGACGCTCTCCTCCGTATCACTAAGTAGCGTGTCGGGGACACGATACGTCGTCGCCCACGTCGTTGCCTGTGCCATTTCGTCTCCACCCCCTATGCTTCTTGCATCATTCGTCGCGTTGCTCGTGCAGACGCCGCACCTGCTCCTCAAGCTCAGCGAGCCGGCGCGCTTGCTCAACGCGCGCCTGTTCGGACGCGATAAGTTCGCGCGCTTGCTCGACGCGCGCCTGCTCCGACACGGTAAACTGTCGTGACAGTTCGGTAAGCGCCTGCACGGCCTCCAGACGCGCCTGTTCGGACGCGATAAGTTCGCGCGCTTGCTCGGACGCGACGAGGCGTTGTGAAAATTCGGTCACGGCCTGCTCCGCGGCGGCGAGGCGTGGGACTGTCTCGCGCTCGTACAGATCGACGCGTTGCTCCAGTTGCTCGAACCGATCCAGGCGCTGCTCCAGATATGCGGCGCGCGCGCGCATCTCGTGGGTGAGCTCGATTTTGCGGCCGTCGCGGTCAAAGACGCTTAAGAATGGCTGTGTTGCCTCAAATGAAACGGCAAGGGACGCGCTCCGCCACAGGCCGCCGGCATCCGGAGCCCACGGTACATACACGCCCCCCCGCATATGCCAGGCTCGTATAGCGGGGGACGACGAGTCCGCATCCGGGTCGAATACAATGTACTCGGGGACGCCAATAGCCTCGTAGGCGCGCCGCTTGTCGCCGATATCATTTCTGACGGTCGAGTCGCTCGCCACTTCGAACACAAAAAGTGGGACGCCAGCTTCACTCAGGGCAATGGAGTTATCGTTGCCGGACGGCAAGGGACGCGTGAGGACCATGACGTCGGGGCGCGGATCGTAGGCTGTCCCATTCTCGTGCTGTAATCCCAGGAGCGCGATCTGGTTGCACACGCCCCACGTTATCCCGCGACGACGCGCGGCCTCGCGCAGTATATCGACGAGCGCGCTGGTTACATCCTGATGCCACAACGTCCCCAAGACGCTCTCCTCCGTATCGCTGAGTAGCGTGTCGGGGACACGATACGTCGTTCTCCACATCGTCGCCTGTGCCATTGCTATTACCCCCTGTACGCCCATGTTTGTCCTGGTCCGGCGCCCCGTCGTATCTGTCGTTCTCCTCCGTGCCTCCGTGTCTCCGTGGTGAATAATTCAGGCTACTAAAGTAGATACGTTGGGCTACTTTCCGCTCTGCAGCGTCTTGGTCGCGGCGGACGCGGCCTTGGGCAGCAATGTCGTGGCCGTGCCCTCGCCGCTCCACAGCGACTGCAACACCTGGTCGGCCGCGGTGTAGACATCGAAGAACGTTGGGAACGAGGGCAGCCGGTGTCCCAATGCGGTCTGCGCCTGGAAGACCGTATTGTAGGGCTTGCTACGCCAGAACGTCGAGTTCAGCACGCCGGGGTTGATCGGCGTCACGTCGTTGCCCTCGCTGAACGTCAGCGTCGCCACCGGACCAGTCATGAAGTCCCACAGACGGTAGGTCGCCTCGGGCGCCTTGGTGAACGCGGACATGCAGTAGCCCGCGCCGCCGGACGCGTTGACGACGGGCCGCCCGCTCCAGTGCGGCATCCCCACCACGCTCCAGTCGAGGCCCGGCGTCTTGAGGAACGTCGGGACCAGCGCGTGGTTGCCGAAGGCCATGGCCAGCTGCCCGCCCGCGAACAGCGACGAGATCGTGGCCGACGAGGCCATCTGCGAGGCCGGCGGCGTCACCTGGTCCTTATTGGTGAGGTCGGCGATGAACTGCAGCGCCTGCGCGGCGGCCGCGGTGTCGAAGGTGACCTTAGTCGGCTTGGCGTCGTTGTCGAACAACTCGACGCCCTTCTGCCACAGCCACAACCGCCAGAAATCCGTCTCGTAGGCGAAGCCGTACTGGCTGATGCGCGCGCCGCTGCCCTTGGTCAATTTCTTGGCCGTCGTGCGCAACTCGTCCCAACTCCAGCCGCTCACAGGGTAGGAGACGCCGGCGGCCTTGAACAGCCTGCGGTTGTAGAACATGACCTTGGTGTCATTGTCGCGCGGCACGCCGTACAGCCCGCCGTCCCACTCGAAGACGAACAGCGGGCCCGGCGCGTAGGCCGCGAGGCTCTTGCCATGGCTTCTAGACATGGCGCGGATGTCCTGCAGCGCGCCCTTGGACGCGTAAGTGGGCACGTAGGTGAGGAACATTACGTCGGGGATACTCTTGGCCGCGAGGTCGGCGTTGAGCTTGACGAAGTAGTCGCTGAACGAGGTGTACTGCGGCTGCACCGCGATATTTTGGTTGCGTAGCGTGAACACCTTGAGCACCTGGTTGATGGTGACCTGCTCGTCCAGGCTGCCCCAGGAGCCGAACGTAAGCTGCGTCGGCGTCGTGGCCGCCCGCGCCGGGGCGGGACCCTCGATGGCCTCCAGCGCCCCCGCGATGGCCGGCGCGGCGAGCCCCAGCGCCAGCGCGCGCCGGATAAAGCTTACGCGGCTCATCCCGCTCGCCACCGCCTCGGCGGCCAACTCGTCCAATCCGAACTCTTGCCTCTTGTCCATCGAACTGTTCTCCTTGTGCATCTATAAGCGCTTGCCGTGCCGATATTGGCTGGCTGATAGTAGGCCGGCTGATCGTCGCGGCATGACCGTGCCGCGACGCATCGAGTCTTAGTCGGGCGAGGCGCGCCCGTAACCCACAGTATACGCAACAGTTGGTCTGTCCGACTTTTGTGACATGGGACCCGGCCTTAAAAGGTCTCTCGTAAGTTGATCTCGCGCCGACCCTTCAAGGTCTGTGCCCTGCCATGGTCTTGTAAGGCTAGGCCGAGGTGTTTATCACCGACGGGGCGACAGCGGCCTTGTGTCAACGCGCGGCGTCAGCCTCTTTACTAGCGCCGGTCAAGGCGGGCGTGATAGCCTCGACGAAGGGCGCCTTGTCGTCGAAGGGACCGACGACGGCTACGCGCAGGGACTCGGGCCGCAGCAGCGCGGCGGCGAGGCGCTGGATGTCATCGGCGGTGACGGCTTCGACGAGGGCCAACGACTCTTCGGGCGTGCGCGCGTAGCCGCGCTGCAACACCGAGCGCGCGTTGCGCGTGGCCACACTATAGGAGTCCTCCAGCGCCAGCAGCAGTGACCCTTCGTAGGAGCCGCGCACGCGCTCGAGTTCGTCCCGGTCGACCGGCTCCGCGGCCAGCCGCCGCAGCTCGTACGCGATGACCTCCAGCGCCGCGACCGCCTTGTCGGGGGCGACGCCGGCGTGGATGGAGAGCGTGCCATGGTCGCTCATCGCCGCCGCCCCGGCGCCGACCGCGTAGGCCAGCCCGCGCCGCTCGCGCACTTCCATGAACAGCCGCGAACTCATACCGCCGCCCAGGATTTCGGCCAGGATGGCGAAGGCCATGTAGTCGTGACTGTCGAGCGCCACGCCCGGCGCGGCGACGTAGAGGTGCGCCTGCCCCTCGCGCCGTGTCAGCGCCACCCGCTCGCCCTCGGCGTAGACGGCGGCGGGCGCCGCCGGCGCCGGGACGACGGGCCAGTCGCCGAGCAGTTCCGTGGCGCGCCGCGCTACGGCGTCTGGGTCGATATTGCCGGCCACGGAGAGCACGATGCGCGCGGGCGCGTAGTGCGCGGCCATGTAGGCGCGCAGGGCATCGCTCGTCACGGCGGAGACCGTCTCGCGTGAGCCGATGATCGGCCGTCCCAGCGGGTGGTCGCCCCAGACCGTGCGCTGCAAGAGGTGCGCCCCCACCACCGCCGGCACATCCTCGCCCTGCGCCAGTTCCTCGACGATCACGCCGCGCTCGCGCACGGTCTCGGTCTCGTCCAGCAGCGGGTCACGCAGCATGTCGGCGATAAGGTCAAGCCCCACGTCGAGCTGTCGGCTGGGGACTTTGGTGTAGTAGGTGGTGATCTCGCGCGAGGTGCTGGCGTTGATGCGGCCGCCCAGGCGTTCGATAGTGTCGGCGATGAGCTGGGCGCTGGGCCGCTTTGTCGTGCCCTTGAAGAGCATATGCTCGAGGAAGTGCGACACGCCGGCCTCGGCGTCGTCCTCATAGCGCGAGCCCGTCCCGATGACGGCGACGACGGTGGCGGAGTAGGTCGCGGGCATGGGGTGCAGCGCCAGGCGCAACCCATTGGACAGGGTGATCAGGGTAGTGCTAGGCATTAAATACTTTCTGTTCGTCGATGTCGCGCGGCGCCCGCGCCAGGAAGTCCTTCGCCAGCGCCTCGACCGCGGCCGGATCAGCCCCCTGCGTCGTGAGCGTCGCGCCTACATCATGGGTCATCGCGGGCCGGGGTTGTCCGTACGGCGCCTCATTCATCGTCGTGTCCCTCGTGTCGTGTGACGCTATCTAGTCGGAGTTAGTATACCTTGTGGATCGCCATTGCAGCTGTAACAGCTCTGATAGTAGGGCTTATGAATTATTGTTAGCGTGCAGCAGTCCTGGGATCGCGGGCGTGACACCCGCGATCCCAGGACTGCCATTCCAAGGCTTATGCGCACCTACGAAGAATCCATCTTTGTGTGGATAGCGAGGGTATAGTGCGCCATACTAGTTCGTATGATTAACATAATGTGTTGCGGCGCACGGAAAGGTGTTCTGATGACCTGGAGTGAGGGCGTAGTCGATGGGGATCAGTAAGCGGCGCGGGTTGCAGGTACTTCAATATGTTTCGCTGTTTGTGCTAAGTATTTTCGTTGTACAGGAGTTTAGTCCGGGGCACAGGGGTAGTGTACTGCCTGTCAGTGAATATCCCCTTTTCTTCTTTGTGGCGGCCCTGAACTTCACTGTCACGTACCTTTTACAGAAGGGCAACTTACAGAAGGGCAACAGCGCCCGTTTGGTGCGCGTTTTCGTCGTCACGGTTCTATTTATTATCTGGTCAATGACTTTGCTCTTTGACGCCTTGACTGCCTATATCTTCTGGGCACAAAATGCTGTGAACTTGCTAGTCAGTGGCACTCATTTCGCCTCCAATAACTCAAACGGCGTTCAAGCGGTCTTTGCTGTCCTAATCTTCGTCGTTACTACCATGTATGTATTCTTCACAGCCATAACTGTCCGTCAGACCAGACTGAGTCGGCGCACACAGGAACGCATCGCGGATGATCAAATGAGTTTGGCGCGCGCAGGCTGCCAAGCAGGCAGAACTGGAGCGTCGTCACGATGATTTTGAGCAACGGACGACCGTGGCGCTTGAAACGATGGCACAGAGCCTGACGGTGCTCACAGAGCTACTGCGTTCCCAGCAGTGTGCCACGACGACTGTTCCAAGGAACGGGCATAGTCGTAGGGTCACCACTCAGGTTGCACGACATCTACGCGTGTGGGACGATGAAGATGTCACAATAATGGGCGTGGACAGCTAGGCCGCGATCATTCTGGGTGAGAACTGGTGGGGGCCGCACGACGCGGCCAAGAGCATCGCGGCGGGCGCGTCCGACCACGCCATGCTCGACGTGATGAAGCTCGGCGGGGTGAGCGGCTGGCTGCGCGCCGCCCTCATCGCGGCGGCGGGCCTGTCGGCGTCGAGCCACGCCTTCCCCGAGGTCAGCGTCCACCTGCTCGGTGTGACGCCGACCTGTCACTGGCTGGAGTATCTGGACCACGTCGGCCCTATCCTGGCGGAGCCGGCGCGCATCGTGGACGGGCACGCGCTAACGCCCGACCGTCCTGGCATTGGTTTGGAGTGGGACGAAGACGCCGTGCAACGGGCGCTGATTCGCTAGATGACGCGCGCACGTCCGTCCAGATCGGCGGGATGGCTCTTACCCCTCTTTGGCATGTATCATGCTGTGATGCGTGCACCAAGCATTTCTCCCTCAGGCGCCGGCGGCGGTACGAACGCGCTGTGGCCCTGAGAGACACTAGAGGAGGAAGCCATGAACCCTGCCGTATCGCGTGATAGTAACCCTGCCTATTCCCCGGACGTACGGGATGATGGTCCCCTCGCGCCACGCCGGTGGCGACATATTATACCGCTCGTCTTCGTGACCTATAGTCTGGCTTATCTGGATCGCGCGAACTACGGTTTCGGCGCCGCCGGCGGCCTCGCCAAGTCACTGGGCATCACGTCGAGCGTGTCGGCGCTCCTGAGCGCCTTATTCTTCCTGGGCTACTTTTTCTTTCAGATTCCCGGAGCCCACTATGCGCAAAAACATGGCGCGAAGAAGTTGGTGTTCTGGGCGTTGATCATTTGGGGCGTGCTCGCCTCGCTCACCGGCGTCATTACCAATATTCCCCTGCTGGCCGCCGATCGCTTCCTGCTCGGTGTCGTCGAAAGCGTGATCCTGCCGGCCATGCTGGTCTTCCTGACGGCCTGGTTCACGAGTCGCGAACGGTCACGGGCTAACACCTTCCTGATATTGGGCAATCCGGTGACCGTCCTCTGGATGTCCGTCATCTCGGGGTTTTTGATCCAGGCGGTAAGTTGGAAGGGCATGTTCATCCTGGAGGGCTTACCCTCCATTATCTGGGCCTTCATCTGGCTCAAAGTCGCCGCGAATCGTCCTGTCGATGCGACCTGGCTGACGCCCGGCGCGAGACAGGCCGTCGAGCGCGCCCTGGACCGCGAGCAGGAAGGACTAGCCAAGGTCAAGAACTACTGGGCCGCCTTCCGCACGCCTCGGGTGATCCTGCTCGCGCTACAGTACTTCTTTTGGAGCATTGGTGTGTACGGCTTCGTGATCTGGCTGCCCTCCATCATCAAGCATGGTTCGCACCTGGGCTTCGGCGCCACGGGGTTATTCGCGGCGTTGCCGTACGTCCTGGCCGTCATCCTGATGCTGGCCGCGTCCTACTTCTCCGACCGTACGATGGAGCGCAAGGCGTTCGTCTGGCCGTTCCTGCTCATCGGAGCGGTCGCCTTTTACATATCATATGCGGTTGGCGCCGGCAATTTCTGGGTGTCCTTCATCTTCCTGGTCATCGCGGGTGGGTGTATGTATGCGCCGTACGGTCCATTCTTCGCGATCATTCCTGAGATATTGCCTCGCAACGCGGCGGGCGAGTCGATGGCGCTGATCAACAGCTTGGGCGCGCTAGGCTCGTTCGTCGGCGCCTACGTCGTTGGGTTACTCAATGGCGCGACCGGGAGCCCCGGAGCGGGATTCATCTTTATGGCGGCGTCACTCGTTCTAGCCGCCATCTTCACGATGGTCGTCAAGATGCACGCGGCGCCGCGCACGCCCTCTCTATCCGGGTGGCCATTGCGCGGTGGTCGATCGGTCCCGACTGCGTAATCGTGTCGCCGATTGACGGTAGCTGACAGCGGAGTTGCGGATTTCTAGCACCTAATAGGCGAACATGCTATTACGTCTGTATGCTGCATGCGCTTGGCGTTCTCCGCCTGATCGGCCGCGCGGTGAGCGGTTATGCACTCGGCGCGTCTAGCATGGCCGGCCCAGTCAAGAGGACTATTGCCTTGTTGTGCTAGTGTTGCTGAGATCAGGGGCAGTATCTAAAAGGACGGCCTCGTAACAGGCGCACCCAGGCGTACCCAGCGCACGTAGCTGGATACGGTAGATCGTGCTGGGCCCCCGCTGGAGGGACTGTGCCGGCGGCAGCAGTCGTCCGATCAGCGGTAGCCGCCGCGCGTACCCCAACAGCGGGTCGGGCCGCCCCGTCACCAGCGGGAAAGCCTCCACTCCGCCCTGGTCTACGAGGCGCGGGCGCGTCAGGATGACCGCGCTCCCGCCAACGTCGGGCGAGCGCGCGACCCAGCGGGGCAGCGCGACGACCATCCCTCGCACCCGGATCGTCGGGCCCACCCACGCTACCCGGCCGCGCGCGACCTGGCGCGCGAGGTCCGCCACGGTATACACCCGACCCGGCGCGGCCAGGCTTGCCGCCCGCGACACGGCGACCCAGGCGCCGCGCCCCTCCCACGCCAGGACAGGGACGACAAGCAGCATGCCGGCGAAGACGGTCCAGCGGCGACCGTGTGCGCCGTATGATGTGGTCGCGCTTCTCCCGTTCATCTTGCACTCCTCCTGGAATGATCCGCTCACACGACGCTTATCGACCGCGGCCGCGTCGGCCCATCTCTTAGCTGTACGCGGGCGTCCACGGGCATACACCCAACTGTGGAGCGGGGCCATGCCAGAGACAGAGCGTGCGTAGTATCCTGTGACAGAACCGGTCCGTGATGACCACCTGTGTTCCAGTCTGCGGCGGACAGCGGGGAGGCGCCACGAGAAACGCACACGCTGTCCACATCTTGCGACCCACATGATGAGCCACGAGGCCGGCACATGCGGCTCCGCGTGTGCTATCATGGCAACACGGTTCATCGCGACGGACGTGGCAGGGGCTTGGCGCGCACATGGACAGGTACCATGACTGAGATTGTGGACAAACCGCTCGTCTTTGGGGAGGCGCTCCGGCGTCACCGCGTTACGGCTGGCCTGACGCAGGAGGCGCTGGCGGAACGCGCCCGCCTGAGCGCCCGAGCGATCAGCGATCTGGAGCGCGGCATCAAGCACCGGCCGCGGCACGCCACGCTGGCGTTGCTGGTCGAGGCCTTGCAGCTCGCGGGGGCCGCCCGCGCGGCGTTCGAAGATACGGCCTATGGGCTGGGCGCATCCCCCGCCATCCGTGCGCCCGTACGCCCCCTCCAGCCTACCGTCGCCCCTCTCGTCGGGCGCGCGCGGGACCTGGCAGCTCTCGAGAGCCATCTCGGCGGCGTGGGACCGCCTGTGTTGCTCCTGGTCGGTGAGCCGGGGATTGGGAAGTCTCGCCTGCTGCGCGAGGCGGCGGCGCGCGCGGCGGGGTATGGGCTGCGTGTGCTGGAGGGCGGCTGCCAGCGGCGCGGTGGGCAAGAGCCGTACGCGCCGTTCCCGGATGTGCTGCAGCGCTACATTGGCGGCGAGCGCCCCGTCCCTCTCCGCGCGGCGTTACGGGGCTGTACGTGGTTGGTCCGCCTGCTGCCGGAGCTGGCGGAGGGCCCTATCCCCCCGTTGCCGCCCTGGAACCTCACCCCCGAACAGGAGCGCCGCCTGATGGTCGCGGCGCTCACCCATTTCTTGACCAACATTGCCGGCCCGGCGGGCAGCCTGCTCGTGCTCGACGATTTGCAGTGGGCGAGTCCTGATGGCCTCGATCTGCTCACGACGCTGCTCCGATCAGCGGCGGTCCCGCTGCGGGTGATCGGGGCGTACCGCGACACGGAGGTGCGACCGTCAGACCCGCTCGCCGTCCGGCTCGCCGACCTGGCCGCCGCCGGGCAGGCGGCCCAGCGGGTGGTGCGTCCCCTCGCCACGGAGGACGCGGCGCGGTTGCTGGATGGAGCCCTGATGGGGTGGGGTGCCGCTCCACATGCGGGGACCCATGACGACGGAGGGGATGCGGGGGCCGCGGTGCGGGAGCGGGTGGTGCAGCGCACGGGCGGGGTGCCGTTCTTCGTGTTGAGCTGCGCGCAGGCCTTGTGCCTGGACGATAACGCCGGCGTGGAGGCGGATGCTGTCGTACCCTGGGATGTGGGGCAGAGCATCCGCCAGCGTCTGGCGGCCCTGCCTCTGCCGGCGCGGGAGGTGTTGGCGCTGGCGGCGGTGGTGGGACGTGTCGTACCACGCGCCACCCTCATCGAACTCGCCACCCGCTCCGAGGACGAGGTGTTGGCCGCGTTCGATGCCACCTGCCAGGCGCGCTTGTTAGAGGAGGCCGGGGAGGATGCCTACCGGTTCTCACACGATGTGATCCGGGAGGTGATTGAGGCCGACCTGGGCGCGGCGCGCCGCGCCGCCCTGCATCGTCGCGTGGCCGAGGCGCTGGAGCGGGCGCCGGGCGAGCCCGCGGTCGAGCTCCTGGTCTACCACTACGCGCGTAGTGGAGAGCAGGACGTTGCCATCCGGTATCTGGAACAGGCTGGAGACCGCGCTGGGGAGCGCTGCGCCAACGCGGCGGCGGAAGACTACTATCGCGATGTGGTGGCCCGGCTGGATGCCGTGGGGCGGGTACGAGACGCCGCCATCGTCCGGGAGAAACTGAGCAAGATCCTGAGCAGGGTAGCCCGCTTCGCGGCGGCGCTCGACGTCCTTGAGCGTGCGGTGGAGACGTACGAGGCTATCGGTGATCTCGATCGGCTGGGGCAGGTGACGGCGCGGATCGAAACCATCTACGTCGCCCTCGGCCGGGCCGAGCACGGCCGGGAGCGCCTGCAGCGGCTGGCGCTCCTCCTGGAGGCGAGTGGCGCCTCGCACGGGTTGGCCGACGTGTATAGCGCGCTCATGACGGTTTTCCTGGTCGGTGGTCAGTTCGCCGAGCAGCTGACGCTCGCGGATCGGGCGGCGCGATGGGCGCGCGTGGCCCAGGATGATCGCCTGTTGGCCCATATTGAGGATCAGCGTGCGATCGGGCTCATCCGGAGCGGGCAGGTGGAGGAGGGGCGGCGGCGTCTGGAGGACGCGCTGCGCGTGGCGACCGCCTCGGGCGATGGCGCCCTCCTTGCGCGCATCGGGACGGGCGCCAGTCCGGTGTACTACGCGGCCGGCGACTTTGAGAGGGCGCGCGTCTGCCTCGATCGCGCGCTTGAGGTGGCGGAGCGACAGGGCGACGTATGGAGCGTCGTGATGGCCTTGAATAATCGGAGCGAACTCGCCTTTTTCACGGGCGATTGGCGCCAGGGGCGCCTGGATGCCGCGCGGTCCGTCGCGCTGTACCGTGAGACCGGCGAGACCGGTTTTGCCTATGCGCTGACCGCCTTGGGCCGTCTGTGTTTGGGCGCGGGAGAGTGGGACGAGGCGTCGCGCTATCTCGACGAATGCGTGTCGGTTGCCATCGGAATGGGCGATATTGAGTTGCTGCGGCTGGCACAAGTCCTCTCGGCCGAGCGCGATCTCCGCGCGGCGCGCCCGCGGGCCGCGCACGCGCGCCTCGCATCTGTGCTCGATCGTCCCGGCCTGGAAGAATGGGACGTGACGATGTGGATGCTGCCCGTGCTGGCCCGGACCTATCTGCAGATGGGCGACACGACTGAGGCGGGAGCCGTGGTGACGCACACGAAGCGGCGCGCCCAGGCCATGGATATCCGCGTCGTCGTGCCCGAGATCCTGCGCGTCGAAGCCTTGCTCACGCTGAGGCAAGGGCGCTACGAGCAGGCCGCGCGGACGTTGGCGGAAGGCTTGGCGGTGGTCCGGCCCCTGGGCTATCCGTATGCCGAGGCCCAACTCCTCCAGGTGTGCGGGCACATGCACGTCGAGAAGAAGGAATGGGCGGAGGCGCGCGGGCGCCTTGAGGCGGCATACGCGCTCTTTGTCCATCTGGGCGCACGCAAGGATGCCGAGCACACGGCGCAAGTCCTGGCGAGCCTGCCCTGACGGACGCGGTTTTTTAGCATTCCGATCGGTTTTGTGTTAATGTGTGGGTGTGCCCCGGCCTCGGTGAAGGGCACGAGACGGACGCCCCAGCACAGGAGAGAACGGCCATGACCGACACACAACATAATGTAAATGGGCACGACGCGCACGACGCGCACGCGGGACATGAGCATGAGGGCGCGCGCGTTGGCTACGCCTCGCCGTCCGACGCCATGCGGGCGCCGCGCGAGGACTTCCTCTACGTGGCCTGCCTGCACGAGGGGACCGGCGTCGCGGAGCCCGACTTCCTCGCCGTCGTCGACGTCAACCCTGACTCGGACACCTACGGCCGGGTCACGCACAAGACGCCCATGCCCAACGTCGGCGACGAGTTGCACCACTACGGCTGGCAGGTCTGCTCCTCGGCCTGCCACAGCAATCTCCAGCGCGCCAACCTCGTCGTGCCCGGTTTCCGCTCCAGCCGCCTGCACATCGTCGACGTCGCCAGCGACCCGCGCAAACCACACATACATAAGGTCATCGAGCCCGACGAACTGATCAAAAAGACCGGCTACACCGCGCCGCATACCGTCCACTGCATGCCCGGCGGCATCATCACCATCAGCATGCTCGGCGACAAAGACGGCAATGCGCCGGGCGGCTTTGCCGTGCTCGACGCCTCGACCTTCGACGTACTGGGCCGCTGGGAGCGGGACAAGGGCGACATGGAGTTCGCCTACGACTTCTGGTACCAGCCGCGCAAGAACTTCATGCTCTCTAGCGAGTGGGCCGCGCCCAACACCTTCGGCCCCGGCTTCAACCTGGAAGATGTCGCCGCCGGCAAGTACGGCCACAAGGTCCACGTCTGGGACCTCGAGCAGCGCACCAAGACGCAGACGATCGACCTGGGCGAGACGGGCATGATCCCGCTAGAGATCCGCTGGCTGCACAACCCCGAGGCCGAGGAGGGCTACGTCGGCGCCGCGCTCTCCAGCACGCTCTGGCACGTCCACAAGGACGGGAACGGCGCCGGCTGGGCGGCCGACAAGGTCGTGGAGGTCGCGGGCCGCGAGGTGGCGGGCTGGCCCTTCCCGCTGCCGGGCCTGATCACCGATCAGCTCATCTCGATGGACGACCGCTTCCTGTACTTCAGCGACTGGCTGCACGGCGACATCCGCCAGTACGACATCTCCGACCGCGCCCACCCCAAGCTGGCGGGGCAGGTCTGGGTCGGCGGACTGCTCGGCCCGGTCCAGTTCGGTCACAATGGCAATGGGCGCGAACTCTCGGGCGGACCGCAGATGCTGCAGTTAAGCATGGACGGCCGGCGGCTCTACGTCACCAACTCGCTCTACAGCACTTGGGACAACCAGTTCTACCCCGGTCTGGAGTCGTGGATGCTCAAGGTCGACTGCCACCCCGAGGGCGGCATGACGCTCGACCAGGACTTCTACGTAGACTTCGGCCCGGCGCGCGGCCATGAGATCCACCTGCCCACGGGCGACTGCACCACCGAGATCTTCGCTTAACCCTGTTTGTCCGATTTGTCGAGTAGGCGGCCGGCGAGCAGCCCCACGGCGAGCGCGCCGCTGAGGATGCCGGCGGGGATGGCGCCGGCGAGGCGCTCGGCGTCGTCGGCGATGTCCTCTGTGTCGTGCGCACGCAGGTAGCTGGAGAGGCGCGTGAGTTGCGTCGCCGCGCGCTCGGCGGTCCGCGCCACGTCCGCTTTGTCCTGAGCGTGCAGCCGCGCGCCCGTCTGCCGCAGCGCCTGCGCCGCTTCGCCCAGGATCAGCGCCGCGTCATCCTTCTGTCCGATCACGAGCGTGATGGTCTGGCGCACGGCCTTGTCCGTCACCGCGCCGGTCACGCGGTCGCTCGCCTCGCTCGCCGTGTGCTTGGTCCCTTCGACGACCTGCCCGGCCAGGCGCTTGGTCTCTTCGAGCAGCTGGCCGGCGGCGTGCTCGACCTGCGCGACGACGCCGCCCGTCGACCCCGTAGCTCGCGCCGGCGGCGTGTGCTCGCCCGTGGCGTCGATGCCATGTGGGGTACCTGGCGCCGTTTCGACCGCGTACTCCTGTTCGCTAGCGGCGGGAGCGATTGTATCGTGGGATGATTCTTGCGTGTTCATCGCTGGCAATCCTTCTTAGAATAAAGAGCGCGTACGGGTGGAGGGGCGTGTGACTACAGTGACGGCCGGCGCTACTCTCATGCGAGCCGCGCGGCTACATACAGATTGTTGCGTCGCCTTACTGTATGGTCGCGCAAGAGGCATGCCACTTGCCGCTATGCTGTGCCGGGCGACCGTGCGGTCCCGCCGCGCGTGATGGCGCCGGCGCGCCGGACGTCGTGGGGACAGGTGAGGGCGTCCCGCTGCTTGTTCGACGGCCGGTTCCTCTGCCCCAACGACATCGTCGGCGCGCGCGTCGTCCCCAGGCGCCTGACGCCACGGAGGGCGCCTCTATAGTCCTCTATAGTCATGTACACATGCTTGTTGGGCAGCCGTCATGTTGTTGGCGCAGGCGCTCGACCGCGAAGCATGGGATACTGTTGTACAAGGACTATGCGCGTTAAGGTAGACGAAAGGCACGAAAGATGCAGACCACTGGGGTAGATCAAGCTTCTAACGAGGAGCGCGAACATATCGAAGTTCTCGTCACGCGAGAGCAGAAGGATTTGCTGGAACAGGCCGCCGCGAGGCGCGGGGTGCCGCTGGCCGTCTTTATCGGCGAGAGTCTGGCGCGCACAGCCACCGAGGCCGTGCGCGAAGGCGCCACCATCGTGCTTGGGGTTGAGGATAGCGCGGTTTTCGCCGACGCCCTCCTCAATCCGCCCGAGCCTGGCCCCGTGCTCCGCGCGATGGCGCGGAGGCACGGCCTAGGGTGCCCGTTTGCTAGCCTAGCCTGCAAAATATCCGGCAAGCGCGCCGAGCGATGGGCGCTGTGTTTGTGCGCGACAGTGTCATGGCGCTCATGACATGTGATCGTGCGCTCGGTCAATGCTAGCCCGCGCGTCAGCGTGAGGGAGGCAAGATGCGTGTTGTCAGTGTGAATATCGGGATAGAGCAACCAATCCGGCACGGGAAGCCCTCGGGCAAGACCGGGATTTACAAGACGCCACGAGCGGAACCTGTGCTGGTCACTCCGCTCGGGCTCGAGGGCGACGCGATTGTCGATACGGAGAATCACGGTGGCCTGGATCTAGCGGTGTATGTTTTCACCCTGCCCGATTACGCGTGGTGGTCCGCGCACATCGGGCGACCGCTTGAATCAGGAACATTCGGGGAGAACCTAACGGTCTCCGACCTGGAGAGCGCGACGTTGGGTATCGGGGACCGCCTGCGTGTAGGGGATGTCCTGCTGGAGGTCACCGCCCCACGTATCCCCTGCGTCACGCTTGCGGCGCGGATGGAGGACCCCCGGTTCGTCAAGACGTTCCGTCACGCGGAGAAGCCTGGCGTCTATTGCCGTGTGATCGAGCCGGGCTACATCGCGGCGGACGACCCGGTCGCGCTGATGCCCTATGATGGCCCGGTCGTGAGCGCCCGTGATGTGTTCCGGAGTTTCTACGAAAAGAATCCGATCGCGGACGACCTGCGGCGCTTTCTGGCCGTGCCAATTCCCCACAAACTGCGCCTGCACTACGAGGAGATACTGGCGCATAGGCGGGAAGCTGCGGCCCAATAAGGGTGTGGTCCTGACGCACTTGTCACAGACGCGACACGCGGCATCTTGTCTATTGCGTTGTGGCGTGGTGTGGCCGATGATGGTTGCATGATGGCTCCTCCCTCGCTCTCGCGCCGGGCGGCAGGCCTGGATGGGTCGTAGTCTAGACGATCTACGCCATCAATCCCGCCTCGCCTTGAATCAGGACCAAACGGCTAACGCATGCATCGTGCGAATTCGTCGGCGACAGACCGGAGGATGCCCAGGCGCTAGGCGGCTACGTAAGCATAAAGGGCAATGCCCGCGCTAGGCGTAAGGGGCGCATGCTGAGTTGTAGGGAGTGGCGCTACCACGGAGCGAGGAGATGAAGTATCACCGATGAACAGTGCGAACTCGCTCGAACCCTTGGGTTGTCGTGGCGCCGTTCATGCGGCCTACCAAGAGTGTCTGCTGCCCCTCAGGCGTCCATTCGTTCGCCAGTAATGTGCAAACTTGAGGTGATACATGGCCGCGCAAGAGCGCAAGCGGATCGTCATAGTGGGCGCGGGCTTCGCGGGCGTCAACGCCGCCCGCGAGTTGGCGCGGCGCCTCCCGGCCGAGGAGGACTGCGAGATCACCCTCGTCGACCAGAACAACTTCCACCTCTTCACACCTATGCTCACCGAGGTGGCGGGCGGCACGGTCGACACCCGCCATATCCTGAATCCGGTGCGCCGCCTCTCGCCCCGCATAACCTTTGAACAGGGCCGCGTCGAGCGCATTGACCTTGCGCGCAAGAGCGTGTCGCTCACCATCGGCGACGCCGCCAACGGCGTCCCCGAAGACGCGCGCATGCTGGAGGCGGACCACCTGGTCATCGCCCCCGGCTCTATCACGGCCGACCACCATATCCCCGGTGTGCGCGAGCACGGGCTGACGGTCAAGAGCGTGGGCGACGCCGCCGCCATCCGCAACCGCGCGATCGAGTTGCTCGACCGCGCTGACGCCGAGCGCGACCCCGCGACGCGTCGCGCCCTGCTCACATTCGTCGTGGGGGGCGGCGGCTATACCGGCGTCGAAACGCTGGCCGCGGTCAACGACCTCGTGCGCGAGAGCATCAAAAAATATCCACAACTCGACGTGCGCGAGGTGCGCTCCGTCATCGTCGAGCCTGTCGGGCGCTTGATGCCGGAGATCAGCGCGGGGCTGGGCCGCTACGCCCAGAAGAAGTTGGAGCAGCGCGGGGTCGAGGTCATCTTCAAGGAGTTGACGGAGGCCGGCCCGGACTACGTCGCGCTCAAGGACGGCACGCGCATCCCGACCTATCTGTTCGTGTGGGCCGGCGGCATCACCCCCAACCCTCTCATCGCGGACCTCGATTGCGCGCACAGCAAACACGGCGCCGTCATCGTGGACGCCTGTATGGCCGTGCTGGGGCGCCCCGGCGTGTGGGCGCTGGGCGATTGCGCGGAGATCCCCGGCAAGGGCGGTAAGCCCTACACGGCGACGGCGCAGAACGCGCAGCGCGAAGGCGTGCAGGTGGCGCGCAACATCGTCGCGGCCATGCGCGGGGAGAAGCCGCGGCCCTTCGTGTATACGCCCATCGGTGAGTTGGCCCTCGTGGGCAAGCGCTCCGGCGTCGCCCAGGTCTACGGCCTGCGTTTCTCCGGCGTCATCGCCTGGGCCATGTGGCGCGCCGTGTACCTGTCCAAGACGCCGCTGCCGGAGAAGCGTATCCGTATCCTGTTCGACTGGACGCTGGACCTCATCTTCGGCGACGAGCTTGCGCAGCTGCCCACGGCGCGCTCGGTCTCGCCCGCCACGCGTGACGCCTTGGAATAGGCGGGCCGCTCTTCTCGGCCTACCTAATCTCTCGGCCTACCCAGGGTCTGTGAATTGGTGGGTATGGTCACGACGTTCATCATCACATGCCGTGGTTGGCGGGGGTCTGGGGGGAGGCATCTCCCCCCAGGTTCCCCCAGCGGCGCGCTGGACCGCTGGCCGCAGCCGGGGGTCCAGTCAGCCATGGGCGGAGGGGGAGAATTGGCCTACCTACTAGGTAGTAGAGAGATGAAGGCGTCGTGGTATACTGCGTGCGTGAACACGACGATTCCTACCGACCGCCGGATCATGGACGTAGCCCAGCGCCTGATGCAGGTGCGCGGCTACAACGCCTTTAGCTACGCCGACATAGCGGACGACGTTGGCGTGCGCAAGGCGACGATCCACCACCATTTCCCTAGTAAGGGCGAGCTCGCCCGCAGTGTCGTCGTCCGCTATCGCGCCGCTACGCGCGCCATGCTGGCGGCGATCGACCGGGAGACCGCGGACCCGCGCCGCAAGCTGGAGCGCTATGCCGCCCTCTACGGGGCCATGCTGCGCGACGGGCCGCGCCTCTGTCTGTGCGCCCTGCTCGCGGCCGAACTGCCGACCCTCCCCGATGCGGTGCGCGCCGAAGTAGGCGCTTTCTATGCCGATCACGAGGCCTGGCTGGGCCGTGTGTTGCAAGACGGCGCCGCGGCCGGGACGTTGCGCGTGGACGGCCCGGTCGAGACGGCCGCGCAGCTGGCGCTGGCGGGGATCGAGGGCGCCATGCTCGTCGCCCGCGCGCACGGCGACCCGGAGCGGTTCGACGCTATCGCGCGGCGGCTCCTGGACGCTCTCGTCGTTCCGGTGTGAGAATCCGAGCTTTCCTAAAAATTGGCAAGATAAGAAATTTCACATGGCATTCTCACAATCCTCTTATCAACGGTCACTATCATGAAGATGTACGGTGCATCCACCGTGTAACGATTGATGAGATGGGCGCGGGCGCCGCGCCGTTGATAAGACACGCAGGAGTATAGTTCGATGAAACAAATCACTCGACCCATCGCCGCCGTGGCCCTCGTCGCGGCCGGTGTCGCCGCCGACCGTGTACTAACGCCGCCCACGGCCAACCCTAGCGCGAGCGCGGCGACGACGGCCGCGAACACCAGCACGACAACCACAGCGTACGACACCGCGCGCAACACGTTCGTGTCCGCGGCGCCGGTCGATGCCGTGACCGAGCAGGCCTTCGCCACGGCCAGCCGCTCCGTCGTCTACGTCAGCAACGTCGGGATCGGCTCGGGCTCCGGCGTCATCTACGACACGACCGGCGACATTGTCACCAACGCCCACGTCGTCGCCGGCGCCCAGAGCCTGAGCGTGACGCTCGCCACCGGCAAGAGCTACGCCGCCCGCCTCGTCGGGACCGACACCGCCGACGACCTCGCCATCGTGCACATCAACGCCAGCGGTCTGCCGGCGGCGCGCTTCGCCTCCGCGGGCGCGTTCAGCGTGGCGCAGACGGTGCTCGCCATCGGCAACCCGCTCGGCCTCAAGCAGAGCGTGACCTCCGGCCTGATCAGTGCGCTCGACCGCACGGTGCAGGAGGGCAACGGCGCCTACCTGCCCAACGCCATCCAGACCTCGGCCCCGATCAACCCCGGCAACTCGGGCGGCGCCCTGGTAACCCTTAACGGCGCGGTGGTGGGCATCCCGACGCTTGAGGCGACCGACCCGCAGAATAACAACGGCGGGGCGGCGCAGGGCATCGGCTTCGCCGTGCCCAGCACGCGCGTCACCTACATCGCCCACCAGCTTATTTCGACCGGACACGTCGCGCACACGGGGCGGGCCTACCTCGGCGTCGCCGCGACCGACGCGCAGCAGCAGAACCAGGCGCAGGGTTCCTTCGGGAACGGCGGCGGCAATGCCACACCCGCGGTGTCGGGCGCGATCGTGAACAGCGCGAGCGGGCCGGCGGCGGCGGCGGGCGTGCAGCAGGGTGACGTGATCACGGCCTTCAACGGCCAGGCGATCACCAGCCAGGACGACCTGCTCACGGCGCTGGCGCACCAGAAGCCGGGCGACACGGTCACGCTGACGCTCGACCGCAACGGCAGCACGTCCACCGTCCGCGTGCAGTTGGGCGAGCTTCGCGCCTCGTAATCTACTCGGGGTGTCATTTGCCGGGAGCGCTGGCTTCTAGCCAGCGCTCCCGGCGCATCACCACGGCTCGTGAATTATTGGCGCTCGTGGGCCTGCGACCACAGTCGCAGGCCGCGTCCACTATTTCGAGGCGCACCCCTACTAATCCGGGCTAGCTTGCAGCGGCTAGAGCCTGCCCGAAGATCTCGAGCGCCGCGCCGATCTGACTGTCCGTGACGATGAGCGGCGGGATGAAGCGCACCACGTTGTCCCAGGGGCCACAGTTGAGCAGGATGAGGTTCCGCTCGAGGCAGGCCTGCAACACCGCCTTGCAGCGCGCCGCGTCGGGCGCGCCGTCCGGCGTGACCAGTTCGGCCGCGACCATCAGGCCCAAGCCGCGCACATCGCTGATAGGCGGATACTGTTGCTGCAGCGCGCGGAGGCCGTCGCGCAGCGTCGTCCCCTGAACGCGGGCGTTACGGGGCAGGTCCTCATCGCGCAACACATCGAGGGTCGCGCACGCCGCCGCGCAGGCGACCGCGTTGCCGCCGTAGGTGCCGCCGTGCACGCCGGACGCCCAACGCTCCATAAGATCCGGCCGCGCCGCGATCCCGCTGAGCGGGAAGCCCGAGGCCAGTCCCTTGGCCATGACCATGATGTCTGGAATGATCCCGGCCTGCTCGACGGCGAACATCGTGCCGGTGCGCCCGAAGCCGGTCTGCACTTCGTCGGCGATGAGTAGGAAGCCGAACTCGTCGCACAGCGCGCGCAGGTCGCGCAGGAAGCCGGGCGGCGGGACCACATAGCCGCCCTCGCCCAGCACCGGCTCGACCAGCACCGCCGCCACGTCGTCGGGATAGACCTCCGTCGCCAGCAGGGCGCGTAGGGCCGGCAGCCCGCTCTGGCAGCAGTTATCGCCTGGTCCAAGCCCGTTAGGCATGACCACTTCGGTGGCCTGACGCGCACGGTACTGGCAGCGGTAGCAGTAGGGGTACGGCGTGGTGTAGACGCCCGGCATGTAGGGACCCATGTGCGCTTTGTACTTGGCCTTGGACGAGGTGAGCGAGAGCGCACCGATGGTACGCCCGTGAAAGCCGCCCTCGAACGTGATAATGGCCGAGCGCCCCGACGCGTAACGGGCCAGCTTGACCGCGGCTTCGATGGCCTCGGCGCCGCTGTTGCTGAAGAAAAAACGGTCCAGCCCGGCCGGCGTCACGGCGGCGAGCTTCTCAGCCAGGCGCAGCATCGGCTTGTGGTAGACGATGTTGGCCTGCCCGTGGATCAGCTTTGCCACCTGTTCCTGCGCGGCGGCGACCACGCGCGGGTGGCAATGGCCGGTATTGGTCACGCCGATGCCGGAGGAGAAGTCCAGGTAGCGGGCGCCGTCTTCGCCGTAGATATAGCACCCCTCGGCCCGCTCGGCCACGATCGGCGTGTAGCGCGCCCAAACGGGTGAGAGCAACTCCTTGTCTTGTTCCAGCGTCTGTTGTTCTAGCGTATGTACGAGCATGTGTTCCTCCTTCAGGGGCGAGGGGCGAGGGGCGAGGGGCGAGGGGCGAGGGGCGAGGGGCGAGGGGCGAGGGGCGAGGGGCGAGGGGCGACGGGCGAGTACTTCCGCCCCCCGCCTCCCGCCTCTCGCCTCACCCCAGCGCGCCCTCACCGCTCAACGCCTGCTCCGTCGCCGCGGGGTTGAGCCGCGCGACCGCCAACCCGTAGACCAGGCTGATGACGAAGATCGCGATGGTGAGAGAGACGACGCGATCGAACGGCGGCGGCGCCGTCTGCGTGAAGTTCCACACCGGCGCCAGCAGCAGCACGGCCCCGATGGCCGGCAGGACGTAGTGCGTCAGAGGGTTGGCGCCGCGCGCGCCGCGCGCCGTGTAGACGATTAGCGCGATGTTGGTCAAGCCGTAGATCAGGATGAGCGGCAGCGTGCCAAACGTGGCGAGGTCACCGAAGATGCTGAACGCGTCGTTGGGCAGCTTGGCGGCGCCGAGCCACGCCTGCGTCACGAAGACGATGATCGTCCCGATGATCATATAGGTCACGATGGCGATGGCCGGCGTATGGTAACGCGCGTTGACGCGCCCCAGGATCGAGGGGAAGATGCGCGCGCGGCCGCCGTGGAAGAAGATGCGGCCCTGCGTATTGGAGAGCGCCAACGTGCTGGCGAGGATGCTGGTGATCCCCGCGATGTCGATGAGCCCGCGCAGGGGACCCAGGTAGGTCGCGGCGAGCGTCGAGAATGCCGTCTGGTCGGCGGCGAGCTTGGCGATGTGGTTCACGCCGAAGCCGATCACGACGGTATAGGTGACGAAGATGTAGACGGCGGCGAGGATCACCACGCCGGTTATGAGCGCGATGGGCACGTTGCGGCGCGGGTTAGCAGTCTCTTCGGCCAGCGGCGCCGACGCCTCCCATCCGACGAACGCGAAGATGGCGAGGGCGAACGCCGTGGCGATGCCGCTCAGGCCGCCGCTGCCGGACGGCGGAGCGAACGGCGTCGCGGCGAGGTGGCCGGCCTGACGGATGACGATGACGATGCCGAGCAGCAGCAAGACCGCTGTCTCAAACAGGAACAACACCAGGGCCGCGCGCGTCGATACTTCGACCCCCACCACCAGCAGGGCGGCCATCAACACCATGCCGATAATCATCAGCGCCTGCCAGGGCACGGTCACGCCCAGGTCGCGGCGCAGCACGTCGGACGTCCACCCGCCGATCACGGCGTAGACGGAGCCCGCCGCCATGGTGTAGCCGGCGATGAGGAACGTGCCCCCGACGGCGCCGACGGCCGGGTTGAACGCGCGCGTGATGAAGGTGACGAAGGAGCCGGCGCTGGGATAGAGGCGCGTGAATTGGGAGAGCGTGTTGGCCGTGGCAAGGATGCCCAACATGGCCAGGATGAACACGAATGGAACCGCGGCGCCGATCGTCCCCGCGATGATATTGACGCTAAAGAAGAGGCTCATCGCCGGGGCCATGTTGGACAAGCCCGTCACGGTTGCCTCGGTGAGGTTGAGCGCGCCCGCTTTTAGCTGCGGCTGCGCCGCCTTTTTGACCGCCCCGGCCGTCCCGGCCACTCCGACCCGCACCACCTTACTCATCATTGCGCCCCCCGCTACGTTGTCATGACGCGCATCGCGTCGTGTGTAGCGATTGTAGCAGTAGTGTAGCGGTTCGTCAACCAAGGGATCGAGTTATTGAATTTATTGTATTGGGCAAGAACATAATGCACTGATCTGCGAACGATGGTAGCGTGAGAGGAGGGGCAGGAGTGCAGCGGCGCAGAGCACCGCGCGCGTCGTTGTGAGAGGGAACACGATGGGCCAGGGAGT
>JAABUV010002904.1_pt1 | contig 22472 bp, 31 predicted proteins | sample 5559971 | NCBI WGS metagenome assembly JAABUV01 (sample SAMN10711881, study PRJNA513362) | rock metagenome | isolation source: Antarctica rocks | place: Antarctica: Victoria Land, Knobhead nord | collected 2015-12-19
TTGGGCAGGACCTGCGCAGGCAGCTCCTCAACGTCAGCGCCTTGCTCGCATGTTCTCCACGCCCATGTGTGTCACCGGCGCGCATGCCGCAGCAAGGCAAGCGTCTGGATTGACCCGCGTCGCCATTTGCGGCACATATCAGTACACCCTTGCATGTCCGGTGTGTTGCCCATGCTGCCCACGCCGCCGCGCGGGCCGGCCAGCGCCTGTGGACGAACGCACACTGGGTGCGCACAGCTCGGCGCGCACCGGCGTGTCCAGCGCGCTGCCCGTGCTGCTCACGCCGCCGCGCAGGCCGGCCTAGCCCTACATCCAAACCCTAGCCGGCACGCGCGCCCCGGCGCGCACCGGCGTATCCAGCGCGGCGCTCATGCCGCCCTCGCTGCCGTGCAGGCTGCTGGTCGTGTCGTCCGACATGTGCCGCCCCGCCAGCTGCAGGCGCCAGTCAAGCGACCCGACCACGCTGCCGCCGCCGCCGCCGCCCCCGCCGCCCCCGCCGCCGCCGCCGCCGCCGCCGCCGCCACCGCCGCGCGCGGCCGCGGCGGCCGACGGCGGCGTCATCGGGATCTCCATGTCCGGCCAGGGCGCTGTCTGCCGCGCGCGGGTATCCAAACACATTTGCACTGTGCGCGCTGAAGACGGGCGGGCATGATACATTTGTACTGTGCACGCTGAAGGCGGGCGGGCTCGAGCCGGTCTTTCGGCCAATCCCTTTCTACGTTGCGCGCGGTGGAGAGGTGCAGGGCTTCCGCAGGCCGGCGCAGCCTGTGCAGGCGCCTGCCCAGAGACAGGCGCGCACGGCGCCGCAGGAGCACGTGCCGCGCGCCAGGCAAAGGGCCGCACCAGCCCCATGGGCGTCAGGTAGTCCGTGGTCGACGGCGTGGCCTCCGCGCCGCGCCCGCGCCAGGCCGGCGCGGGCGTCTCGAAGCCGCCGGTCCCCGCGCGCAGGCGGCTGCCGGCCGGCGCGGGCGGCAGCGCGCCCGGCCCCCGCGGGCTGGGCAGCGGCGGCGTGCCCGCGCCCGCGGGCGCGCTGCCCCAGGGGCCGCCCGGCACGGGCGGCGGGGTGTAGTCCGGGGCGCCCCGCTGCGGCGGGCTGCCCGGCGCCTGCTCCAGCTCCGCCGAGCTGTACCGCAGCATCGCGTCCTGCCACAGGCGCCCCGACGGTGACCGGGAGCCCATACCGGCTGGCTTGTGTGCGGGAGGCCAAACGGTGTATGGCCACTGCGCAGGCTGCAAGCCAACAAGCTAGACCCAGGAATGAGTAAGCACTCAGCAGGAGAGCAGGAGTCGTGGGCTTGCCTGGTTGGATGTGGACCCACTGCGGCGGTGGTCCCCGGCAGCGCTGCGCGCCTTGTCGCGGCCGGGCTTCATTGCGCCCGGCAGCACCTCAGCCCCGCCGCGCCGGCGGCGGCATGCCTGCACAGGCCGGGCACTCGTGCGTGAAGGCTGCTCGCTCTAAACCCACTCTGCGACTCAGTGCGTAAACCTTGGAGCCTCTGCACTCATACAAACAGCGAGTTGCGTGTGCATAGTGGCCCAGTTGTTGGCAGCGCGTGGCTCCAAGACAGCGGGGGTTGGCCCTCCAGGCGTCGCGGTTTATAACTAAGCAATGTAACAGACTCAGGATCTACCTTGCTGCATGTGGTGTTGTACTTAGCACTTTTGCGGCCGGCTTCAACCTGGCCTCGTGCAGACGCCTTCTTGACTGTGTGAAGGTGAGGGGCGAGTGCGTCGCGTGCAGGCAACTGGCTCAATAGTGTGATACAGGTGACCTGTAGTCTGCCAAGATCACCTGTTGCCTTCAGAATCAGAAGCCAGGAGCGACTCTGCCCTCGACAGAGTCAACTGCTGTGCAGTCCATCGTCATACCCTGTGGGGCTAGCTAGATGAATGTTCACAGCCTGCATCCTGGCATGCCTGAAGTTCTACCTTGCCTGATGTGCCCGACCGTCACTTGCTTGCTGCTTGGATGCCGGTTGAGTGCTTGCTTGCTGCTTGACACCTGCTGCCTAAGCAGCCCTAGCTGGCAAAGACAGGCTTTCTAACCTAACACGCCTGGGTGCGCCGAAAGGCGCGCGCACTCACAGCCCTCCTTCATCAAAGTCATGCAGGTTCTGTAGTACATTCAAAGGCCGTTCGTTTTGTTTCAGCCAGGCCTTCCGATCCTCTCCATCCCCGCTATGTGACACAGTGCGTGGTGTACAGGAGTATGCCGACCCGGAAGCAAGCCCGCTGCTTCCCACGTGTATCATGTTCTGCGCCTGGCGGCCATCACACAGGTGCTTGGCGCCCCCGCTTTCCCAGTGGGGCCGGGGCAGGCTGTGTATTGTACAGTGTACGCCCTCGCCAAAGCGGGGGGTCAGTAGTCGCCGGCGGCCTCCTTGCTGTGCGTCTTGGTGGACACCTGCTTCCGATACATCTCCGCCACCTGCGCGCCTGCCAGACGGGCTCACCTGCCGCGTCTCTGACCGACCCACAGGCTCCCCAGAAGCGGGGGAACAGGGCAGTCGCATGCCTGCTGCCGGTCAGTGCGCCGCGCATACATGCGCTTGCGCCCTCTGCTTGAGCGCATGTCAGGCGGCGCTGCTTTCGCAGCCTGCGGCGCGGCCAGTGCGGCGCGACCGGCGCGCTCCCCCAGCCCACAGCAGCAGGTAAAGCACTGTGCAGGGCCCCCGGCGGCGGCGCCGCGCGCCTGCTCGGCGGACGTCGCGTCCTCGGCGGTCTTGTCATCGCGCACGCGCACGAGGCGCGGGAAGCGGATGCTGATGCCCTTGCTCGGGTCGACCAGGCCCGCGGCCGCGCGGTGCACCGGCGAGATGGACAGGTCGGCCGCCTTGACCTCCCACACCACGCGCGCGTCAAACCACACATCCGGCACCAGCGCCTCGCCGTACCTGCCGCGGCCGGCCCGCGCATCATTGGAGCCATTGTCTTAACATTGCATAGGGGTGTCAATATCAAGCAAGGAGATGTACTTCAACAAAACAGTACTTTGCTAAGACTGTCAGCCGCCGCGCGCTGGGGTGCGCGCAACCCGAGCGACGTGCTGGTGCGGGCGGTCGCGCCCGAGCGCTCGCTTACTGCCGCCCTCCGTGCGCCAACCCTCACAGCGCTCACGCTTGATTATGGCTCCCATCCATTTGCCCCCATACTCTGGCATCAGGTCCCAGCAGATGCGCAGTGGCAAGCAAGCCTCCCAGCATGCTGCGGGGTCAGCCGCCTGGGTCGTCAACCCCAGGCGCCCAGGCGCGTCAGGGCTGCGGGGCGCCCGCGCGCCTGTAGTAGGCCTTCGGCCCCGGGATCACCAGCGCCCGGAGCTGCTCGGACAGCTGCACCAGCTGCTCCTCCGAGAAGCCGGTGCCGATCTTGGAGATGGTCTGCAGCTCCTCATCGTCCGCCGAGTACACCGCCAGCAGGAACGAGCCGTACCCGCCCGTGCGCTTGCCCCTGCGCGCGCGCGCGCGCGGCGCTCAGGAGCTCCGCAAGGGCACAGGAGTCTGCAGAGAGCCAGCGATCCTTGGGTCTGTAGCAGGTACTCTTCTTCTCCCTTCGTCTTCCTACATTTCGGCTGCTATGCGCAACCAGCTCGCATGGCCAGTGCGCACCGCCGTCGCCACCAAACGCCAGGAACGGGCGCAAAGACAGCTGCCCGCCGCGCTTCGCTGCCAGATCGGTGTGTCTCTGTGGCTGGCAGCGACGCTGCGTCGCGGCGGGGCGCGCACTTGCCGAGCCAGGCGCCGATGACGGCCACGTCGAACGTGTCGCCGACGCCCTCCAGGTAGTCCTTCTTCAGCTTGAGCCAGTGCGCGGAGCGGCGCGAGGGCTCGTACGTGCTGTCCAGCGTCTTGACGATCAGGCCCTCCGTGCCCGCGGCCACCGACTCGTTCAGGAACAGGCCCAGCTCCTCCACGTCCGCGCTCGTCTGCCGCATGGCAGGGTGTGGCTGAGGAGGCCGAAACCTCAGTGATTGGAATTAGGTTCAGTGGGTCTCACAGATGGTTTCTCAGTGCGGCGCGCACAGCGCGCTCGCGGCGCCGCGGGCACGCCGGGCGGCATGCGGCAGAGCGCGCTCGCGCAGCGCGGCCCGCGCCGGGCAGCAACGAGCTCCGCCGACGCACACCACGCAGCCAATGCACCGGCATGGCGCTTGGCTGGCTGGGCCACACTGCGCCGTATGGTCCATATTCGCGCAGAGCGTTCTTAATGCTCCTTACAAGCAACACCCTGTGCGACAACCCTTGAGCCCGCGCGGCGCGCCTTGGCGACCGCGAACAGCAGCTCGCCCGGCTGCTCGCCGACGGCCGAGTACAGCGCGGCGCGCCGCTCGGTCAGCGGGCGCTGCAGCAGCACGCGGCCGTCCAGGTAGAGGCAGTCGAACGCGAACAGGCACACCTGCACCTTGATGTCGGCGACCTTGACATCCTTGCGCGCGCGCGTGCTCAGCACCTGTGCGCGCACGCCGCGCGCGCTCAGCGGCGCCGCCCCTGCCTGAGGCGGCCGGCGCCCAGCGGCAGGAACCGAACACCGCAGGCGACCACACAAGGCCAGGCAGGCTGTGTCATTTTCACGACATGCTCGGCCGCGGTGTGCCCAGTTCTAGGTTGCGCTGGCGAGGTGCTCACATGAGCAGGGGCATATAACTGCCGAGGGCCGGACAGGAGCAGGCAGAGGCACGCAGGGACCTAGGGAGACACCGGGCATGTGAGAGCCACGAGTCCGCCCAGGCTGTGGCCCGAGCGCGCGCGCGCGGGCGCGCCTGGAAGGGCAGGATCTTGCCCAGCTCGCGGTCGAAGGCGACCGCCTCGCAGTCGAGCACCACCGAGCGCACGCCCGGCTTGAGCAGCCGCGGCACGCACGCCGCGATGTCGGGGTACTTCTTCGAGTTGTCCTCGCTGTTGCGGCTGCGGCGCGGCGCGCGGCGCGCACGCCTCAGCGCGCCGCAATGCAGCAGGTTTCAAGCCACTGCGCAGGCTCGCAAGCCTCCCTGCCGCTCGAGCGTTCGCCTGCGGCCTCCCATATGCGCCCCTGCCGAGGCTGCTGCGCGGCAGCCACAGGGGGCCGGCCCGCACGGCGGCCACGCAGGGGGCCGCCCAGACCTGCCGCATGCTGGTCGAGTGCAGGACAAGGGCACCCGGCAATAGCACCCTGCTTGCATCTGGCGAACTCGGATGCTGCTAGTTAAAATGAACACAGCGCGGTGATGGGTATAGGGCCGGCATGCAGCGCGAGCGGCGGCGCGCCTGTAGATGGCCACGCGGCCGTCCTCCAGCACGTGCACCTGCGCGCGCTCGCCGTCGTACTTGTACTCCACCGTGAACTCCGTCCCCGCAAACTTGTCCAGCACCTGCGCCGCCGCGGCCCGCGCGCGCGTGGATGCCTGTGGGTAATCATACAGGGCACGGCTGGGCGCCTGAGCTGACTTGGTCTTGTCGGCTGCGCAAGCATACTCGGCAGATGCCTGACCTGCAGCTCTAGCAGTCACTCTGACACCTTTGGAATGACACCTCATCCAACCACCACGCGACCGTCATGAGCCAGAGCTGACAGCAGCGCAGCACTGCTTGCAGCCGCCATGCGCGTGGCAGAACGATGGACTCTGCGCATGGTTCGGGGCCTCGCCGGCAGGCCACGCGGGCGGGCGCGGGGCGCGCGCCTCGCTGACGCCCGTGGTGGGCTTGGCCAGCATGGGCTTGACGGGCACGCCCGGCTGGAAGCCCACGTGCTCGGTCACCTCCTGCGCGCGTAGCCCCAGCAGCGGGCTCGGCGCGGCGCTGGCACGCCTATGGGGGCCAGGCGGCAAGCGTGGACGACATGTGAGGCAGGACACGCGAGCCACGCAGCAGTGCATTGAGCTCTGCTGGAAGGCAGCTGTCATCAGACGGGTGCCTGAGGAAGTTGCAGCTGCCCACGCAGGTACCAACCAGTCACAGACTCGGCGGTTGCTCGCTGTCAGTCACGGCGCCGTGTGCGTTTGCGTGCCTCGGGCAGCGGCGGGGCGCGCCATGACCGGGTGCGCGAGCAGCGCGGGCACGAGCAGGTCGTAGCTGGGGCACTGGCTGTAGGCGAGCTTGACGGCGGCCTCGGCGCCCGCCAGGCGCCCGGCCAGGCCGCCGTCCTTGTTCCCGCGCTCGGCCTCGCCGCCGCGCTGCAGCAGCGTCGCGTGCGCCAGCGCCGTCAGCACCGTCTGCTCGGCCAGCCCGATCCGCAGCTTGCCCTGCGCGCGCGGCACGCCGCGTCGGCACCCTGACCATACCCTACACTGACAGATTGAGAACGCAGCGGCAGGTGTAACCCTGTGTTGCGCGTGCAGCACGCGCATGATGTAGCCCTGCTCGATATTCTTGCCGTTGCGTCGGCGTCCTACTGCCAGCCTCGGAAAGGCTCAGAAAGCAGTGGCAGGTGCACTGCCGATGCGCGCCTGCAGCGCGCGCATGATGTAGCCCGGCTCGATGCCCTTGGACTCCACCAGCAGCTTGGTGATGAGCCGGATCTTGCGCTCCTGCGCCGACTTGCCCTCCACGCGCGCGATCTCCCGGAACGTCCTGCCGCCGCAGGCGGGGCTCGCACTGCAGCCTCGCACGTGTGGGCTCAGCACACGCGCGGCATGCACAGCGCACACGCAGCATGCGCCATGCATGGTGACTGCGCTGATGGAAGTTCGCACCCGCCTCTCGAACAGCATCTATGAGCCACAAGAGGCACACGAGATCGGCGTTGGTATGATTACAATAGCCTTACTGCCGTAGTATACGCAGCAGCCACAGCAGACCGCACGGACAGGGGGCCGCCATGCAGGGCACGGGGGCCCCGCGCGCGCACGAGAAGACGCCGGCCACGGTCAGCGGCTTCGTCGGGAACATGGTGCGCTGCGTCGCGCGCGCGTTGAAGGCCACCACGCCCAGGTCGCCGCTCTCGTCGTACTTGTGCTTCACCTGTGCGCCGCGCTCGGGGCCCCCGTCCGCAGCGGCGCGCCTGCAGGAGCCTGGCTGCAGTGGGCGCACATGCAGAGACTCGCCTGCTGGACGGCGCCGCGGCCCGCTCACCAACCTGACTCAGGTATGAGATAGCTGTGCCACCATATGAACACATGCTGAAGACATGATGTTCATGCCAGGCAAGGGGGGGAGCACACAGGCGCCCTGCCCTACAAGGCGGAACTATACGTGGCTGCGGGGATCCTACGCATGCAAGGCACTCTGTTTCCAGCTTGGCAACGCTGCATGCGAGTGCACTGCATTCACTCAGTACATGGCGCCGTTCACGTCATGCGCGTCCGCGGCCCGCCGCACCTTGTCGCGCGAGCGCCCCGTGGCCGTGGCCAGCGCATTCATCAGCGTGGCGTCGCCGATGCCGAGCTCTGTGCCGTCGTGCGCGGCGGCCACCTGCTCGCTTCGCGCAACACGCCCGTGGGCGCTGCAGGCCCTTGCACAGGGCGCCATCCTGCGCAAGCAGCTTCTCAGCAGATAGAGAACTGGGAACACGATTGACACGCAGACTTGCATCGGGCGGCGCTCTGGCGAGCATCGGGTGCATGGAGGAGAGACCCACCATGCACAAACCCTAGGGTTTTGGGCCAGGAGAGCGCCGCGCGCCTGGTTGACGCACAGGTACACCGCGGGCAGCAGGTCGTCGGGCGTGGTGGCCAGGACGGCGCGGAAGGCGTTGATGAGCATGCGCGTGATCGCATGGCGCTTGCTCTCGGCGGAGATGCTCTCAAACGTGGCCGCCAGGAAGGCGAACGGCACGCGCGCGCCCGGCGCCCAGGTCGCCAGCGCGGCCAGGTCGAAGTCCGCGTGCAGCGCGGCGGCCGCCACTGCGCCCGTGCCCACGCCCTCCACCTGCATGGGGCGGCGCGCCCGTCAGCCTGCGTCCGCATACGGGGGGCGCCGCGTTCCCGCCACCCGTATGTCTACCGGCCAAGCAGCCTCTGCTGGCAGGCCGCAAGAGCCCTGGATGGGCGCAGCCGCCGGCGCGCGCAGGGCCCACATCACGCATGCAGCGTGACAGCAGGCCACCGCACACATCTTGCGTCCACCCTCGGCACTTGGTCTCTGTGCGGGGGCTGCGCCGTGCCATGGCGTGCACACCAGGCGTGCGGCACTTGGTCTCTGTGCGGGGGCTGCGCCGTGCCATGGCGTGCACACCAGGCGTGCCGCCGCAGAGCATCAGGCCCCGCCGCGTGCCAAGGCACAGAGAGCAGCCGCCCGAGCCTGGCAGCGCGGGCGCAGCCAAGCGCTGAGGGCGCGGCGCGCCTTGGGGGCGGCCTTGGCGGCGCTGGGGTAGCTCAGGATGGCCTTCTTCAGCGGCTTTTTCGCGGGCGAGCTGCCGTCCCCGTCCCCGTCGCCGCCCTCGCCCGCGCCGCCCGCGCCCGCCTCGTCCTCCGTGCCCTGCTTGCCCCACACCCCCCAACGCGGTCGGTGCATCAATGCAGCCGTGCCTGGTCCGGAAGCTCCGAATCGAGCATCCCCATGCCGCCGCGCGAATCGTGTCAGGAAGCGAGTGGAAGCGCAGCAAAGCGGTGGGTATTGCCAATCCCTTGCTGCCGTTCCAAGCCGCCGCACCCGCGCCCAGCACCCTCACCAGTCAGTGCTTGCTTTCATGCACACGCAGGCAGGATGTGCCCCATGCAAAGCAAGCGCGCCCAGCACCGAGACGGGTGCAGCAGCGGCCACCAGCCCGTGCAGAGCCATGCAGGCTGTCAGGCGTGACGCAGATGCGTGCTGCTCTTGTGCAAGCTTGCACCACAGGCTGCTGGTGGACGTCTTACGGTTCTGAACAAGTGAGAACACGCATGTCTAGAGACTTGCTGGAGCGCCATATTGATACGCCCCACCCTAGAGGCGCGCGGTTCACCACAGCCTTGAAGCTGTGAAGAGCAAGCAGGGGTTAGGCACCTCCCCGGCTTCGTCGCCGGCCGTGGCGGTGGGCGCTGGCGCCTCTGCGGCCGCCGCGCCCTTGCCCTTCGCCGCGGCGGCCTTCCTGCCGGCTGTCAGCCCCGTGGCCTTCACCTTTGCGGGCGCGGGCGCGGCCTTGGCTTTGCCCTTGCGCTTGCGGGGCGCTGCGCGGGGCACATGAGCGCCTGTAAGTGCCCTGGCCCCATTGCACAATGCCAGCCCAAGGACCTTTCATCCTGCACGAGGACACGAGTACTTGAAGAGCCCCTCTGTCATTGCAGCCCGCAGCGCAGCCGCATACCAGCCAGCGTGCATGCCTCCACGCTGCATCCATAGGGGCGCACCAGCGACGGCCTGCGGCGGCGCGGCGGCGGCCTCATCGTCGCTGACCTCGATGGGGTCGGCGCCGGCGGCGCCCGCAGCCGCAGCCGTCTTGGCCGGCTCGGCATGCGCCGGCGTCGCGCCAGCCCCTGCGGCGTCCGGCACGCTGTCCGGCCCCAAGCCGAGCGCCGCCAGGATCTGCGCGGACCGGAGGGGGTCACAAGCGCGGCTGCGTGCTCAGGTGCTGGTGGCCTGATGCATTCGTGGTCCCAGCTTGCGAGCGGCGGCACGAGAGCAGACCGCTACCGGCATGGCTACACTTGGATGCTGGCTGGCACAGCATGACCCAGACAGGCTGCAGCCCGCGGCGTGGACTGGTGCCAAACAGAGCGGCAATACACGCCGCCCGGCAAAGACCGGGGCGCAGCACCTCGCCCGGGTTGGCGCTCGCTGCGGCCGCGCTGTCGCCCAGGTCATCCTCCAGCGCCTCCGCGACTGCCGGTGCCTGGAAAGCAGCTCAACCAGCATGTGGCACCTGCATTCTTACGTCGACCACAAAGTGCGCAGGGCTACATGTGCTGGGAGTCAGCAACCTCGGGCATTGAGAGCAGGGGGCCTCACCACCTGTGCTGGTTCCGCCTCGGCCTTGCGCAGCCGCTTGAGCTTGCCCGGCGGCCCAGGCTCAGCCTCCGCTGCAGCGTCGGCCGCGCCGGCCGCTGCGTCCTGAGCACCACAACGCTGCCTTGCTCAGCTCCGCTGGCAATGGTTGCGCCGGCCAGGCAGGGCGGACGGCAGTCACACATTGGCAGTCGCAACAGGGCTGCCTGAAGGCTGGGGAGCTAGGCAACCCCTGCCAGCGCGCTCTACGACCCTCACTGTCAGGACGCGAACGCAGGCGCCTGGCCAGGCACTCGGCAGGAGCGGCAGCCAGAGAGGGGGCCTGCCTCGCGAGGCCGCTTCTTCTTCTCGCTGTTGTTCACCGTCTCCGCCAGCACGGGCGGGCTGGCGCTGTCCCGTGCAGCTGGGTCGGCCGGGGCGGCATCAGCCTTGGCTGCTGGCGCCTTTGTGGGTGGCTTGGCGCCGACGTGCTTGCTGAGCGTTGTTTGCTTGGCTGCTTGCTTGGGAGGCTTGGCGCCGAAAAGCTTGCTAAGCGTTGCCTGCTTCATCCTGGCCGCGCTATGCAGCGTCAGCCCCAGCGTGCTGGCATGATGGAATTGATGCAGCCTTGTTGAGTTGTAGAAACTGCCACGCAGAGCACCGCCTGTGCCTTGTAGGGCCTCGGGTGGCCTGGCCTGGCGCGCTGACGCGACGACAGGCTGCCAGGCGCAGCACGGGACTGCCACTGTGCAACAAGGTGCAAAGCGTGCTGGCCAGAGCAGGGCAGAAGAATAACGGGTGCAAATGTAGGGCGCTACGGGGCTATACAGCAGGCAGCGTCTGCAAGGGAGCATGCAGCGCAGGCCTGTTACTGACTTGGACAGTTTTTTTTCAGGATTGTGAGAGCAGCCTAAAGCCCTATAGGGTCACCATTTAAAAATGTTCCGTTGAAAATGTTCCGATGCGTCTCGCGTATGCGCGAGCGCCAGCCCGGCTCTGACTGGCGTGAGATGAGCCCAGAACCTGTGAGGCAATCGCGCAGCAGCCTCGTGGATGGCCAGCTACTGGGGTAACTTCAGCGAGCCGGGAATCTTGCGCCCAGCTACGGGCGGCGCGGTGCCGGCCGTGCACCCAGCATATCAGAACGCGGTCGCGCTCAAGGCGGGCGCAGGCAACCGCAGCGGCAAGGTGCTTAGGGAGGAGCCCGCCGCGTGCGCTTGCCTTGCACCCACGCTGACCGGCGCGTGCGCTACAGGGCAACGATGCCACCTTCCACCCGTTTGAGAGACTCTTTGTCGGTGACAGCAGAGACAGTGCTTCAGACAGGTAGCTGTACGCGCTGTACAGGGCCCGGGGTCTGTTTGGTCAGCTCTTCTGTGCAGCGGGCGCAGCGCTCTGGCGCATGCAAAGGGCACAGGCCCTTACCATACACCACCGTGCCTGAACCCCTGGCCTGAACTACTCTGGTCAGCTGGCTGCAGGTTCCACGTGCCCAACTTTCAGCAGTGACGTTCTGTGGAAAGCAGCAAGAGCATAACAACTATTGAGCACGCGCTGCAGGCTGCAGGCTAGGGCAGCAGGAGGCGAGACTATTGCACCGCCGGCTGCGCCCTTCAAGCCTGCAAGCCCGATGAAGCGCAGCACGGCGCCGCAAGCAGGCCACTTCTATGGCACCGTGTCCGGCTGCGCGACGCCGTACGTGCCGGTGCGCGCCCTGCGCGTGACCATTTCAGGTGTCACCAGGCACGCCGTGCGTGCCCTGCAGGCCTGCATGTTGTGAGAGAAAGCAGGAATAGGCGTCCCGACACAGCCTCGCTCCCCCCACCCGGGCACTATTTGCAGCGGCCTGAGAAGCTGAGTAGCACTCTCAAAGCAGCAAGGCCGCACTGCCCACTTTGTGCTGAGCATGGCCGCGGAGGCTGACGGGCACGCCGGGCGCAGCATGGCGAGCCGCGGCTGTGCAAGGGCGACCACGTGGCGCAGCCGCGGGGCATCTACACCACGCCCATGAAGCGCGGGGGCTTTGGGTACAACCGGACCACGCTCAGCGAGGTACACAGCCACAAGGGCGTGGTGCGCGCGCTGTCATGGCTGTGCAAGCGCTGGCGCGTGGGCGTGGCCAGTACCAGGCCCGCTGCTGAGTCGCACAGTGCACCGCAGACTGGGGAGTACGAGTATATAGCCGACCCTGGGAGGGGGCGGCGGTCCGCATCGCCGCAGGGCGGCGATGCGCGCGCGCCCTTCCGCCCGCCGCAGCTCGTCAGCGGAAACTCGTTCGCGAGCTATGCGGTGCGCACCCATGGCGGTGGGCTTTCGACAGAGCCGCTCAATCATGGGACTCGGCCTTGCAGCAAGGTATACAACATGCCACAATGTTCTTCGTGACACCATAGTGTCTTGAGTGGAGTGCGCATGATTCAGCGCATGCCACATTTGCCACATGCAGGGGTGCAGTACCTTCTGGATGGGCCTGCTCTGCTCGACGCAGCTCGCATGCGCCGCACTGACCATGCGGCTTTCGGGTGCGGCGCGCAGCATCACCCGCAGGGCGGCCCTGTGCAGGCGGGGAGCCGCACTGATGCCAGCATCGGCCCTGCCTTCCGGCCAGTGTTTGCTGGCCGGACAGACGCTTTTGGGCCGCAGCCAGAGTACATCCCCTGTCCTTGCTCGCCGCTCACGGTGCGGCCGTGTTCGTGAACCACATGTCCATCATGGCTGTATGCATCTTGTCCATCACCCTAACCTTGCCACGCTTTCACCCGCGGCGTGATGATCCTCCATTTGTCCGTATTGCGCAACACCTGCAAAAGTGCATGCGCAATGCACATGCCCGTGCACTGACAGACGCTTGGGCTGTGACGCAAATGTTGTGTGGGCTGTGACTCGGACGGTGTGCGTGCAGAGGGCCGGCGCGGCCACTGAGAAGGGCCTCGCCTTCTGGCCTGCGCACATTGGCCGGAGCGCTGCGACGTGCAGCATCATGCGGATGAACGCACTGATATGGGGCAGGACACCTGTGGTGCCCCAGGATGTTGTCTGAGGCTGTCCACACGGGAGTGGATGCCGGCAGGCGCCGGGCTGCCTTTTGGGTCGAGGGTGAATGCTACTAGAACTGCTGCCATGCAGTTGTGCAACTTCTGCGGAAGAGCGTGCGCGCACAGGTGCGCTGGCAAACGCAAGTGTGTAAGTGTGCTCATGGTGCTGCGCATGTGACGAACAGCACGGGCCAGAAAAGTAAGAGGCGGTTGCCTTGTTGTGCCTATCCGATGCAGACGCTGTACGGAGCGCATACTGGACTGCGGTGTTACAGCTTGGCATGCGCGCTGAATGCATGTGCAAGCATGTCCAGCAGCATAACAGCCCAACAAACCATAACAACTAGCAGGGTGCAACACAGAAGCCTGCACAGGAGGGGGCCCAGACAGGCAGCCCAAGCGCCAGGTTTCGCTGGCATGCAAGCACAACACATCAGCAAATTTATTCTACACCGCCACGAGGCCCTGAGCTTAGGAGCTCTGTATTGCAATATCAGACAGCGGTTCTGCAGCACGAACACAGCTGCGCGCCAAGCCTCATGCTATACACAAAACTGCGAGCCAGCGCGGGAGCGGCTGATGCCCTCCACAGAACACCAGACCGAAATCTGACAGTAGATCAGGGTGACCAGGTCGTACATCCCAGATTGCAGACAACTACTGTATCTGCCACTCGCTGCCTCATGCACATGCTCTCAGGCGCAGCGCAAAAGCTAGCCGTTCATGCAAGGAGCGGCGGCGAGCTCTGTCCTGCCCACCTGCGAACGCACAAATTGCTGTCAAGTCAAGCTGTGCGCCATGCACAGCGCGCGCCAAGCCTCTGCCCTGCGCCAGGTCCAGAGCATGCGCTCTTCACCAGCGACTATTGTGCAAATCGACAGCTGCCTCTAGCTTCGCCAGATTTCAGGCAGAGCAGAGCAATAGATGCACTCGCATCATCCAGCGCAGCCGCTACCTGAGCCAGAGCTATCCGCCCGGGGCCGGCTATGCCGCAGAGCTGTCATCGCCCTCCTGCAGCAGCCGCCGCCGAGGCTCATCAGGCCAGCGCCCGCCCACGCCGTCCTCATCAGACGCGCCCTGCGCGGCTCGCAGGCTCAGGGGTGCCCCAGGCTGCGCACGTCGGCGAGGCCCCACTGACCGCGCTCTGCAAGACTCACCGGTGCCGCGGCTGCTCCCAGACGCCCGCACCTGAACCTAAACAAGTGCATGCACGCAGGGGTGCTGGCGAGGCAGTGCCGCACCAGCGAGCCCGCAGCGCGCCTGGCAGCCAAGCAACAACCCACCGCCTCACATACCGGCTCGCCTTTTCAGGCCTCTCGCAGCGCATGCCGTGATGGGGCGGGGGCGCGCGCGCCTGGGCGCCCGCGGCCAGCACGGCTGCGTGGTAGTCCGGCTGCCGCGCGCACGCCGCGCGGCCGCCCAGGAAGCACGCCGTCGCCGGCAGCAGCAGCAGCGTGCACAGGCACATGCTCAGCCTGCGCCGCGCGGCGCGCGTGAGGCGCATGTCGCTGCACTCATGTAGCGCTTATGCGCAACAAACAAAGCTCACGCTTTTCTCACATATCTACAGTGTCGCTTGGCACGACTGCCGCCAGGACGAAGGACTTGGTACAGCATGCCCGTGGCGACCAGCAATCACACAAGCTCGCGCCTCATGTCATCATGCCAGCTGATCACCTGCCCCTGCCCGCCCCCAGCCAGCCCAGGGATGCAGAGCAGTGCAGGATGCGAATCCTTCCGGCAGCTGGCGCGCGCTCGCGAGCGCCCGAGCCGCGCCGCCAGTCCTGAACGGCGTCCTGGAACTAACCGGCTGCATGCGGTGTAGGGTTAGAGTAGTATAAATTAGGGTTTCCAAGCGCCGGGGCCGCGCCGCCAGTCCTGGACGGTGTCCTGGAACCAGCCGATCGCGGGCGAGGACGGCACGTCGCCGAGCACGTGGATGATGACAACCACGAGCGCCATCGCGAACGGCCGCAGCCGCGGCGGCACCGACCACAGCACCAGCGCGTTGGACGGCGCCTGCCGGCCAGCGCCGCATGTCTGTCAGCGCCGCGCCTGGGCTGAGGACGCCCGCGCCCCCCGTTCGCGTAACGCGATGCCAGGGCCTGCCAGCCAAGCCCGCTCTCCGCAAACGGGCAACCAAGCCGAGATGCACCACGGCCCAAAGGGGACTGCATGCATGCCTGAGGGGGACAGCATGCGCGCCTGACACACTGTCAAGTCCGGCTGGAGTCTGGAGCTCTGGAGCTCTGGGACTGTCAAGGCTCTCGCGCAGCGCGTGCGCGCGCCTGGATGGAGAACAGCGCCAGCTCCCCGAGCGCGAAGGGCGGCACGAAGGCAGCCAGGCTGGGCGCCAGCCCGAAGCCCAGCGCCACGCACACGCACCTGCCGTGTGCCGGCTCGCATCAGTGCGCTGGGGCTAGCAGGCAGCGTGAGGAGCCAGCAGCGCTCCATGCAATCAGTGGGATGCTGGAGATCTCGCTGCCTCGAGAGGCGCAGCGTGCCTGGACGCTGACTGTGAGCGCCGTGCACCCCGCGCCAGATGTGCGCAACCTGCTTCACTACTGGAATGCAAACAGCTTGTGCCTTGCGAGCGAGGTCGCCTTGCGAGCGAGGTCACCAGCAGATGCCAGGAGAGGCGGCGCAGAGACACCTCACCATATGCGGCTGTGCGGGCAGGAGGCCGGCGGGCCCGCACCCGACGCCGCAGCCGGCGGCGCAGATGAGCAGGGCGTGCTTCAGCGACGCGCCCAGACGGTCCAGCGCCACGCCGCCCAGCAGCGTGCCGGCCACACCCGTCGCCACCGTCACGCCGCCGAACGTCAGGTCGGCCGCCTCGCCCGGGATCGCGAACGTGTCGCGGCCGGCCTTGGGGCCCAGGTACGCGTACGCGCCGATCACGCCTGCGACGCGGCGCCGGCTGGTACGCAGGCACCGCGCACGCGCGGTGGCAGGCACATCATCCATGCGCTACGTGCATCGCATTCTGTGTCCTGTGCACACACCAGTACCAAGGAACGGCTCGTGAGGAACGCGACCCCCTGGAAATGAGTGCGGCGCAGCAGGCAGCTTCCCCGGCTGCAGACGAGCACAGGGTCTGCTACCGCGCTCCGCCATCACAGTGCCACGAGCAACTGGCGCCCAGCCTGCTGTCCTGCCCTAGGGTTTGGCGGGCAGCGGGCGCGCGCGGCCCGGCAGCGGCACCTGTGTAGAAGGTGATTCCGGCGATCGCGCACGCGAACACCGGGTGGCGCAGCACGGCCGCCAGGTCGGCGCCGAAGCTGCGGACGGCCGCGCGCAGGCCGCGCTCCGCCTTAAGCGCGCCGCCGCCGGCCGCCACATCGCTGCCTGCCGCGGCGTGACGCCCCGGGTTGATGCCCCGGGTCAAGCAAAAAAAGCCCTGGGGAGATGAGGGCACATGGGGACACGCCCTCGCGCTGGCTGCTGCCCGCACCAGCAGCGTCAGGGCGGCGCCTCATCGGCAGTGATGAGGATGCCGCGGAGGAGCGTACATGCACAGCAAGCATCTACAGCACAGCATGGCGGCGGCAGGTCATGCGGAAGCGCGCGGCCGCTGGCAGGCATGTGCTGCGGTGCGGAGTAGGGTTAGGGTTGCACCGCGCAGGTCGAGCGCGGGCGCCAGCGCGCAGAAGCCCAGGAAGGGCAGCATGGCGGCGGCCTCCAGCAGGAACGCGGCGCGCCAGCCGAGCGGGCCGGCAATCAGGCCGCCGAAGATGTACCCCAGCGCGTAGCCGACCGGGATGCACAGGTAGAATGTGGCCAGCCAGCGCGTCTTGGCGCCCGCTGGCGCGTTGTCGTCTGCGCCGCCCGCCACGACCGCGTCGGCACCGCGCTGGGCGCCCCTGACATGCAGGCAATGCGCTGGACGGCTGCGCGCGTTCTCTCCCTGTCACAACCGTCAAGACTGAGCATGGGCAGCCTGTGTTCCAGCGAGTGCCAGTGCACGGCGATAGCAGGCCACCAGTTCTGCCATACTGGGCGAATCCCAAAAGCACCCTGCGCTGCGAACGAGCGGCAGCGCTGTGTCGAGCAGTGCTTCTGCATGAGGTTGTCCGGACGGTGCACAGAAGTGCGGGCTGCACCCCCAGGCCGCATCAGTGCGGCGCCTGCACAGCCAGCCCCGCGCACCGATGAACGGCGCGGCCAGCGACACGAAGGACGCCTCGCCCACGCCGACCGCCATGCGGCACAGCACCAGGCTCCAGAAGCCTGCGCGCTTCAACCCATTCATTGAAGGCCCCGCATTCGATGCCCGTCGTCCTGGTAATGTCCGGGGCAGCGCTCGCCAGCACACCGGAGCAGCGCCTCACCCATCTCCACACATCACATTATTACCGTTAGTACCCGTAGTAGTACCCTTAGTAGGTACCTGTATTGGCATTAGGGTCAGGGCTTGCATGTGGCCAGTTCTGACATGACCACATGCACGGGAGCCTCATCCTTGAGCAGGTCGCGCCGGGCTGTCAGCTAAGCGTGTCGCCCCTCTGACACCCCCCAGACCCCGTGCGGGCACAGCTGACACAGTGACAAAGTCAGAGCGCCACAGTGGCCTGCACACTTGAGGTACGCAGGCCCCGGGCTACGCAGCCAGGACTAGTGCATGGGGATGCAAGTGCACGGCCGCCAGGCGGGCGCACGCACCCACGGCCACGCCGCAGCCCGCGGTGGCCAGCGTCCACACGCCCAGGCCGATAGCTATGAGGCGGAAAGCGTTGCAGTGCTTGCTCGCCTCGGCGAAGAGCGGGCTGCTGATGAGCAGACCCACCTGGCGCGGGGAGGGGGGCAGCGGTCAGCCGGTCAGCCGTTAGCTGGTGGTGCGGTGAATCGGAGCTGGCTGGCCGACCACGCTCGGCTCGCACCATGAAGGCGGCCGGCAGGATGCCATCCTGGAACAGGGACAGGCTGAAGTCGCCCTGCGGCAGCGCAGAGCTGGTTTACAAGTGTCAGGCGTTTGCGGTGCGCAGCAGCAAACAAGGAAAGCTGCCACCAGACCTGTATGCCGCTGCCAGCCACGTCCTCGCTGCCGCGTGCGCCGTTTACGCCATTGGAAGAAATCACGCCTGTGCACAGGCGGCCAACACCCGTCACGCTCGTCTCATCTATAGACAGGTCATACACACAGACAACGCTGGGGCGCACCCCGGTCTACGTAGATCATCATGTTGATGCATGAGAACAGCAGCAGCAGGCGCCCCGGGCTGAACCAGCCCGCCTTTTTTGCTGGGGCGTCAGGCGTGGTTGCTGTGTCGGCATCCATGCCTGTCTGACTGGCCTTGTCCGCCTCGCTGGCGCTGTCAGCCTCGCTCGCATCCGCCCATGCCGCTGCAGAATACGCGGTGGTCAACATCGAGAGTCATCAGACCACGCAGGTTGCGCGGAGAGTATGTATGAAGCTCAGCTTCCCAATGCCCGAGGGCGACATGTCGCTGCGACCTCGCCAGGTCAAGGACAGCAAACCTGGTGGACCAGTGGTGGTGCGGGTACGAGTTTCAAGACGAAGCCTAGCTGCAGCTAGGCGGCAGCTGCAGGGAAGAGTGACAGCGCACGCCACAGGCAAGCGGGACATACAGTGCCGCCGAAGGAAGCTCTCAGCGGCAGGAGCACCAGTCAATGTTCGCACGATCGCGCACCAGCGTGTCTGCCCACCCGTGCAGCTTACGGTGCTGAGGTGCGCGCTGCAGCTGCCCGTGCAACCGCACCACCATGAAAGTGTCACACCCTGGTGCATAATGCGCGTTTGCCACAAGCAGGCGGCCCCTGGCGTGGCGCCGCGTCGGCCTGCCTGGATGGCAGGCGGCGCCCGCGCGCTGCTGCTGCTGGCGCTGGCGGCGCAGCTGGGGCGCCACCCGGCCGGCGCGCAGCGCAACGTTTTCCAGCAGGACCACCCGGGGCGGCCAACAGTGGACTCTGTGCACGTCAAGACCGTGGGCTTGGCATGCAGCAGCCCCTACACGCTGACGCAGCTGACCAGCCCCGTGTTTGACGGCTACCTGGCGGCGCTCGCCAACGTGTTCACACCCACCGCGCCGCTGCTCTTCAACGCTCAGTGCGCCCGTGTTCCTGGCACCGTATTGCGCACCAACTCCTCACTTTCACCCTGCGAAGCAGTCGGAACAAGCCTGTTACGCTGCTCTGTCAGCTGCAGCATGGCCTCATCAAGCGATTCTGATGCTCAAGGCTGTGTGTGAAATTGCTTGCGCGCTGGTACCAGGTGCCGCACGGCCGTGCTGTCCGGCATCGCAAGCTGCCTCTACACGCTAGACATTGCGCTGCAGAGTGGCACGCTGGCGTTGCTCACCAACCTGCAGGTGCGGGCGTCCCTATGCGCCGACCACCCCCACACATGCTCCCTATCTGCCTCACTGAGCTGATGCCACCCTGGCGACCCTGCCAGCCAGTGAGAGTACGACGGGTACCTGCGGCGTCTCATTGCCTGTGTCTCGCGAGCATAGAGCAGCGCTGCGGGGGTGCCGCCGGCCATGATTGCTCGCCTGACAGCACAGTCTGAACTGCACCGCATGCGGCTGTGTAATGGCAAGCTGAGAGGCTCCAAGGAGTTGCTGGCATGCCCTATCACCTCCAGACAAGAGCCGACTTCATGTACAAACAGCCTGGCGGTCTGGCCATGCGTCAGCTACCTGGAGCCGGTCAGCATGCTCGGGTGGGCAGGGCTTTGGCGGCCTGGACTTCCAGCAGTGCTCGCTGGCGCTGGACGGCGGCGCGGCCGCCAGCAGCGCCACATGCTGGGCCGACGCGGGCGCGGGGTCGACCGTGGCCGCCGCGTCGCCCATCGCGGAGACGCTGCTGGGGCCCACGCTGTTCACGCAGACGCTGTATGACCGCAACCCGGCCACCGGCGGCACCGGTGTGGGTAGCATCGACATCCGCTTTGTGTGCAAGTACCTGTGAGCTTGCTTTTCTGTCCCAGGCTGTCAATTTTATATAGCATATAAGATTTGGCTCCTCCTTGGCCACGCCATGAGGGCAGCGCACCACTTACTGGTCCGGCACTTTGCCAGGCGTTTACTTTGAGGCTAATTTGATTGCCTGATTGTTTACATGCGCACCACATCACACACACCACATGACAGCACCGCACATTGCTCATCGTGCTGTATACAACACAACACATTCAGAATGCTACCTCTTGTCATAAGTCTCGGCATCATGCTGATGGCACGGTCTGTGCGTTCAACATGATCCTATCCTCGCATGTACTTCATGCCTGGGAACTTAACATGTGGCTCTACATGAGCCGCAAATCACAAGCTGAAGTACTGAAAAGAATGTCATCCTGGCAGGAGAAAGCTGCTGACACATGCTCACCCGCCAGCAGATACCCAAGGGCGGGCTCGCAACGCCCTAATAAAGCACTGATATCTGGATCAATAAGGAGCTCGTGCAACAGAAATCTTGCGCCTACTGACATTCTGAAGTTCCCGAGAGGTGAACGGATTGGGAAATTGCAGACGTGCGCCTGCCCAATGCGCCCTGGGCAGGCGCTCAATCTTCGCCAAGCAGCGGGCCACACTCTCGCGCTGCATACACAGTTGTAGATACAGCATGCGCAAAAACTGCTCATTCATGTCTTGTGCCATGCGTGCAACGCATTGAGCCGCGGATGCCTCTAGCTGCGTTCATGCTGCTGCGTGCAGCGCACTCTCACGCCCTTCACAGCACACATATGCCGTTTACCGCATCCCAGCGAATACATACACACAGCATTGACATGCTGCCGGAGTCTTCTGTGGTGCCACCAAAAGAATTTGGCTAGTCCTGATGCCCTGTGCGCGCGCCATGGGACCCAACAAGATATACTTCGTGCACGCCGCGACTGCCAGCCGCTGCGCAGGACTGCGCAGACGAGGGGTTCGCTCGCACTCCCTGCACCCCACCGCCGCCTGCCCATGCCCTACTCTTCGGAGCCGGCCGGGCGCCCCAGCGCATACATGCTGATCGGCACCAGGGAGCGCTCCAGCGGGATGGTGGCGCCGCGCGCGTCGGGCGCGGGCCGCGCGCGCTTCCGCCGGCCCACCTGCGGGCGGCAGGCCCCTGCATCAGCGACATGCATGCCAGTAAGACAAGCTCTGCATGCAGCGTGTCTGGACACGGGCTTGATGAGACCGTCGACATATGCCTGCCTCTCCCTGTCTCAAGACAATCACCCATTGTCGCAGCCACCCATTTGACACCCCATGTCACCTTGGGAGGCGCGCACTTACTGCCAGTGTGAGCGCTAGAATCGCATGGCGCATGGACGCCCTTACCAACAGGCCAGCGCTCCCTTTCGACACAGGATGGGTCGAGCACAGGCAGGTTCATTGCCCTCTCAAAAAAAGCAAAGCAGGCCCCAATTAGCAACGAGCTCAAAAGGCAACGGAGCCCCCTGACCCAGCTGCCTCGCTCGGATTTAAATGGGCCAGCCCGGCCAAGCAAGCAGCGCACTGCACACTTCCGTGTCAAATCAATTAAGCATGATAACCGACAACATGCACTTGATGCACAACGCGACCGCACCTCCACCGCCGGCGCGTCGCCCGCGCCGGCCGCGCGGCCGCGCGCGGAGTCCACCACGCCGCCCAGGGCGCCCGTCACGGCGCCCGCCGCGCGCGCCCACCAGCCCGCGCCGGCCTCCGTCACAGCCGCCGCCGCGCGCCGGCGCGCGTCCTCCTGCGTGGCAGTGTAGCGCGCGGACTCCCGCTGCCGCGTCTCACTGCGCGCGCCGGCATGCACGGGTGAGCCTCCGGCGCAGACAGTGCATTGGTCCCTGCAATAGAGGGCTTCCCTCCATCGTTGCAACTGTCCTGCTTATGTGCAAGCCCGCTTCGATCGTCGAAGCGGACCAGTCATCTCACTGCTATGCTGTGGAGTGGCCGGCATCACGATGCCGGCGCGACCAGCGTGGCCTCTCGTGTGTGGCGGCGCAGCGCGCAGCCTCGAAGCTGGTGCCATACTGCAGCCGTACGCGCTGCTGCAGGCCGCTGGCGGTGGCCCCCGAGCACCGCATGCTGCGTGCTTTGGTCACCAGCCCACATGGCTGCTGGTGCTCAGAGCAGTGTGTGGCAAATTTCTACGCCCGCAGCGCATCATGCACCGCAGCTCTTTGCAAGCAACGCGTGCAATGCTCCAGCTGGGTGCCCACCGCCGCTCGCGCGCCTTCACGAAGCGCGCGGCCTCGGCGAAAACGTCGCCGCCGCGGCCGGCGCCGCAGCCGGACATCATAACGCCGACATCCGTGCGGCCCATGCGCCGCTGCATGACATACTCCAGCGCGGGCAGCTGGTCCCGCGTCACCCAGTGGATGCACTCGACGGGGCACGTGTCGATGGACTCCTGCACCCCAAGGGTTGGGTTTAGGTAAGGTACCCATGCAGCGCTGCATGACATACTCCAGAGCGGGCAGCTGGTCCCGCGTCACCCAGTGGATGCACTCGACCAGGCACGCGTCAATGAAGCCCTGCGCTCAATTTGTTAGGGTTATGGTAGGGTACCCAACCCCCGAACCTGGGTCCGGCAGCGGGGCCGCTAGCCGGGAGGTGCCAGCGGTCAGCGACGGCACAGCTGCAGCTTGCTGGGCACCAGCTCGCTGCAGCTGTGCCGTCGC
>JAABUV010002906.1_pt1 | contig 22465 bp, 21 predicted proteins | sample 5559971 | NCBI WGS metagenome assembly JAABUV01 (sample SAMN10711881, study PRJNA513362) | rock metagenome | isolation source: Antarctica rocks | place: Antarctica: Victoria Land, Knobhead nord | collected 2015-12-19
AGATCAGTCGACGTCAGTGGTCTCGTAGCAGCCTGCGCTGCTCCGCCGCCAGGATTCGAACCTGAACTATCTGAACCAAAATCAGAGGTGCTGCCTTTACACCACGGCGGACCGCATGCCGGGAAATAGTCTCACGTGCGTACTCACCCGCCGACACGGGCGTGGTGGATTGGCTCGTTGAGCTCGCGCTCCTGCGCTGCGACGGACCCACTCTGCTGACACAACCGCCTACGCCACACCCAATACATCAAGGTCGACCGTGCGACCCGCGGCGCGCAGGCCGGTCTCGATGGCGTAGCCAAACTCACCCCACAAGATGATCCGCGCACCCGGTCGGCTCCCTAGCCTCGGGTAATCGCCAAAGGAATCGGGGCTTTCACATGGACATCAATGAAGCGTTTCGTCGCATCGTGGTCGGTCACCTGCGGCTTACGGCGGTTTTCGTGGTGTTGCCGGTCCTAGCAGTCCTCGGGTTGTCCGCAACAGCCAAGCCCGGCTACGTCGCTTCGGCGCGTATTCAGGCGTCGACCACCTCAATCGCATCGGATACTGAGGCGGACTCGGTGCTCAACCGCGTCATCGGTGTCGCGACGAGCACCGCCATTGTCAGGCAGGCGTTGCAGGCCGCGAAGATCGACAACCGGTCGGCGGAAGCCGTCACCCGTGAGATCACCGTCACGCGGTTGGGCAGCTCGACGGTGATGGACATCGCGGTGACCGACAGCAACGGCGCGGTGGCCACATCGTTGGCGAGCTCGCTCGCGACGACGGTGGTCAACTTTCTTGGGTCGCAGGGCGACCAACAGCCGCAGGAACTGGTCGACAAGCTGACGCTCGAGCAGAGGCAGCTTACCGACCAACGGGACCGGCTCGTCGCGGCGCTCAGTCAAGGCACCGGAGCGGCCACCGCCGCGAACCTGTCGCCGCTGTCAAGCGTCGATGCGCAGCTGACCGATGTCGGTGCGACGCTGCGCCAGCTGCTGGTCGCCATCGCCACCGGTAGCTCGGCGAACGTCATCTCGTTGGCCAACCCCGCAACGGCCGTGCCCACGAATGTCGCGACTGACCTGGTTCTCGCTGTGCTCGCTGGACTGATCGCCGGTCTTCTGTTCGCCTCCATTCTCGAGGTGATTCGGCCGCGGGTCGCTGACGCGCGGGCCTTTGCCCGAGAGGTCGGCGTTCCGGTGTTGGGCAGCCTCTCGTCGCCGCCGAGCGCGGTTCACCGGCTCGGCACGCGGCTGTCGATGCGGCGCCGACGCCCGAGCCGAGCCGAGGTCAGCGACGATGGCCAGGCGCGGGCGGTCGTCGACGAGCGGACCGTCGTCGCGTTGCGGCAGGCTGCGGCGATTTCGAGCGCTCACTCGCTGGTCCTGATCGAAGACGGTGAACCCGCGAGCTCGATTGCTCTGGCGCACACCATGACGGCGTTGCTGCGGGCACCGGTTCGGGAAGTGACCGCGTCGAATGACCACACACCGGAGTTGGGGAGCAACGGGCACGCTTCCGGGTTCTCAAACTACCCCGGGTCGACCCTGCTTCGCGCCCCTACCGACGGTCTTCGCGCCGGGAATGAAGGGTCGGATCTCCGGGTACTGACGATGTCGGAGCTCGACGCAGACTTCGCGGCCCGAGGGCCAGCTGTGCACGACTGCGCGCTGCTCGTCGTCGTCGCCAAGCTCACCCGCTACTCCTACCTCCAGCACGTAGGCGATCTCGCCGCAGCAACCCGCTGGCCGGTGCTCGGAGTGCTGGAGACACCGACCCCGGCCGGGAAGAGGCGATCATGACCACGACGACAGGCGCGGTCCCGCGCATTCGCACCTACGGGGATCCGTCAGCGGGCTGCCTGGCCGGACTGGATGCGGCGCTCGCCATGCTCGTCGAGGCGCGGCGCATCGTCCGCGTCGGGGGCGACGAGCCTGCAGACATCGTCCACACGATCGGTCCAGTCACCATGCCGACTGGACCCGCAGTGCCCAGGGTGCACACGGTCGATCGCATTGTCTTGCGCAACGGGAGACTGGTCCCCGCGGGCTGGTGGCTGCGGCGTGAGGGGCGCTGTGCTGCGGGAACAAGTGTACTTCTGGCCCATGGTCAGATGGCTGGCCGGCTCCTGGTCGATGCGGGCCTCGCACCCGGTGAACGAGTCCACTGCTTGCCGCTGCTGGCGCCACTCGGGTGTATGAGGCCCGGACCGGGCGCACGGCGGGCGGTACGCGACCAGCTGGGGGTGGCTCCCGGTGTGCGATTTGTCTTGAGCGCGGACGCGGCCAACGCGGGTAGCCGCACAGCGGGCTGGGAACACCTGCTCCGCTGCACGGGCCGCCGCGACGTGACCGTAGCCTCTATCTGTCCTGCGGCTACCGCACCGGCGCCCTACAGTGTGCGGCTGGCGTCAGGACGCTGGCTGTCCGAACCCCTCGATTTGGCCGGGCTGCTCGCCGCAGCGGATCTCTTCGTTGCGGCCGGACACACCCTGGAGGCGTGCAACCCCGCCACCGCCGCGGTGGCGTGCGGGGTCCCGGTGACGGCGGTGACTACGGACAGCGTCGCTGAGCTAGTGCTGTCCGCGGGTGCCGGATTCGTCGTCCCCGCCCGAGCTGTCAGCGTCGCGCAGGCGGTGGTCGCCCAGCTCGACAGTGGTCTGCCATTGCGCCGACCATCGGGAAGCCCGCCGGAGCATCAGCTCAAGGTCGCTGAGCTGGCCCACGGCCTGCTGATGATCTATCGGCGCGTGCTCTGCGCATCTGCTGTGTCGGGTGCGGCGTGATCACTGTCGCGTCGCACGCCGCCCCCGCCGTTCGGGAGATCGCGTTCGCTGATTGCCGCATCACGCCCGAAGCTCAGGCGCAAGCCGTTGAGGCCATGGCGAGTGGGTGGCTGACGACCGGCCCGAGAACCGCGTTGTTCGAGCAGTCGCTCGCGGCCTGGATCGGGGCTCCGCACGCCGTAGCCGTCAGCTCGTGCACGGCGGCGCTGGAGATGTCGCTGCGGGCGCTTGGCCTGCCCGTTGGCGCACCCGTGCTGACCCCGACCTTGACCTTCTGCGGTGCGGTGCACGCGATCGTGCACAGCGGGTTGCAACCGGTCATGATCGACACTGACGAGGCGACGCTGACGGTGAGCCCGGAGTCGGTGGCGGCCGCAGCACGGACGAAGCCTGCCGCCATGATCGTCCAGCACATGGGCGGCTACCCGGTCGATGTCGCGACGATGGCCCAGGCGGCCGGGTTGCCGATGGACCGCGTGGTGGAGGACGCCGCACACGGGCTGGGGGCGGCGCTCGGAGGGCAGGCAGTGGGAACAGCCTCGGCAGCGAGTTGCTTCAGCTTCTACGCCACCAAGAACCTGCCGATCGGCGAGGGGGGAGCCATCACGACCGTCGATGAGGGGCTGGTCGAGCGGCTGCGGGTGATGCGCCAGCACGGGATGAGCAAGGACGCCTGGCGGCGCTACGAGCCCGGCTCGAGCTGGCGTTATCAGGTGGACTCCGACGGCATGAAGGCGAACTTCACCGACCTGCAGGCTGCCATCGGGCTCGGGCAGCTTCCGTATCTCACGGCATGGCAGATACGCCGGGCCGAGGCGGCCGAAAGGTATACCGCGCAGCTGAGTGCGGTGCCCGGGATCACGGTCGCACCGCAACCCGCCGACGGACGGCATGCGTGGCATCTGTACGTGATCCGGGTGGGACCGGAGTACGGACGCAGCCGCGACGAGCTGGCCATGGAACTGGGTGCTCGCGGGATCGGCACCTCGGTTCACTTCATCCCGGTGCACCGCTTCGGGTACTTCCGCGAGCTGCTCGGCGACCAGGTTCACCGCCTTCCGGTCGCCGAGCGGGTCGCAGACCAATTGCTGTCGCTCCCGCTGCATCCGCAGCTGGGCGAGGACGACGTTGACTACGTATGCGCGCAGATCGCTGACCTGCGTGCCTCGAGGAGGAGATAACGATGTACGCAGGTAACTGGGGTTCACGCCGACACACTGAGCAGGGGGCACGGGCTCGTACTCTGATCGTGGGTGCCGGACATGCGGGGCGCACACTCGCGCGCGACCTCGCGGACAACCAGGAGCTCGGTCTGGTGCCCGTCGGGTTCCTCGACGACAACAAGCACCATCGAAGGGTTGACCGGCTTACGGTGCTCGGTCCGATCTCGGCGCTGGCCGCCGTGGTGCGCAGCGAAGGCGTTCATGTGGTGATCGTCGCGATTCCGTCGATGCCCCCCATCGAGCTCGCGGCGCTGCTGAACACCGCCGCGCGGTGTGGGGCGCGGGTGCGCTACCTGCCCTCCTTCCACGCTGCGGTGCAGCGGGGCAGCCGCGTCGAGGACCTCTACGCGGTGTCCCCGGCGTCCTTGCTCGGTCGCGAGGAGGTGCAGGTGGTGCGCCCCGCGACGCAGGCCACCGTGCACGGGCGGCGCGTGCTGGTGACCGGCGCCGGCGGGTCGATCGGCAGCGAGCTGTGTCGTCAGATCGCCGCGTACGGGCCGGCGGCGCTGTACATGCTCGACCACGACGAGTCGAACCTGCACCGGTTGCAGCTCGAGTCCAGCGGCGAGGCGCTACTGGAAAACGACGAGCTGATCGTTGCCGACATCCGGGACGAGGCGCGCATTCGCCATCTGTTCTCCGAGCTGCGCCCGCAGGTCGTCTACCACGCTGCGGCCCACAAGCACCTGCCACTGCTCGAACGGCATCCGTGCGAAGGCGTCAAGTCCAACGTTCTCGGGACGATGAATCTTGTTGATGCCGCGGTCGACAACGGCGCGGAGCGGTTCATTTTCATCTCGACCGACAAAGCTGCCGACCCCACCTCAGTGTTGGGGGCCACGAAATATCTCGGTGAGTTGGTCGTGCGCAGCCGCGCAGGTCGTGGCATGTGCGTGGGATCGGTCAGATTCGGCAACGTGCTCGGCAGCCGCGGCTCCTTCATGCACATTCTCGCGCACCAGATTGCTGCCCACGAGCCCGTCACGATCACTGACCCAGAGGTGGACCGCTTCTTCATGACCGTGGAGGAGGCCGTCGGACTCGTGCTCGAGGCGGGCGCGATGGCGGAGGACGGTGAGACGTTTGTGCTCGACATGGGCGAACCCGTTCGTATCGTCTCGCTGGTCGAGACCTATGCGGCCCAGGCGGGGGTCAACGACGTGCAAATCCGCTTTACCGGTCTCCGGCCGGGTGAGAAGCTCAACGAGGCGCTGTTCAGCGAGGGCGAGGCCCGGACGCCGACGGCAAACGCGCGGATATCGGCCACTCGCGGCGACCCGTTTTCGGGGGACCTCGACTCGGAGCTGGTGAAGCTGTTTGAGACCGCTGGGCGCAACGACGCCAGTGACGTGCGTCTCGTGTTGACCGAGCTCGTGCCCGAGTACCGACCGCCGGAGATGCAACCTGCCGCGCTCAGCGGTCTGTTCGACACCCTGTATCCGGACGACTTCTGATGCACGCCAACATGGTTCAGGCGGGCGAACGGTTGCTCGTCGAGTGCGGCGCACCATGGTTGTCGCGAATCTTCAGCGAGGCCTGCGGCATCGCGTTGCAGCCGGGCACCGTCGGCGATCCAGACGTTCACCTCGTGATCACTGACGATGCGAGCCCGTTCACCCAGAAAGGATGGGATCCGCTGACACGGGGGGCCTATCACCGGGCGGGCAACCTGATGCTGATAAACGCGTGCGGCTCCGGATTCGATTTACGCATCACCGTCGGACCGTGTGTTTCGCACGCAAAGATCAGGGTTGAGGCGCGTTTCCGGCCGCCGCCCAAAGAGCGTGCCGCAGCCCTCGCGCTGCGTTCCCGGTTCCACCTGCTGACCCGCGCGGTCCTGCTGCAGTATCCGGCGTTGTGGGTGGCAGGCACGCGAGGGCGGATGCCACTTCACGCGGCCGGGCTGCAGACCGACGCCGGGGTGATCTTGCTCGCGGGGCCCGCCGGGGTAGGCCGCTCCACCATGTTGCTGCAGGCCCTCGACGACAACGGCCGTGCCTGCTCAGACAACCTCTCCGTCAGTGACGGACGGGCCGTGCACGGGCTGGTCGAGCCGGTCCGGATCGAGGATACAGGTGGGCGCCGCATGCCGCACGGGCGTGGCGAGCGGGACCTACCGAATCGAGCCGACGTGCTCATCCCGGATCGTGTCGTCGTGCTGCGACGAGCCGACCGAAGGGTTCCGGTTGTGCGACTGATCACACCGATGAGGGCGGCGGACGTGTTGACCGCAGGCACCTACATGGCCGGCGAACTGCGCCGCTACTGGGCCTTTGCCGGGACACTTGCGCTCGCTACCGGCCGCGGCCCGGCCTGCCCGCGGATCGCTGAGGTCGCCAACACCTTCGCTCGGCTGCCCGCGGTCGAGGTCACGCTCGGCGACCGACCGTGCCCGAGCCTGGTCGAGCTGCTTGGCGCACCGGAGCGGGTGGCGTTGTGACTGCACGGCTGCACGTCGCCACGGTGGTGACCCGCTTCCAGGCCGGCGCGGGCACGGTCGCGCTGCGTGGCGCCAAGGCACTGGACCCGGACCGCTTTCGGGTGAGCATCATCGCCGGCGGCGGTGACCGCCTCCTGCACGAGGCGGCCGATGCGGGATTCGAGGTGCGGCTGGTGCCCAGCCTGCGCTCGGAGATCGCGCCGCGGGATGAGTTGCGGGCCCTGCACCGGCTCACCCTCATACTGGCTGATGACGTTGACGTGGTGCACACGCACAGCACGAAGGCCGGTGCGCTCGGGCGGTTGGCGGCACGACGCGCGGGCGTGCCGCGCATCGTGCACACCTACCACGGCTTTCCGTTTCACGAGTTCCAATCACCGGCCCGGCGGGCCGCGTACGTGCAGATCGAGCGACGCCTTGGCCGCATCACCGACGTCGGGCTGTGCGTAGGCACCGGTGTCGCCGTCGAGGCCGTCCGACGCGGGCTGCTAGCGCCGGAACGCGTCCGCACCATCGGCGTGGCCGTGGACGGATCGGCCCCAGCGTGCACGCCCGCCGGCCGCCTTGCCGCCCGCGCGGCGCTCGGTGTGCCCGCCGCCGCGCTGGTCGTCGGCGCGGTTGGACGGCTGGCCTTCCAGAAGGCGCCCGAGCACTTCGTCGCTGCTCTCGTCGCGCTGCAGCGCGACGATGTGGTCGGCGTTTGGATCGGCGGTGGAGAGCTCGCGGAGGCGATGCAGCGCATCGTCGCCCGCGTGGCTCCGCAGGTCAGGGTTATCCTTGCCGGCGAGCGCGCCGACGTACCCGCGCTGCTGCCCGCCTTCGACGTGTTTGCCCTGCCGAGCCGCTACGAAGGGCTACCGGTCGCCATCGTCGAGGCCATGGTCTGCGGGATCCCGGTCGTGGCCACCGCAGTCAACGCGGTCGCCGACGTCGTCGTGCCCGGACTGACCGGGCTGTTGGTGCCCCCGCAACGTCCCGACCTGCTCGCCGGGGCGATCGGCTACCTGCTCGAGCATCCCGCCGTAGCCGGCGAGATGGCCACCGCCGCGCGGATGCGGCTGGCTGACCGACACAGTAGCGAGAGGCTCGGTCGTGCCCTAGCGGCCGCGTACCTGCCGTCCGCCGAGCCGAGCACGGCGCATCCAGGCGTCTCAATTCGTAAGCCCCGTGTCAAGGAGGACGCATGCGCGTAGACGTATTCACCCAGCCCGACATCGAGGACGCGGCGTCCGGACTCACGGTCTTCGACAGTCCCGACGCTGTTGCTGATCCCAAGCTCCTCGCCCGACTGTTGGAGGGCACAGCGACCGCCGACCTCGCCGCACCCCCGGTGGTTCTGCCCGATTTCTGCCACAAGGACAAGTCGGAGATGCCCTCGAGCATCGCGGTTGCGACCCGGGGTGCAATCCGGCCGACACTCACCGACGCGGCCCTGAACTGCGGAATGGCCTTGGCGACGCTCGACGTCGAGCGACCCTCTGCGCAGGCGGTCACCGAGTTCTACCGTCGCGTGCGCGAACGGTTTCCGAACCCGCCAGGTTGGAACCGGGAGCTCACCCGCGGTGAGGTTCTGCGCGCCGCGGTCGAGGGTGCCGACTTCGCCGCCGACCGGTACGAGATCGAGCAGGACGAAATCGACCGGGTGGAGGAGTACGGCCGGTTGAGTGTCGAGGAGTACGGCGGTGCAGCCAGCGCGCGCAAGGAGCTGCCCTGGATCTGCGTCCAGCTCGCCCGCCTGCGCTTCGGTTCGATCGGTCCGAGCACGCATTTCCTCGAGCTGCAGGAGGTCGAGGAGATCCTGGAGCCGGAGATCGCGGACGAGCTGGGTGTTCGAAAGAATCAGGTCACACTCCAGTTCCACAACGGCGGCGGGGTGCTGACCGGCCAGGTCGGCGAGATGTACGCCCGGCGCAAGTCCGCCTCGCGGATGCTCCGGACCGAGATGGCGCTGGCCAAGCCGTGGATGCATCGCATGCCCACCGGTGAGCGCTACGCCGCCTACTTCCGCACCGGCTGCCCGTCCATTCCCATCAACGGTGACGAAGGACGCAAGGTCATGCTCGCCCAACGACTGTCGATGAACTACGGGTTCGCTTATCGGCTGGCGACCTACAGCTGGCTGCGCCGGTTCGGTGCGGAGGCGTTCGGTGCCCGGCTGCAGCTTGTCGTGGACTCTCCACACAACTCCGTCTACGAGGAGGAAGTGGGTGGTGCACCGGCATTTGTGCACCGACACAACGCCGCGCGTGCTTGGACACCGGAAAAGATGACTGGTCACCGAGCGTTCGCGAACACCGGGCAGCCGGTGCTCGTGCCCGGCACCAACCGGACGTCGTCGTTCCTGTGTGTCCCGGCCGCGCAGGCGCACCGCAGCCTCTACACCGCCTGCCATGGCACGGGCAGCATCATCAGTGCCTTCGTCCGGGACGGCCGCTCCGGGCCGGACCCCTACGCGCGGCACACTCTCAAGTATGGGTACTCCGACGCCGCGCCCCAAGAGGTCATGCAGTACGACGACCGCGGCGTCGACGAAGCACTGGGAATCCTGTCGGGCAACGGCCTGGTCCGCCCGGTCGCACGGCTACGTCCGTTCGCGGTGCTGTCGTGACCGTCGCGGGCAGCATCCGGGATACATCGTGCACGTGGCGTGCGCTGCTGCCCGCAGATCGCACGTTCGTCGCCCTACCCTCGCGCAGCCGCCCGGTCATCATCGCCGAGTGGGACACTGCGGTGCTGCGCTACGTCCGACAGAACCTGCTGGCCAGACCGCCGGGATCGCAGCTGCCGGGTTGGCTTTACCAGGCGGCAGGACCGACCCTGCGGTTGCGGGGCATGTGGCGGTTGGCACCGCGTCTGCACCCGATGCCGCGCCTGCGCTCGGGCACCGAGGTGCAGGTCGAGCCCGCCGAGAAGTGCGTGCTCGCCTGGCTCGACAGCATCGAACACCGCGTGATTGTGCTCGACCACAGTCGCGACCCCGACGGAAGCTTCATCCTGCTGCTGTTTCCCCCAGCCTCAGCCGAGCCAACCATTGCGGTGAAGGTCCCCACCTGCGCGGCGGCCGCCGCGCGAGTGGGTAACGAACGCGACCGGTTTCGACAGCTGGAGCTTGAGCCGCTCGGGACGGTTCGGGAGACGATCCCACGGCTGATCGGGATCGAGGGCCTGCCCGCGCTGGCGACGACGGCCCAGCCGGGGGTGTCGATGCTCGTCCGCTACTACCGCGCTGGGCACAGCGGGTGTCCGGCCGCGGTTCGGACGGACTTCGCGGCGGCCGGGGCGTGGCTCACGGCGTTGCAATCTACGCCGACCGGTCCAAGGGTCGCTCTTGACGTCGCACAGTCGACGATCGACGCCGCCCAAGTCCAGCTCGCGGGGAGGCCGGAGCAGCTGAATGTGGCTCTCGGCGCCTTGGCTGGGTTGCGCCGCAGCTTGCGGCACCACCAGGTCACGTCAACCGTTGTGCACGGGGACTTCTGGCTGGGCAACATTCTGACGCGTGACGGTGTGGTTACCGGTGTCGTGGACTGGGAACGTGCGGCGGTGGCTGGTGACCCGGTACGTGACGTTGCCCGGTTTGCGGTGTCGTACTCGTTGTACCTCGACCGCCACACGAGGACGTCGCGGCCGGTGGCCGGACATTCCGGACTGCTTGGCCGAGCTCCCGGTGGCGGGGTGAGGTACGTCATCGACGGCCACGGCTGGTATTCGCTGTTGGTGCGGGGCTTTATGGGCGATGCGCTCCAGCGGTTGGGGCTGCCGCCATCGCTTGCGGCGGACGTGATGCGCGCCGAGCTGGCCGCGATTGCCGCCGAAGCAACCGAACCCGGCTTCTGCCGAGACCACTGGCAGATGTTCACCGAGGTCTGCGCGGGATACCGATGAGTGTCGGGGTGTTCGCGGCGCCGGCGCGCCGGGTCATTACCCGGGCGACGGGTGAGGCGCCCTCGGGTACCCGGCGGGGCGGCATCGAGCGGTTCGCGCTCGTGTCGATGGCCGCCAGCTTCGTCGCCCAGTTCGCGCTGCGCCCGTCCGGCCCGGGCAACAGCTCCCCCGTTGACGTGCTGGTCCTGGTGTCGATCCTGGCCACGGCGATCTGGGCGAGCAGTACTCGGCTGCCGCTGCGCGCACCCTATGTTCTCGGTGTCGCACTGATGGTGATCGGTGGTGCCATCGCCGGGGTCACGGGCCCGATGCCGGGTACGGCACCCGAGACCCTGGCGATCGACCTACTACTCATCACCTGGTGCACGACGATCGTCGCGGTGGCCCGCAGCCCTCGGAGTCTGACCGTGCTGGTCAGGGCGTGGGCCTACAGTGCAGTGGCCTGCGCTGGGCTGCTCGTGCTCGGGTCGCTTGCCGGCATAACGGCCATCACCGGGGTGCGAGCGCGGGAGGGCAACCGTGAGATGTTCACCTTCGGCGACCCCAATTACGCGGCGACGTACTGGGTACTGTCGATATTCGTCGTGCACGCCTGCCGGGCACCGCGGTCGTGGCCGCTGCGGCTGTGCAGCTATGCCCTGCTGGTGTGGGCGCTGCTGTTGTCGGAGTCCAACGGCGGTGTCGTGGAACTCGCGGTCGGCTGCAGTGCGATTTTCCTTCTTTCGGTGCTGCGACGCTACGGCCCGGCCGCGGCGATCGCCCTGCTGCTGATCGTCGGCGGCTCTGCGGTGATGACGCTGCAGCTCGTCCCGTTCAGCTCCATACAGACGTGGGCGCGCGGCTCGAACAATGCGCTGCTCGTCAACTCACTCGGGCGGAGCAAGGACAGCAGCGGCCAGCGCAGCCTGCTGGTCACCGAGGCGATGGCGCTCTACAGCTCCGACGGCTGGCTGGGCTCCGGCCCCGCCACCACCAAGCCGTTGTTGCAGAACCGCTCCTACGCGTACGCGAAGGAAACCCACGATGACTACCTCGCCGCACTGGTCGAGCGCGGCCCCCTCGGCGTGCTCGGCCTGATGTTCTTCGTCGCGTCGGCCGGTTGGCGAGGGGGACAGCTGGTGCGGGCGGCGCACAACGGCCCTGAGGACGGTGTGCTGCCCAGACCCGCCGGACTCGTCGCGGCGATGCTCGCGACCAGCGTGGCCGCCACCTACTACGAGGTGCTGCACTTCCGATTCATCTGGGCGCTGCTCGCCCTCGTCGCCGCCTACGCCTGGCAGTGCACTGAAGCACGCTCGCCGCGTGCCGCCGGGAAGGGGAGCCGGGCATGACGGAGACCACGGCGCCTCGGGCAGGGAAAGCGGCGCCGGTGCTCGGCCGTCGATCAGCTGCGGTCAACCTGGTCGCGCAGGGTGCCTCGCTGGGCGCCGTGTCGGTCGCCAGCCTCATCGTCGCCCGGACCGGCGGCGCCGCGGTGCTCGGCGACTATGCGTTGCTGCGGGTGCTGCCCTGGTTGACCGGACTGGTGCTCAGCTGTGGGCTGCCTGCCGCGTCCACTTACTTCCTGGGCGCGCAGGGTCGTGGGGCGACGTTGCGTCCGACGCTGGCCGCGCTGGCGCTGACCGGAGCGATCGCGGGCACCGCCGTGTGGCTGGGCCTCGTCGCCGCGCTGCACCGGCTGCTTTTCCTCGACGTCTCCGAGGGACTGCTCATTCTCGTCGGAGCCACTGTCATCACCCAGCTGTGGACCGTCTGGGCCAAGGCGTGCTGTCAGGGCAGCGCAGACATGTGGGGCGCCAACCTGATCATCGTCTGTGAGGAGCTGATGTTCCTGCCCGCCTACGGGTTGGCGTTGGCGTTCGGGCTGCGCGGTATCGAGGCCATTATCGCGGGAATGGTCGCCGGTGGCGTCTGCGCGACGGCCATCGGGGTGGGCCGAATGGCCGTGCAGGGCTACTTCCGGGGCTGGGGTGCCCCTTCGCCCCGGCTGGCCAAGTCGGTGCTCGGTTTCGGCGCCCGTGGTCAGTTGGGCAACCTGCTCTGGCTGGTCAACCTGCGCCTGGACTTTTTGCTGCTCGGCGTGCTGGCCGGCCCGGCGACACTCGGGGTCTACGCCGTCGCGTCGAAGTTCGCCGAGCTCATGCGGCTGCCGGCCACCGCACTGAACTATGTGCTCTACCCCCGCTTTACCCGTGCGCTGCCCGCAGTGGCCAGCCGGGATGCGCGCCACCTGCTCGGACGGGCGTGCCTGGTGTCGATGGCGGCGACGCCGCTGCTCGCCGGATTGTCCATCGTGGCTCTGCCGCTGCTGTTCGGCCAAGAATTTCAACCCGCGGTCGTGCCCGCGTGCCTCCTGCTGGTCGGCCTCGCTGTGGAGGGCGCCGCGGCTGTCGCCTCGGCGTACCTGTGGGGCGCCGGTCGTCCGGGCGCAAACTCGGTCGGCATGGGAGTGGGCGTGGTCATCACCATCGCACTCGACCTCCTGCTCATACCGCGGTACGGCGCCAGCGGTGCCGCGATTGCGTCGAGCGCCGCCTACCTCGCGACGGCCGGTGTGCTGAGCCGGCTCGCCTGGGTGTGGTCGCAGCGTTCGATCGACATGACACACGATGCTATTCCGACGGGAGACCCATTATGATCCGAGCCAACTTGTCCGCCGCGAGCACGCTCGTCGCGGACGGGGCCAAACCCGCGCAGTCGATGCTGCCACGGTCAAGCCAGCGCCACCGCCGGCCCCGCACCTATCACAGCGAACCCGGAGCACAGCGGCAACCGGCCGACGGCGCTCTCCGCAGAGGCGTTGACCTTACGGTGGCGCTTGTCGGACTCGCGATCGCCACACCGGTACTCGCGGTGCTCGCACTGGCAGTACAGCTCACCAGCAAGGGCCCGTGGCTGTTCCGGCAGACGCGGGTGGGTCGCGGTGAGCAGCCATTCGAGATGTGGAAGCTACGCACGATGGTGGCGGACACCAACGGTGCGGGCTCCTTGGTCAGTGGTCCTGGCGACCCGCGGATCACGCGCATGGGGGCGTGGCTACGTCCGCGGCGACTAGACGAGTTACCTCAGCTGGTTAACCTGCTGCGAGGCGATCTGACGCTGTTCGGCTCACGACCCGAGGTACCACGGTTCATCCCGTACTACACGCGCGCGGAACGCCAGATCCTGCAGGTTCGCCCCGGCATCATCGGTCCCGGCGCCGTGCTGTTTGCCTCCGGACAAGACAGTGAACTGGACGCTGTCGACGACGCGGACGCCTATTACGTTGCCCATCACCTACACTCCCGACTGGCCCTTGATCTGCACTACTTCGCCGACCGGACGGTGCGCCGGGATCTCACTCTGCTCATCAGAGCTCTAGGGGTGTGCGTTCGCAATGGCTGAGTGTCGCGGACGGATCGGCCCCGTCGTTGCCCTGCTCTGCCTGTTAGTCGGGGTCGCCGCGTGCAGCACAACTACGGCCTCACCGGCGAGCAGCACAACTGCGGCGGCACCGGTGAGCAACGCACTCGCCGAGGTGCCTGTGAGCGGCGCATCTGTCGCAGCTTTGCACTATGCGGCAAACGACAACCTCAGTGCCGATGGCAGCTACCCGGCTGGACGACTGGGTTTCAACTTGGCCGACATCGGTAACGTGGACCAGCTTGATGCTTTACCGTCCGGTGTGAGCGGTCTGGTCTTTCTTGGCCTGTGCAACGGGGCCGACTCGAAGTTTCGCTCGCGCGTGGATCCGTTTGTGAATCACCAGCGGTTGTTCGGTTTCTATGTCATGGATGATGCGGATCCGGCCTCCTGCGCAGCGGCCAACCTCGCGGCCGAAACCGCGTACATCCACACCCACATCAAGGGCGCACGCACCTTCCTTGTGCAGCAAAACCTCTCGTCTTCCAAAACGCCGACGTATCGAGGTGGCTACAACCCGGCCAACACCGGGATAGACTTGTTCGGCCTCGACCCGTACCCCTGCCGCAGTGAGATCAACGGCTGTGACGACGCAGTCATCGCCGGTTATGTCAGTGCTGCGACGAGCGCCGGCATACCGATCGCAGCAGTCGTTCCAGTGTTTCAAGCCTTCGGCGGCAGAGTGTGGGCCGACGACGATGGTGGCTACTACGTGCTCCCTACCGCTGAGCAGGCGACGCGGCTCGTCGCCGAGTGGCAGCGACTCGTCCCCTCGCCGGTGTTTGACTACGCCTACAGCTGGAGCGTCCAGCGCGGTGATCTCGCCCTCAGCGTCGCGCCCGAGGCGTTGCGAAATGTGTTCGCCAACCATAACTACAGCTGATCAAGCGGTGGTCGTGCTCTCACTGGGTGAGCAAAGGTTTGAGGTCGCCGCTGGCGGGATCGGCTGCCGACCCGAGTAGTGCCAGTCCGTAAGTCTCCTCGATGCCTCGGAGCAGTCCGTAGTGGTTGATCGGAGTGGTGAGCGGCGCGATCCCACGATCTCTTTCAGAGACGACGACCGTAGCGACCTGTTCCGCTGTCTCGCCTTCGTCGAAGGTCAGGACAACCGTCCCGCCTTGGCGATACCAGCTCGAGGCGAAGATCGTTCGGAACTGGGTGGACAGCCAGGCATCACCCTGTTGCAGGGTGCCGTCGTGCATGTCGTTGGTGGTGTTGGGGGCGACGAAGATGAACGGGGGGGCGGTGCCTGCGTTGAGGTCGCTGGCGAATTGCGTGAAGGGGACGTCCCGGCCGCACTGCGCGGTCGAGCTGCGGACCTTTGTGAAGTACAGGAACGGGTTGTGATTGACGTCGTAGCCGCCTGGGCCGTAGCTGTCGGTCAGGTCGCAGGGCTGTGGCATGTCTTCCAGGTAGGCCTTCCAGCCGATCCCGTGCTCCGCCAGCTGATCGACCACGGTGGGTCCGGAATACGTACCGTCCTGGGGAGTCCGATCCGGTGGGTTGTTCCAGATCGAGCCCGACACCATAGCGAGGTAGTTGGGTTCGGAGGGATGGGAGACACCGACGTAGTTGGTGGCCTGGCCGTAGGTGTGAGCCAGGTCGTTGAGGAACGGTAGCGCCGGGTTGCCGATGATGTCGTCCTGGCTGTGGTTCTCCTCCACGATCACCATGACGTTTGGTGGCGCCGGCACGGCAGGGCCACCGGATGTCGGCAGCGCACCCACCGGCGGAGTTGGCGCCACGGAACCGTCGGCCGCGGTGCCGGGCGTCGAGCATGCCGTGGCCAAGCCGCTGATCGTCAGTACCCCGGCAATCAGTGAGCGTTGCAGCCGGGCGGCCGCTGGCAGGCTCATTGCCCGGAGCGGAGGTGGAGGACCGCGGCGACCTCGTACCAGTCGGCCGACTGTTGCAAGGCCCAGGGCGATTGCTGCGTACCTGCGGTCGTCGTCGAGTCGGCGTCGTCGACAGAGAAATCGGTGTTGTGGTCGTGGATGAGGAGGCCGTTGTTCGCGGTAGCCCCGCCCGGAGAGGTCCCCGTCATCAGGGCGCTGAAGAGCAGCCCGCCTGCGGCGACCGAACCCGTTGCGCCGCTGTTCGCCGCGGTGCCCGTACCACTCGCCACAGCGATCTGGTCGAGCCTGCCGATCACCGCTACGCCCGCGTACTCCGCCGCCGACCCCTGCAGGTAGGTGCCTGCAGCGGAGGAGATGGTCACGGTCACGCCCGCCGGTGCAGCAGCCGCGTTCTGCACGTAGAACAAGGCAACGTCCCCGCCGCCGCTCGAGAACGTGGTGGACGGGCTAGCACGGGTCCACGCGCCGTTGACGTTGTCGGACACCTGCACCCGACCTGAGGAGTCGTACTGCCCGAACCACCCGACAAGCAGGTTGCCGGCACTGACAGCTGCAGTGAGCTGGATGGGCACGATCGTCACCGGGGTGCCGGTAGCCGCCGTGCCGCCCTGCACCCAGCGTGCCGCCACCGGGGGCGGCGCTGTCGTCGTCACCGCCAGCGCCGTGGACTGCGCCAAGTGGTTTCCGGCAGCGTCGTAGGCGTCGACGCTGTAGGTGTACGTCGTTTTCGCTGCCGCACTCGTGTCCGTGTAACCGGTGGTCCCCCCGTTGGTCTTTCCGAGCGGACTGCCGTTGCGGTACACGGTGTAACCAACCAACCCGACGTTGTCCGTCGACGCGTTCCAGCTCAGGACCACCCCTCCCGCGGCGTTCGAGGACGCGGCGAGGCCTCCTGGTGTCGTCGGGGGTTGCGTGTCAGAGTTGACGACGATCAGCTCGTAGGCCCCAATGTCGCAGGCGCTGTCGCTAATGATAATTGTGGTGTCGTTATCCACCACTCCGCCGCCCGGCCCGGTGTTCCCGACGAACGTGCTCATGGCCACCGTGGTGGTGACGAAGGCGTTGAGAATCGCACCGCCGCCGTAGCTCGTGGCCGCGTTGTCGGTGAACGTGCTCTGCGTAATGTTCGCGATGTTCTGGTTGAACACTGCGCCACCCTCCATCGCGACGTTGCCCGTAAACAGGGTCGTGCTCACCGTCATCGCGCCGCTGTTCTGCACCGCACCACCGGACGTGCCCGAAGTGACGCGGTTGGAGTTGTTCGCGAACGTGCTGGCTGTCACCGAGAGCGCCCCGGCGTTGTTGATGGCGCCCCTCCTTGCTGACCGTGATCCGCGATGCCGTTACTCAAGCTTGCCGCGTTCAGCAGCAGGCTCCCACCAGCGGCAACGTCAAAGATCCGAAAGTGTGCTGTGCCGGAGGCCGTGGACCGGGCAATGGTGGCCCCGTTGCCTTGCACCGTCACCCTGCCAGTAATCATCGGAAGGCCGTTCCCGCCGTCGACAGTGATGTTCGCGCTCGTCAATGTGTACACGCAGCGACTCGCCAGGGTGACCGTGCCACCACCTGGTGTGCTGTTGGCCGTGGACACCGCGGAGACCAGGGTCGAAACCGAGCACTGCGGGGTCCCCGTGGGAGTGGTGACGGCGAGCGCGGTGGAGGGGGGTGAGGTCTGACCGGATCCGTTGGTGGCGGTCACGGTGTAGCTGTAATTGGTCGAGGGCGCCACGGTGGTGTCACTGAAGGTGGTAGCGCTGGTGGTGGCGAGGACGGTGCCGTTGCGGGTGATGGTGTAGCCGGTGACGGGCACGTTGTCGGTGGACGCCGTCCAGCTCAGACCGACTTGGGTGGGGGTCACGGTCGTGGTTTTACGTTCGTCGGAGCGGTGGGCGGTTGGGAGGCGCCCGCCGCGAGCGGGCGGAATGTAGCGACCACTGCGTAGAAGTCCGTCGAGGCGCCAAGCTTCGCGCTGCCCACCTGCGTGCCGACGGCACCGGCGAGGATGTCCTCCTCGAACGCCGATCCGCTGCCGCTGCTGGCCCGTGCGGTGTACGGCAGTCCCTGGCTGCTTCCGGCAATCGCACTCCTGGGCGAGCACCCGGTGACCAACGCCGAGAACACCAGGTCGCCGGCGCCTACCGCCGTCGTGGGGCCGGTGGCCATGGTGGCACTCACTCCCTTGGCCACGGCCATCTGGTCAAGGGCCGCGCTGGTGGCAATACCGCTGTAGTCGGCCACGGTCCCCTGCAAGTAGGTGGCGGAAGGACTGGACACAGTGACCGTGACGCCTGTAGTGGAGGCGTTGCTGCTCTGCAAGTAGTAGAGGGCGTTGTCGCCAGCGCTGCCGAACAGAAGCGACGACGCCGCGCGGGTCCAGGTGCCGTTCACACTGTCGGACACCCCACCTTGCCGGCCGCGTCGTACTGGGAGAACCAGCCGACCAGCAGCTCACCTGCACCGATTGGTTTGGTGAGCGGCACGCGGAGGGACGACACCTGCGTGCCGGTACCGAAACGCGGCGCCCTGCACGTAGGCAACCCCCGATGCCGCCTGGGCGGCGGGTGCCGCTGGGACCTCAAGCACCGTCAGGGCGGCGAACAACAAGAGACCGAGCGCAAATCCACCAATGCGCTCAAGCATGGTGCATCTCCGTAATGTCGGCATCCGCTGGCTGGGAGCATCGCCCTGGCAAGTCGGCGGAGGCGTCGGCACCGACGGGATCGGGCTGAGGACGCGTCCAAGTCCGGGCATGGCACTACGGTCACACCACCCGCGTCGGTCCGCATCGTCCGAAAAGACGAAGGTCCCCCACCCCTTCAGCTGCTCATCGAAGGCGGTGAAATCGACCAGGCACTCGGTCTGGTGATTGTGAATGCTGTCCGGAGGGTGCTTCTACGGCACCAGCACGCCCCAGTCGATGAGTTTCGCGGTAAGCTCGTCGGGAGTCAGGCCATAGATCATCGCCATCGAGCACAGATCCTCAACGCGAATGGGGAGCACCTTACCGTCGTAGTCGCCGTGCACGCTTTGCACAGTCGAGATCCACTGAACCAGGGGCCCGACCTGCTCAGCAGGCAGCTTGTGGAGGCGCTGCAGGTCGATCACCAAATGGGGCGCGGCGGCCATCCGTCCCACCGGCAGCAGATCGAGAACAGGGACACCGTAAAAATCAGCGAGCTCCGCCAGTTTCTCCGCGGTCACGGCCCGGTCGCCACGCTCGTAGGAGCCCACCACCACTGCCTTCCACCGTCCAGCGGACTTTTGCTCCACGCGGTGCAACGACAGTCGCTGTTGTAGTCGGGTTGCCCGCAGCTTCGCGCCCAGCGCCTCCGCGTACTCACTCATCGCCTGCCCCTTCGTGCTGAGCCCTCTCACCTGTCGAGCTGGAGAGCATGGATCGTGAACGCACGGTCCGTTTATGCAATCCCGCCAAGAACCGGCCAGGGTGCTCGGCTCGGTAGGACAATCGACGCGACGGTCGCACGCGGCTAGGTGTCCTGGTCCAAATGCGCACTGCGCGCGATGGCAGCAGCGCCGAGCGCGGTGTGCACCTCCAGCTTGTGTAAGACGTGTTGAGCATGAGTGCGTACCGTGTTCGGTGAGAGTTGGAGTGAGTTGGCGATCGTGTTGCGACTCATGCCGACGGTCATCAAACGCAGGACGTCACGCTCGCGGCGACTCAGGGTTGAGATCAGGCGCTGGCTCTGCTCGATCTCACCGTCGATCACGCGCAACGAGCGCAATAGTCCCGTGAGCATGAGCGGTGGCACATGCGTCTCGCCCGCATGGACACCGACGATGACGTGTACGAGTTCCTGCACGCCCACTTCTTTGGTTACCCATCCGGCCACGCCGCGGCGGACCGCGTCGGACAGCACACCTGGGTCCTCGAGTCCGGTGACGACGATAAAGCGTACGTCCCGCTCTCCGTCATCATGCTCGTCGAGCAGACGCAGGCCGTTGTCGCCGTCGATGTCGAGATCAAGAAGCACGACGTCGACACGGTTTCGCGCGAGCATGCGGCGAGCCGCGTCCAGGCTCGTTGCGGTAGCGACGACGTTCAGGCCCGGTTCAGCATCGAGCAGAGCCGCCAGCGCTTCGGCGAAGACCGTATGGTCGTCGACAAGAGCAACTCGAATGTTCACCACGGCTTGTACTGTGGTCCAAGCCTCGCAGTCGCGGTTCCGCCAGTTGACGCAGAACAAGTGGTCAGCGCGTCTAGAGCTTTGGGCCTGACGCATCCTATGACCTACAGTCGTGCCGATGGGCCGAGGCGAAAACCGGGGTCCTGCATGAGCCCGCTTTCGGCCACGAGAGCGGCCGCCTCGAGGCGAGAGCTCACTCCGAGCTTGCCCAGCAAGCTTTGGACATGGGTGCGAGTTGTGCTGTGTGAGACACCCAGCCGGGCCGCGATCTCGTCCGTGGACAGCCCGACGACAAGTGCCCGGAGAACCTCCCGCTCCCGCGGGGACAGGAAGGCGGCTAGGCGGCGTACGTCGTCGAGCTGTCGACTGGATTTGTGCGCCGACCTTTCCTGGCTGACTGCACCGGCGTCGCCGCGGTGGATGCGCTCCAAGGTGTGCACGATAGTCAGCGCGTCCTGATCTTTCCTAAGGAATCCTCGGGCGCCGAGGCAGATTGCTTCAGTCCCGTTGCGCGTAACGCCCCCCGTGAGAAGCACGACTCCGGTACGGGGCGCGCGTTGACCTAGCAGGGCAAGCGCGTCAACGCCGCTCGATTCGGGAAAGGTCACGTCGAAAACCGCGATGTCGGGGGCGTGTTCATAGACTGCGCTGACACCGGATGCAACCGTGTCGGTGACCGCGGCGACGACGTGTCCGTAGAACGTGAGTACGGCGGCGAACGCCTCGGCGAAGAGGCGATGGTCGTCACAGAGGACGGTTTTCACGAGGTTGTAGCCGGCGGGGGTGGAGTACGCGGCAGAGTGAGCGTGACTTTTCCGCCGCCGAACTCGCTCGCCTTCAGCGCGAGTTGTCCACCGCAGGTGCTCGCTACGAATGCGGTCATCGACAGACCGAGGCCGGTGCCGCACGGTGCCTCGCCGAAGCCCGGGCCGTCATCCTCGACGATCACGACAACAGCAGGTCCGCGGGAGCGGACGCTCAAGCGAACGTGCCCGTCGGGCCCTGCTGCACGGGTTGCGTTGTCGACCAGGTTGGCGATTGCCCGGCCGACGAGCACTCGGTCGACGAAGGCGAACACGGATGGAGCGGCGAGGAGCTCAATCACGGCGGTCACGCCTGATGCGGCGGCTACCGCAACTACGCGCTTTGTCACGTCGACGACGTTGACCACCTCGGGTTCGACCGTGGGAGCATGATGAAGCATCGTGTGCACCATGTCCGAGATCCAGGTGGCTTGTCCGGTGATCTCGTCGAGATACTGCTGCACCCGGGGGGGCGCCCCCGGCTCCAGGGAGGCGGCCGTCGCAAGCATCAGAATTGTGGCAATCGGTTGGCGCATGTCGTGACACGTGCGCAACAACGTGCCACCTTCGGGAGGCGGTACCCCGCTTGGGGCCTGAGCTCCTTGCGCAGTGCGACTGAGTGTCTGACGGTTGGCAGACTGTCTTGCGCACATGACGAGCCTCCGCTTGTACGTGAACCGTTAGCGGTGTCCGGGCCCCGACTGCCATGTCCACAGCAACGCGTCTGAGAACTACAATATCTAGTTGGTTACTGTACGAGATCTTTGTGAATGCGCAAGGAAACTTAGCAAGAATCACGAGAAGCGCCGGCTACTCGCCGATGTTCAAAACATCGCAAATGCGAACTGAGCACAGACTCGGCGGCTGCTCGTCCGGTGGTGAACTGACGATCGTCGACACGGCTTGGCTTCGATCGTTCGATGGTGTCCAAAGACGTTGGGGCAGAGGCAAATACTGTAGTCTTTAGATTCATTACAGTTGATGAGCCATGGCCGGATGTGAGGCGCGTCGCGGGCCCGAATCACTATAGCCCAGCACTGCCGGAGTCTATAGAGATTCCATTTCGGTAAGCTTGTTGGGTCGCTGATAGATCTAAAAGGGTCGAAAGCTTGCGTAGTTCGACATTTGGTAGATCGGGTCGCGACGGTAGAACTTCGGTCCGGATGTAGCAAGAAAAAGGTATCCGAGCCAGGCAAGTGTCTGGACAGTGTCCGCTTGAACGTTCGGCGAGAAGTGTCGAGGCTCCTATTGGTCAGTTGAGCTCGTATGTCCACACTAGTGACAAACCGCGCAAAAGTAAACGACGATTTACTTTGACAATGGACAATACTTTGGATGAGGCGTTTCGGTCGCCACCCATCCGCACACTGTTCGGATCGGTGTACAGCATTGAACGTGGGATGTGGTTGTCTGAAGGGGCGCACTGACCGTGACGAAACTTCCTCTGCGCGAGCCGCATTGCCAGCCGTGGCGGTGCCACGCCCAGCCGATCGCCTGAAGGGTTTGCGGGGTTGCCGGCAGGAGTCTCCATGGCGCGGTCTGTTACCGCGCTTGCGGGTACAGCAGTCACTGAAGTTACTGACGGTGCTAGCGTCACTACACGACGTTGCGCCCAGTAGCATGTTAATCACTACTGTCAGGTGACATGTTACGTATGCGTTAAACTTGGATGCTCGGGGCGACAGCGAAACGGACGGGCAAATATTTGAAGTATTAACCATCGCTGACCTAGGGCTTCGGGGACAGATGTTCTGGTGATCGACGCGGCCAATCATTGCGTTCGAGTTCCGACGCCGGCGAGTGGACGGTAGGTAAAACCACTTGCCCTAATTCGAATCGACTATCTTTCAGCCGACGGAGCTTCCGGCGAGGGGTTGGGGCCACTTTCGATATCCCCCGGCTCGAGTTGGGGCGTTGAGCGCAGTCACTGGTTACCGCGCG
>JAABUV010002907.1_pt1 | contig 22452 bp, 23 predicted proteins | sample 5559971 | NCBI WGS metagenome assembly JAABUV01 (sample SAMN10711881, study PRJNA513362) | rock metagenome | isolation source: Antarctica rocks | place: Antarctica: Victoria Land, Knobhead nord | collected 2015-12-19
CAGGTGGAAGGCCGCTGCGCCCACGCGCGTGTAGCCCTTGGGCCAGTCCGGCTTCAGCTCCACTGCCTGCCGGCAGTCAGCCCACAGCACTTTGGAGGTGCCCCAACAGGAGCAGAGCCACTGGCCCGAGTCTGGAGAGCGAGGGTGGCGGAGATCAACCGCGCTTTGAGCCGTTCAGGCGCACAGAGCCGGTATAGTCAGGTTTGCAAGACGCCCGGCAGGTGCGTGGGGCAGACAGCCTAGCTGTGGCGCGGCAAGGTATTGGTTGTGAAACACCGGCCCTGGCGCAGCGGTGTGCACGCCTTCTCGCCGTCTGTGAGCGCGTCCTTGTAGCGCTGCATGCTCGCCTGCAGCACGAAGTGTTTCCGCGTCAGTGGAGCCAGGCGCAACTATGCTGTGATGACAGTTGCACACTCGCCGTCTGAAAAACGAGGGAGGCTGCTCTGCTGCGCTCGGAATAGGCATTCAACGTGCAGGGGCGGCGGCTTGGGCTCACCAGCGCCGCGGAGCGGTTGCTGTACAGCACATGATTCTGCGGGTCCATTTCTATGGCCTCTGTAAAGTGCTGCACCGCCTCCTCATGGCGACCGCTCTGAAACGCAGCATTGCCTTTGGCCTGCGCAGGAACGTGGCGCACATTAGCGCCGCTCCATGGAGCTCAGCTAAGCAAGTGTGGCAGAGTGGCAGGCCACCTTTAGTTCATCAGCCATCAGGCTCTGTAACACGTATCCAAAGCAAGCAGCTTCCTGCTGGCAGCCTGTGCGGCAGGTATTCTCAGAGCGGAGTTGCCGCTGCAGATGATGGCCTAAAGAGAACAGCGGCGACTGCTGCGCTTGCTTTGCCTGGAAGTCTCCAGGCTTTAAGAAGAGAGTTACATAGGTAGGGTTGGGCGCCTCTAGAGGCAGATCTGCTGGCATGGAGCACTAACAAACGGGGTGAGCGGAGGACCGACCTCATCTAACGTGTTAAACAAGCAGCAGCCTGCTTGGAAGCCTTGCAGAGCGCGCGTCTGGAAGGCGCAGAGCGACACCTCTCACTCTGCTGTTCCCCACACAGCATGACGATAGCAGTGAGCCCAGAGGCAGCTCTGTTGAGCAGCTTTGCCGCCAGGCTCGCCTGCCCCCTGTGGTGAGGCTCACGCAGGCTCGCTGCTCTGCTGTGCCCCCTGATGCGCACGCCCGCCGCCACGGCGCTGACCACCTGTGTGCCCGTGCGCCAGCCACGCGCTGTACAACGACCCGCACTGCTTCCCTGGGTGCGGCCACACCTTCTGCAGGCGCGCCCCAGCCACGTTCACGCCTTTTAAACATCAAGATGGCACGCACCAGCCGAGCTACCATGGTGGCGCTCGTTCTGGGCCGCTGCCGCTGGCTGGTGTCAGAAACCGGCTTGCTCCGGCGACGGCTCGCAGGCAGTGTGTCGCGGAGTCGCTAGAGGGCCCGGGGGTGACTGCCTCGCAGTGCCCCACGTGCGCGCGCCCTGGCTGGCTGCGCGAGCTGCTGCCCAACCGGACGCTCGCCGTTCTGGTGGCCTGCCTTGCAGAGGCAGAGCGCACCGGTGCGCGACTGCAGTGCACAGCAGGTTGTCTGCAGTATACCGTCTGTATCTGCCCAGGAGACCTCAGCCTGGCTTGCTCCCACAGGTGCAACAGGCAGTGAGTGAGCGTGGTGATAAGCAGGCCAAAGCGCGCTGCATGCCCGTGCCGGCAGGCCTTATACATTTGTGTCGGCTGCGCAGGCGGTTGGGCGGCGGCCGTGGGTGCAGTACCGCCCGGTCGCGCGGCCAGCGCAGCGGGCGGTGCGGCCGCGCCTGAGCGCTGCGCCCCTGCGGCGCCCGCCGCCACAGAAGGCCGCCCAGCGGTCTCCGCCAGCCCCGGAATCCCGCGCGACGTGCCCGCCGCCGGAGCGGCGGCGGGTGCCGAGGCTGGCGCGCGAGCGCTCGACCCCCCGCATGCGGGGGCGCCGGGACTGCCTGCGCAGCCTCCGGCCGAGCCCGCGCCGCCCGGCAGCAGCCACAGCCCGCGCCGTGCGGCAGCGGCTGACCGGGCGCCGGCCTCCAGCGCCAGCGAGCCGCAGCTAGCCGAGCCGCCGCCAAAGGCTGCAGGCGCATCGCGCTGTGACAGGCGTGCCCTCGCCTGCAGTTCAGGCGCCGGCGCGCCGGCGGCGGACCTGCTCGAGGAGCCCGCCGCGGTGTTTGTGGCGCGGCTGGCCGCGCTTACGGCGGTCGGCCCGCAGCCGCAGCCAAAGCCCGCCCAGCCGGGAGCGAATGCATCGGGGACAGCGGAGCCTGTCACAGCACGGGACGCAGCATGCGCAGCCGCAGCTGGGGCCGCTGCTGCTTTGCAGCAGAGCCCACTGCGGCTGCCGGCTGACCCGCACACCGCCGACCTCAGCCCGGCGGCGGAGGGTCTTGCAGCGGCTTCCGAGCAGGGCCCGGCGGGCCGCGGCCGCGAGCCGGCGCGGCATGCATGCGAGCGAGCGACAGGCGAACCCGCTGGCGCTGCAGCTGCTGTCGAGCGGGGCAGGACCGGCCGCAAGCGGGGCCTGGAGCTGTGCGCAGACGGAGAGGCGGAAGGGGCGCCAGGCGGCGCCGCGGCGGCTGCCGCGCAGGGCAAACACGGCCGCACACGGAGCCGAGCAGACACGCGCGCGGGGTGCCGGCTGGAGGCGTGTGTAAATGGCGGAGCAGGCACCGAGGATGCGCGCTGTCTGGCGGCGGTGCTCGCGCGCTACGATGACGCGTACGTCGCGAAAGTGCGAAGCCCGGGGCTGATGCCCGCTTGCGCTAGATGCGGGACATGCGGGCCAGCCGGTTGGGTATGTGCTGCACACTGCGAGGCGCCGCACGCAGTGATGTCACTGAAGCGTGCAGGCCGGCATGATGGGCACACCCTCTCGGCATGCCTTGCGTAGTGGTCTTGCGCTCTCAGAGACTTTTGCAGCAGCGGGCGCTCGTTTGTTTGAGTCTGGGAGTGCTTGCCAACCAGTGTGCGCCCAGCACCAGGGTGCCGATGCGCAGGCGCGCGCAGCCCTGGCGCCGCCCGTGCCGCTGCATGCGGCCGCGGCCGCGGCCGCCGCGGCCGCCGCCATGCGCAAGCTGGAGGCGCTCGCGGCCGCCCTGCAGGGCCGGCTGCGGCGGCTGCCGCGCATGGAGCCGGGGCCGCACGAGCCGCGCGGCGTGCACGCCCCGGCAGCGGCCGCTGGCGTTCAGCAGGCCGTACCAGGAGGCAGCGCTCGCGCGCGCGTGCCTGAGCGCGACGAGCGGGCCGCGGCCGCCGCGCCGTCCGCTCCGCAGCCGCCCGCCCCGGACCCGGCCGAGCTGGCAGTGCCGGACAGTGCGGAGCCGGGGCCGCGCCCGCGAGCGCGCAGCCCGGGGTGCAGCGACCGCGAGGGGCTCGCGCACGCCGCCAGTCCGCCGGCGCCTTCGGCGCGGCGGGCGCCGGCACCGGCGGGCGGCCGCGTGCGCGGGGGCGCAGCAGGCGTGGCGGCGAGCCCTGGTGACCCGCGCGCTGCGGTCGAGCGGTGCGCGCGCCTGCCCGGCTCGCTGACGTGCGCGAGCGGGCCGAGCCTGGCGATCGACGACATTGACGACGTCTTCCGCGCGCGGGGCTACCGGTGCGCCTACCCTACTCTGTACCGTTGCCTGCATGCGTGCTTCCGCCTTTGCCACCATTGCCTCCTGCTGTGGCGTGGCTGCCTGCGTGCGCCTTGCGCCATGTACCAGCACCAGGTTGCCTCTCCCTGCTGAAGGGCTCAGAGCTACATGCACGCCATGGCTCGATCACCTGTGGGTCTGCGTCCGAGCTCCTGCCGGATCTGCCCATGTCACGTCGCCAAACGACCTCTTCAAATCATGCCGCCGGGAGCCTGCATGCTGTGCATGGTGCATCACGAGCATCAGCTCACTCGAGCTAGGTGATCATGTTCCTGGCCCCACTCCCATGTCACTGCTACGCACAAGCACGGTTACGATACACTGTGTGCCTGCGCCCAGGTTCTCCAGCGACGCCTGACTGGCAACATATGCAGCACCAGCCAGCAACGGCGGCAGCCTTGGTTGCGAGCAAACTGCTATGCTGGTTGTGCGACGCGTTCACTTTACCATGCGACACTCGAGCTGCAACACCGCGGTGCTCACTCGCAACCTGGAGGCTCTACAGCCTGACGCCATGCCACACTGCAGGACGAAGAGTGCACCTGCTCCGCCTTTTCTCCTAAACAGTGGCGCGCTCACTGCAGAACCGCCACTGGCATAGTGCTGAACGTGAGCGGACGACCCTCACTCGCCTGCTCAGGCAGCCAAAGAGGGCTGCCCAGGCCTCCAGCGGTGCTCCACTGGCCACCACCGCAGGCGGCGAGGTTGGCTAGTTTCCGTGAAGGACCACGACCTGCAGCAAGGCACAAGTCTTGCCGCCAAGGAACCTCCTTCTGCCAGCGCATCTGCCAGCGCGTCTGCCAGCGCATGCACACAAGAAAGGGCAATGCAGCGTACCCAGCTCATGCCGCGGACGATAGCGCAAAACGTCCCACCGCGCGGTTCTGCAAAAGCACAAGCAGCCTGCTTTCACAGCACTGCGTCTGGCGCCCGTCCGGCGCGTCATCACAGGCTCTGCAGCGCGGCTGTCTCAGTGGTGAGCCTTCTTGCCGGAGTGCGCTATCTGGTCATAAGCGACGTACAAGGCAAACGCGCCGACGCCCCACTTCAGCCCTGGCACAGCAAAGCGCAGGTTGTTATTGAGCATGGGGTGCTTGTCCCAGGAATAGAAGCGGCCCCAGTTGTAGCCCATGCCAGTTCTTGCTTGCTTGCGCCCAGTTGTTGAGTGCCAATAGCCTGCGCTTACTACCGGTTGTTGCAGCAACTATCCCCTAGCCCCCTCTTCCGAGCAAAGGTGGACAAGAAGAGAGCCTGAAGCATGCGCACGCTCAGGAGGTGAAAGAGTTTGCGCGGTGTCTGTGCGTGTCTGCCTTGCAACGGTGTGTCTAGAGAAAACTTCTCATTTATGGTTCTACGGTTCACAGAGACACCAGCGCTTTGGAGCACTTGAAGCGCCTGCAGCGGTCGCTTGGCGTGCGTGACGACAGCGCGCTGTTGGCGTGACCAGCAGGGGCAGCTCAGCAGGCCGGCATGACTCCTTGACGCGGCCTCCTGCGTGGCCAGCAGCGCCTCAAGAGGCGATGGGCTGGCCGGGGCCGCGGGCCTGCACGACCGCCGCGGTCAGCCTGGCGTTCATGCTGGAGCGCGCGGACGAGCGGCTGCTGAGCGCGGTGTACACGCCGCTGGGGCAGGCGCTGCACGCGTCGCCGGCGCAGCTGGGCACGCTCACCATGTGGCGCGCGCTCGTGCAGGTGGCGCACGCTGCTTGCCAGCCCCCGAGCGCGGTCCTCTTGACGCAGAGCGTACCAAGCGAATGCAGCAGCTCGTGCGCGTTGTCCGCATACACTCACTTGCAAGCCATGCTTGGAGCGGACTCACACGACCGCGTATGTCCACGGTGCCAATAGCCCCCGAGCTCACGGGAACCAGCACAGGCGCTCGCGTCGCCGCTGTCGGGCTTCCTGGGCGACGCGTTCAACCGCGTGCACATCACGTGCGCCGGCACCGTGCTCTGGGGCGCCATGACCGCCGCTATCGGCGCCTCGCGGACGCTGCCGGAGGCGCCCGCCCGGCTTGCCGCTCCCGCCTCTCCACTTTCACCCTGGCTTGGACTTCCTGACGCGCAGGCCTGCCAGTGTCCCTCGTGGCTCTGGCTTTGGCCAAACTCGTCAACCTGCACGCTATGCACCCTGCAACTGCCCTCCGCCCTCATGCACTGAGCACTTCGCAGGTTTGCGTTCGCATTTGGCTGCCCTGCCCCCTCCTGGCTCCCAGAGCCGTAAGACCCTGCCCGCGGGACAACGCTCAGGCGACGGCGTGGGCGGCGATTAATGGCGCGGGCCTGGCGCTGGTGCTGCCGTGCTGCCAGTCGCTGGTGGCCGACTACTTCCGGCCGGAGGCGCGCGGCAGCGGCTTCGCCTGCCTGTTCACCGCGTCCGCCATCGGCGCGTGCCCTGGTCATGCAACCTGACCCTGCACCCTATACCCTGCGACCATCGCCGCGCGCGACCGCCTAACCGGCTGCGGCGCATGGGCCACTGCAGCTGTCGCTCGTGCCGTGCTGCGCAGGGCTCTTCAAGGCATAGAGGTGCAGCCGTGCCTCGCACGCTGTGCAAGGAGGTGCTATGCTTGTACGCGTGCCGAGGCAAGCCATGTGACAGGTCGCTGGCGCGGCAGGGAGCATGGCGGGCGGATTCTTTGCGACCGCGGTCAGCGACCTGCACCCCCTGGGGCTGGAGGTGCCGCACCACCCTGGCTGTTCTGGCAGCATGCCCCCTCCTAGCATGCGTGAGATGTATGGTGAAGCAGCTACTTCCTCAGGCTGTGACGCGTGTGTTGCTGAGGCCGCGTGCGCCAGCGACCACAGCTGGGGCGGCCGGACAGCCATGCATCGCGCTTGCCACACGCTGCAGCCGGCCCGCTGCTGGCCAGCAGGTCAGGCATCAGGGGACCTCCAGAGATGCATGCCGCCTCGTTCGGGCGTCGGCAGACCGCTGCGCGCGCGCGCGCAGGGCTGGCGCTTTGCATTCTACGTCGTCGCGGCGACCTCGGGCGCGGCGGCGGTTGCAATTCTTGCGCTGGGCACAGACCCCACGCCCCACAGGCCAGCCGTGGCGTCTGGGAAGGTGCGCCGCGTTTTCTCAAGGTCCCGAAGGCAGAGCAAGGCGTTGGGCCTTAAACGTGTCAAGTTATGTGTGAGTCATGCTTCCTGCGTTCCACGCGCTGAGCTCCACACAAGTTCTTGGTGAAGCTGAAGCAGCAGGGTCTTAATGGGCATGCATGCGTTGGTTACCGTCGAGCGGCCTATGCATGTGCGCAGGGCGTTTGGGGGCGCGCTGCGGCGTGCGCGCGGGACATGGCGCGCAGCCTGTGGGACGTTGTGCGCATCCGGACGTTCCTGGTGATCGTCCTGCAGGTCAGCGCCGCCCTCCCCGGTCCGGGCGCCCCGCGGCCGCGGCTGGAACTGCCCAGGCCGCGGATGAGGCGCGTCGGAGGATGCCGGTAAAGCGTGGGCCGCGGTCGCTCACGAAGACGGCGCAGCCAATATCGACGATGACACATGTTCGGCGACGCACCTGGCAAAGCACTTCGTACAGGAGTTCGTCCGACATCACTGCCTGCCTGCGACAGTTGTGAGCGCCTGCGACAATGTGGTCGCGGGTAAGCGGTGATGTTGGACAATCTCTTGGAGGAAGAGCTTCGCCGGGTGCGTCGCCGAACATGTGTCAAAGTTGGTATTGGCTGCGCCGTCTCGTGAGCGTCCGCGACCCGAGCTTCACCGGCAGCGTCTGGCGCGCCCTCCTCCGCAGCCTGGCGCACTTTGCACCGACAGCGTCGGCTGCGGCGCTGCCCGCGCTGCCGCCGTGCAGCCTCGCGCTGCCCGCCCTGCGTGTAGCACACGGCCTGGGGGCTGCGACGGGCCCGGGGCTGGACGCGACGCGCGCGCCACGTGGCGCAGGGCATCGTGGGCGGCATGCCCTGGATCGCGATGGGCTACATCACCATGTGGCTGCAGCTGCTGGGCTTCTCCGACTGGCTGGCCGGCCTGCTGACCGCGCTGTTCTGGGGCGGCACCGTGGCCGGCAACCTGCTCGGCGGCCTCGCCGGCGACCTGCTCGTCCGCCGGCTGCCGCACGCCGGCGCGCGCCCGGGCAGGGTAGGGTATAGGGCATGGTTGGGCCTGCACCTATGCCTTGCGATTTCGGCCGCATGTTGCTCACAGCCGAGGGCTGCGCCCTGTCCGCGGTGGATGGCATGCTCGAAAGGTGAGTGTCGACATGAGCTCACCAAGCGGCGCCGGCTCGTGCGATCATCCGCTGCGTGGCTGATGCCCTCCATTACAGGGCATGCGCCTCGCGCCGCAGCGCTCTCTGCCACGCAGCGGATGGCCGCCAAGCCCGCGCCGCTTAGGTGAGCTCATCACACACGCACCTCTTGTGCACACCGAGCGCCGGGCCGCACCCGACGCGGCGCGCGCGCGCGCGCGCGGCAGGGCGGCCGCTGGCGTGCCAGCTAAGCGTGTCGTCCGGCATCCCGCTCACGCTGCTGCTGCTGCGCGGCCTGCCGCAGGCTGACGGCGCGGCCGGCGCGGTCGACCGCTTCGCCGCGCCGTACGCCGCGCTGCTCTTCGTCATGGGCATGCTGGTCAGCTGGCCGCAGGCGCGCGCGTGCCGCCCCGCGCGCCTTGGCTTGAGGCCCCGAGGGCCCCGATGCCCCGCTCCTGCTGCTCACATGATGTTATCTTATCTTCTGGCGCTTGACCGTCAGTCCCATACACTTATGAAGCGACGCCGTGGCGCTCTTACTGCACTCTGTGAGCCTGCCTGGGTTCGCCACAGTCTTAGTTCTGCGCAGCGGTGCGCACTGCCTCCTAGCAGAGCCTGAGCGGGCGCTCTGTGTGCTGCGCAGACAAATAACAGCGCGATGTTCGCCGAGGTGGGCCCCTCGGACGCCTGCTGCATGCACAGCAGCATGTGGGTGCTGCCACCGCCATGCTGCACCTGTGGCGAGTGAAACAGAGACCGCACGGTGCAATCTTGGACGTGCCAGTGCATTATAAGAGAATCTGGAGAGCATGCTCTTGGGCTCCTGCGAAGGCAGGTGGTTCCAAGATGGGGTACCCCTATATCTAACCTAAAACTAGCCCTAACCTGAGCCCCAAGCGGTGCACTGTCCAGGTGGTGCCCGAAGCGCTGCGGTCGCGGGTGTATGCTTTTGACAGGTGCGCGCCGCGCGCATTGCCCCATGCCCGCAGGTCCTGCATGCCGCGCGTCGCCACCCTGTTTTGCGCGCAGCCCCACGCTTGTCCCGCCGTCACGCCCGGCTGACGCGCGCGGCGCGCCGCGCCCGGCAGGTGCTTTGAGGGCGCCGTGGCGGCCTTCTCAGGGCCGCTGGTCGGCGTCGTGGCGGCGCGGTGCGCGGCCTCCCCGCGCAGGGCTCAGGGGCGTGCGTGGGCTCCGCGACGCGCCTGTCGCCTGGTGCATGTGTCGCTCCGTGTACAATGGCGAGTGAGGCTTTCCCATGCCGTGCCAGCCGGTGCTGTGGGCATGGATGCTTTTTTGACAGGGGCGAGCGGAGCTCACCAGCTTGCTGCCAAAACTAAGCGGGCAGCCAGAAGCTGCCGGGCGGGGAGTGCTCGGGCGGGCGAACAGGCAGAGCGCACGCAGCGCAGAACAGCAAGTCCACCGCGCGCCGGCGGCAGGTTTGGGTACGTGGATGCCTGGGACTCGGGCGGGGCTGCGGCCGCGCGCGACCCCGCGCGCAGCATGCGCAACGCGCGCGCGCTCGGCAACGGGCTGCTGGTGCGCCCCGGCACGCGCTGTGCGCGCGCGCGCAGTGGCACGCCCCCTGGGCTCGGCCGGCCATCTCTCCCGGGCTTCCTCTGAAGCGCCCGCTGGCTCCCTGCCCCTGCTCCGCTGCGGCGCCCTGGCAGCAAACGGGCTCTGCTTATGATGCAGTGCAGGTGCTGCAGCTGCCCCCCAAACAACCAGGGCACAGCCCAGGCAGGCCAGGCTGGGCCTTCAGCTGCAGTCGTGCTGCTTGCTGTGCATGGCGCGGCGCGGCGTCGCGGCAGCGACAGGCGCGCGGCCAGGGCGGCAACCAGCTGCTGCTCCGGCTCCGCATCACAGAGCCTCTGCCGCGCCAGGCTCGTGTCAGTGGCCGCGTCGCGCCAGAGGAAAGGCGTGTTTTTCGGCACGCCAGGCGGCGCGCTGCCGCGCGCAGGTGAGCCTCATCGTGCCGTGGGCGCTGGAGCTGCTGGCGTATGGGCTGCTGTATGTGACGCTGCCGCGCGACAAGGCGGCCGCCGCGGCGCTCGAGCTGCGCCGCGCCTCGGACAGCCAGCAGCGCCTGTGCGGCAGCTCCGAAGACAGCGACGGCGCCGAGCGCGGCGCGCAAGGTGGCCTCCGCCCTCCTGATCAGACATGCCAGCGCTGGGTTAGGGTATATGGTTGAGATATAGCGTTGCACTAACCCTACCCGCACACTGATCTTGCATCCTGAGCACGGGTATGTTTGTGAGTGCGCCTGGAGATGTAGGCGCCCTCGATTACGCGATCGGGCATGCATGCCGGCAGCTGCATCATTGTTGCACCCTGCCCGATGGTGTTGGCGCATGCCTAGTGGCAAACCCAGCTGAGCCAGCGCCTGGGAGCGCGCGCCAGTGGGTGTGAACTGACTCGCCTCTGCTGCGCTGTTGGCAGCCGCGGACGGCGCGCTGTGCACGGCAAACGGCCAGCATAGTGCGGCGAATGGCGCGGCCGCCGCGGACCGCGCCCTGCCGGGCGCGGGCGGGCACCTCAACGGGACCGTGACCAAGCGCGCCAGCGCTGACCTGGCGCGCAGCCGGCCGCTGCAGTGATGCGCGTCGGCTGCACATCGCCGGCCCTGCATGTCCCACGAGTGCTGAGCGCACCGGCACGGGCCTGGGAAACAAGGAGAGTCGTATTGCTTACAGCATGCGCATGCCGCGCCTCTGATCAGGGCGCCAAGCGCATTGGTAGCACTGCCTTGGTCCCTGACGTGCGCTGCTATTCTTGATATGTGCATCGGAGATGCATTCTGAATGTCTGCACATGTTTCCGTGTGTGTACAAGAGGCCTGGCGCGCTGCGCGCACTGCGCAGCGCAACGCATGCGCCTGAGCGGCAGTGTGTTGACAAGTAGTGGCAGATAGGACCAGGCATGAAACTCAGTAGCACTGAACATGTTTTTGGATGATGCAGGGTTATCTAGGGTGGTTGGTGGGTGGCAGGTGAACCTTGTAAACCAAGAGTCCAATGCCAGCCTGCGCGCCAGTGCCGAGCCGCTCCGTGCAGAAGCACACCCACACTCTTGCCTCGTGGGCTCAAAATCCCTTTCGTATATGCGGCCATGGCGCACCTCACCCTGACTGTGCTCCTGGTCATGGTGTGCGCGCCCGCGCTTGTGGCAGCGCAGCCGCCGCGCCTAGATGGCTTCCTCGACCTGCGTGCCACCAACAGCTCCGGCGCCAATTTCACCAACATCATGTTCACCGCACGCACGGGCGGCGGCAATGGGGTGCCCGCACTAGCGGCGCAGCAGCCCGCTGCGGTGGGCCTGCGCGGCGGCGTCATCGTGCAGCGCCCGCCCGCGGAGCTCGCGCGGCGCGAGCCGCGACAGCCGCAGGCCTGCACCCCTGCTGCATGCCTGGCTGGGCGCACTCTGTCTCTTTCAGATGCGTGACAGTGTGCATGCATGGGCGCCAGCAACAGGCCAAAGTGCATCCTTCCCCAGCCTGCCATTCTCAGAAAATTGCCCAGCTCAAGGTCCACGCATGCCACCGTGCGACGCCTGTGCTGCCTGCGTTGCGAGCGCGCAGGGCAGGGGCTCCCCAGCAAGGCTCGACCAGCTACACACGCCGGCGGCCTGCACATCCAAGCCTCCCTTGCTGACGGGGGCCCTGGCCGCTGCGTGCAGGTCGTCATGCAGCAGCCAACAGGCTTCATCCGTGCCGCGAATGGTGCCTTCGTCGACGACGCCTGCAACGAGTTCTGGCCCGTCGGCTGGAACTCGTGCGGCCCGGCCTGCATGTTCTCTTTTAATGTTTGCGCTGGCAAAATCAAGATGCAGGTGGGTGCATGACCCTGTCATACATGTGCACTGCCGCGGCTCGTACATATTTGATGTTCATGCTGACACGCAGGGCGTGCAGCACACCGTGTGCCCATGGCAGTGAGTTGCAGCATGCACTCATGTGAGCATTGTCCAGACACGGGGGCAGCGACAGGCGCCTGGTGGAAGTGCCCTGCCATGCAGATCACATTGCCGTGGTAAACCTGCGAGCGGCGCTGGCGTGGCGGGCGCAGCTGGCGGCTGCTTGAGGGTGCGATGGCCGTGCCCAACGCGCTGCCGGCTGACGCGTCGGTGCTCGGCGGCGCCAACGTGGTGCCGTACCTGCTGTCGCATGGCAAGCGGCTGGGCTTTAATACGTTCAGGTGCTGGGTCGGACCTGGCGCTATAGGGCATGATTACTAGAAAGCGGTGGTCAGGGTTGGTGTAGGGTTTGCAGACGTGGCGCTGTATGCTGTGCCCGCCAGCGTGCGACGCAAGTGTGCTGTGCTCCAGACCGACTCGCTCTGCTGAGGCTGGCGCGGGCGGGCGTGGCACGGTCAGCGCCCTGCTTGCCAGACACGTGTGTGAAGCATGTTATCATGCGCAACACACCCGGCTGCTGACCATGACCTGCTTGTGCGCAACAGGATGTTTGGCTTTGCGGACGTCAACATCGGGGAGGGCGCTCCCCTGCAGCCGAGCCCGGGTGCCGCACCCCCCGCCGGCTGCCGGCTCTGGCCGCCCGCGCCTTGCGCTTTTACCCCAGGCTCATGACGCACACGCTGCATGCGAGTTGGGGCACCCGCGCCGCATCCTGGACATGGCATGGTGTGGGCATGGCGGCCGCATGCGCGCTCCACTGCGCGCGCGCAGGGCAGTACAACGAGCAGGTGTTCAAGGCACTCGATTTCGTGCTGAGCGAGGCCGCAAAGGCAGGCATGCGCGTGATCGTTGCGCTGACCGACTACTGGAAGCCCACCGACTCAGTCCAGCAGGCGCGCGCGGCGCCGCCCTGCGCAGCATTCCCCCGGGGGCCCTGGGGGCTTGGAGGCGGGTTTTGCGGGGGGTAGATAAAACCCTAGCTCCAGCTTGGCTGTCAGCGGACGCACGCGGGCAAGGGCGCATGCGGGGCACTTCCCGCATGTTATGGGACGCGGCCGCTCCCGGCACGGCAATGATAACCGCTGCGCGCGCGCAGTACGTTAACTGGTGCGCAGGCGGCGGCAGCAAGGACGCCTTCTTCACCAGCGACGCCTGCCACCAGCTGTACATGAACCATGTGAAGCACTTTGTCAACCGGCGCGCCCCCCCATCCCCCCACACCCCGGCCGGCAGCCGGCCGGTGCAGCTTTGGCGGGCGCGCCAGCGTTGGCGCGGGGCCGCGCTGACACGGCGCCGCGCGCCGCCAGGGTCAACAGCGTCACCGGCAAGCGCTACCGCGACGACCCCACCATCTTCGCTTACGACCTGCTGTGCGCGCGCGCTCGCGGCCCTGCCTGCGCACCGCGGCCTGCGCACTCGCGTCCTGTGCTGTGCATGTCACCATGTAAATCAACACATGATATAGCTGACTGGCGTGCTGTGGCTCCTCAGGAATGAGCCGCGCTACAGCACGGGGAGCACGCAAGAGGTGCGAGGGCGCGCCCATCCTGTGCGCGCGTGCCTGGGGCGCACCGGCTGCCCCTGCCTTGCTTGCAGGCATGTGAGGCTGCGTCCACGGCGCCCGGGGCGAGACCTGTCGCCGGTGGCGCCAGGTGCAAGCCTGGGTCGACAAGATGGCGCGCTTCCTGAAGAGCGTCGACCCCAACCACATGGCGCGCGGCCGCTGCCCCTCACACCGCACTGCGCCTGCGACCCTGCACGCCCGCGCCCGGCTGCTGACGCCCCTCCCAGTCAGCCCGCGCGCCCACGACATGCAGCTACGCTCCGTCCAAGCACGCGCTTCCCGAAAGCGGCATTCAGCGATGGTGCGCAGTGCCAGGGATTGATGCGGGATACAGGCGGGGCGCAGGTGACCATCGGCGAGGAGGGTTTCTTCGGCCCCGCGTCCCCGTACGCGGGCGCCAACCCCGGCGGCGCCGGCATCTGGTCCAGCGCCACAGGGCAGGCGCGCGCACTGCCCCGCAGGCTGGCCAGAGCGCCACTTCGGCGTTTAATGTTGAAATCGTGCTTAAAAAGAGAAGCATAAAGGAAGTTTGTACATGTGTGCCTGGTGCCCCCGGCAGCCCGTGGCGCTCCGTTGCGGCAGCCTACTGGTAGGGGCCCATGTCGTGGCTGCGCGTGCAGGACTTTGCCAACAACCACCGCTCGCGCGACATCGACTTCTGCACTGCGCACATCTGGGTACGGCTCCGTACTGGGCTGGGGTCAGGGTCGCAGCTTGCGCGGCCGTCTGGCTAGGCACACGCAGCCGTCCGGCTGGGCCGGCTTGCTGCGGGCTTGCCTGCCCTCGGCTGCGCTCCCGCCTGCTGCCCTGCTCTCCTTCACGCCAGCACCGCAGGGGCGCCATGCACTCGCGCTCCCTGCTTGGCGCCTGCGCCTGACCTGGACGTCTGACCTGGCTTTCTCCACATGGCACGGGGCTGAGCGCGCCTGGCGCCTGCCGCAGCCGGACAACTGGAAGGTGGCCGGCAGCGGCGGCGTGGACTTTGTGGGCGCCTGGATCGCGGCGCACATCGCCGCGGCCACCGCCCTGGGCAAGCCGCTGCTGATCGAGGAGTTCGGCAAGACCGTCACGCAGGACAGCGCCGCCGCCGACGCCAGCGAGCGCAACCCCTATTACAGCGCCGTGTACAAGGCGCGCCCTACCCTACCCTAACCCCCGGCGGCGCCCCTGCGCGCCTGCATGCAGCGCGCCTGGCATGCGCTGCCGGCGGCACGCGTGCCGAACCCCCTCGCTGCCCACGAAGCATCGCCACTGAGGCGTGACGCGCGTCAGCCTGCGCGCCAGGCTGTGGAGGCCAGCGTGCGGGGCAACAAGGCGGCCAAGGGCGCGCTGCTGTGGGAGTGGGCGCTCAGGTGCGCGCGCGCGTTGCCGCCGCTGCGCCTCGCATGCGCTGTGCGCCGTCTAGGGCAGGGTTCAGGGGGGTGCGTGTGCTTGGGGGTGCGTGTGCGCCCTGCGTGCTTGGGGGTGCGTGTGCGCCCTGCGGCGCCGCGCCGCGCGTGCGCTGAGGAGTACCAGGACCGCCCCGCGAGCACGCCCAGATCCCCACCCTCGCTCCCAGGCAGGGCGCACGGCGCCCCGCCTGTGACGACAGCGCGCGCGCGCGCTCCCCAGGGGCAACGGCGAGGTGCTGGACGTGTCCATGCCCAACGGGCAGCACCCCTACGGCGTGACCTATAACGACGATACCTTCACGTGCGCGGCCCCGCTGCTAACCCACACCTAACACTACCCTGTCCATGCCTAACGGCAGCACCCATGCGGCATGACCCGCTGGGGGCCCCCTTACATGATGGCGGGGGCTTGTCTGCTGCGCGCGCGCGCACGTGTGCCTGGAGCGCATTTGGCTGCCTGCCCCGCGCTGCCCTGGCCTGGCCGTGCTGCCCTGGTCGAGGCTGCGTGGCGTGCGGTCTGCTTGCGCAGGCCCCCTGGGCGCAGGCTCTGAGTCGGGGCGGTGCGGTGCGCAGGGGACCGGTGCGGGACTTCGCGGCCTTTGTGGCTGCCCGGCCCGCTCAGGCAGGCAACTGCGCGCCCTGAGCCCCTCCGCCTGCGGCCGCACGCTGCCTCCGTCGTCAACAACTTTGGCGCGGGGCAGCTTGCGCAAGCAGGCAGGCGACGTAGTCAGCAGAGTCGGTGGCTATGTCGGTTCCTGTGCAGTCCATGCCTCGGTGGTGTCTGCATGTTTGCTGGCCTGCTGTGTCACAGATCCGCTGTGAGCTCGAGCGCTTTTCTTCACAACTGCACTAGCAGTGCCCAAGCGGCGCGCTCTCTGTAACCGCCCCTGGTGCACGCGACCGTGAACGCCATTCGTCACCCACCATCCCTGTGGGACATGGATGCAGGACGGCAGAGTGCAGCCTGGTCCATACCTCGCCCAGTACACAGATGGCTGCCAGCCTATGCGCCATGGTGGGCAGAGCAACCGTCCATGCGGAGCGGCGCTCGTGGTATACACACGGGGGCAGCTTGACCGCCGGCATCAGCCGCCGCCCCAGCCGCCGCCGTGCGCGCTCGCATCGGCGCCGGGGCCCACGGCGCGCGGCCAGAACAGCAGCGCCCAGGCGGCGCCGTCGACGCGGACAGCGGCCAGGCTGGCGTTGGGCACGGCGCCGCCGGGGGGCCGCCGCCCGGCCGCGCGCTCAAGCAGGCACTGCAGCACGCCGCCGTGGGCGACCAGCAGCAGCGTGGCGCCCGGGTGCACGGCCGCCTGGCGCTCCACCTCTGCGCAGGCACCCATATGGTTAGGGTAGGTAGGGAAGGGCCGCTCACGCTCTGCACGCAGCGGCAGCGTGCGCTGCTGGCGGGCGCGCTGACCGCGGGCTGCGGCATGCCCGCGAGCGGCGGACTAGCAGACTGACACGCTCTGCAGGCTGCAAGCGGTCGGGGTGGCGGTGCGCTGGCGACGGGCAGGCGGTTCACCCGCGGTGCTCCGGCGCCGCAGCTGCCCCACGGTCTCGCCGCCGCTCGGCGCGCCGTCCGCGGACGCCAGCGCCGCATACTCCAACGGCGCCGTCGCCGCGGCTTCGACGCGGGTGAGGCCCTGCGGGCGGGGCGCCTGCAGTGAGGCTCGGTGTCTCCTGCCGGAAGGCTCAGAGCAGTGCTGAGCCTGCGCTGCCGGACGCAGCTGCGCCCGCCTGCCTGCCTGTCGTGTGATGTGAAAATCGCGCCGAGGACTCTACGCCTTGTGCGACACCACTGCAGCCCATGTGACAGGCAGCCGTGTGGGGCGCGGTGCGGCCCGGCAAGAGCGGCGGGCGCCCGCGGCGCGCGCCTGCAGCACGCCCAGGTGGCGCTCGCGCAGACCCGGCAGCGCGGTGATGGCATCAGAGCTGATGCCTAAAGCAGCGGCGACCAGCTCCGCGGTCTGCAGCGCGCGGCGCAGGTCTGACGAGACGATGTGCTGCACATGCTGGTCGCGGAGCGCGCCGGCGAGCTCGGCCGCCTGGCGCCGCCCGGTGGCGTTGAGCGGCGGGTCCGCCTGGCCCTGCAGCCTGCTGCCAGGGCTCGGCGGCTGGACGGGCGTGTGCAGTACGCTGCAAAGCTAGACAGTTTGAAGGTATATGTGCTGGAACTAAGCACTGCCTAGTGTGTTTCCCAAACTAGTGTGTGTCCTGCGACAGCGCACAGGGACAGGCAGTGTGCCACATAAAGCGCAGGGCTGAGCATCTAGATATGTACACGCCAGGCACATGCTGCTAGCGGTGAGCTCACCAGTCAAAACGATGCAGCACTGCAATAAGCCAGAGCCACTGTGAGCAGGGGGTTGCGCCAGGGCACCTGTGCTCAAAGTTCCAACTGGTTTCTCCGTGCCTCGCCAACAAAAGCGTGCACGCGCGGTCGCTCAGTGCTGCGGCGCGCTTGGCGGCAACCTGCGCCTCCTGCCGTTGGCGGCGCTCCGCCCTGCTTGCAGGCGGCTTTGTGGGCTGCATCTGTGCGGCATTGCCATGCGCGTGCGGCCTGCAGAGGTGACTCCTCGAGCGCGCAATGCAGTGTCCGTGGAGACAGAGCAGGCTCGCTGAGCGTGCCTTTATCTGCTGATGCGATGGAACGAAACACCCAACGCGTGCCTGGTGTATATAGAGTAAGGCCGTGGGTGGCAGGCTCCTTCTAGGCGCGCTAGGTGCTCCTCAGAGCGTCCCCAGCCTGGTGTCTGCGGTGCGCAGCAATGGCGCAGGGCCAGGAGCCCCAGCGTGCGGCTGAGCTTGCAGCAAACTGACAGACTGTGTTACAGTTCGCACAATTTCCTGCTGACCAAGAGCAGCTCTGTTAGTCTATCAACCAGCTCCTCAGACCTTCACCGCTGCTGTACTCAGGTACGTGAACAAAGCTGTCATCTGTCGTGCGAGGCTGAGGTCCTGTGGTCCTGAGGACCGCTGAGGTGGTATGTACCGTTGAGTGCACTAAGTGCAAACCTGCTCTTGCACTGTGTTGTCTTGTGGCATGCTGGCAAACTAATACAGGTGTTCACACCTTGGCTCAGCGTGCAGTTTGTACGTGCGGCGTGCAACATGGAACATCTGCATGCCGCAGTGGTGGCAGTCCTGCTGGCAGGCAGTGTCTGCCAGGCCGCCGAACTCCCGCTCAGCACCGATTTCAAGGTGCGGTCAGCCCCTCGCAGGCTCTGGCTGCAGCGCCGGGGCAGCATGCAACACCTGTTGCGGCGCGCAGGCACCGTACACGGCGCCCTTCGACCCCGCCCTCCGCCCGAGCACGCACTTCCTGCCCCTGGACGAGGGCGCAACCGCAGACAACACGACCGGCAACGCGCCCAGCCAGGCGTGCCCGCGCGCGCCGCGCTGCATGGGACTGGACGCCTGGTGGCTCGTGCTTGACCTGCTGTCTGCCTCGGCCTCAAGCCAGGAGCGGGTTCTGTGGCGTAGCCGTCCCCTGTGCCGCCGAGTGCACATGCAGTGCCACTGTAAATGCAGTGCCCCTGTTTGTCAGCGCGTGCCACTTGAGCTGCTGATGCCGGCGCCAGCCGTGCAGAGCCCGCTGTGGTGCATGCGCCGCAGGTGCACCTGTCCGTCGGAGGCGCGGGCGAGGTGCTAGTCATGTGGGCTACCGGCAAGGCCCAGGCAAGGGCGCCCGCGCTCTGCCACCTTGCTGCCGCCTGCAATTACGCAAAAGCGCCGACCTGGGCTCTGCAGCGGATGCGCATGGGATGCGGCCAGGGCCCCTTGCCAGTATCTGCCTGGCGCTTGTCAGTGTGTGTGCTCGCTCAGCACTCGCTGCGTGCTAGACACAGTCTCCAACACCCGACAACGGTGCATGATGAGGGTGTGGAGCGAGTCAGCATGCGCTTGCAGGGAGCTGCTTTGCATCAGGTGCTCTGCGCGTGACGACACAGACCTACCCTAATCCTGCACTTACACGTGCAGACGGGGCGCGGGGAGCTGTCCCCGCTGGACGCTTCCAACGCGTCCAGCGTGGTGCGGTTCGGGCAGCGGCCCGGACGGCTCGACCAGGAGGCGCACGGCTCCGCCCAGGCGAGCCGCCCTGGTCCCGCCCCTGCACGCGCCCACGGCGGCCCGGCCGCGCTCCGGCCTGCCCGGCAGGCCGCCCCGGGCAACGCAGGGGAGCATGCATGCGCATGGGGGCTCCGACTGCACTGGACAGCGGGCTGCTGGCTGCGTTGCGAGGCTGCGTTCAGGCTTAAGGGCGAGCATGCCTCGCCAGCTGCGCTGTGCTGGCGTGCGCTCGGCCACCTGCCAAATGCAAGCAGGAGCACTGCGCGCGCCCCTCCAGCCACTGCTTGTGCGCACGGGGCCCGCTGGCGCGCGGGCGCCCGCCCGCCCGCAGGCGCACGCGCAGCTCCGCAGTGCCGCAGGGGCGCTGCGCGCGGGCGGACTCACCGCCGCACACAGGCGGCCGCCTGAGCGCCGCCGCGATGCGCGCAGACGTACGACCAGATCTACACCAGCAGCTACCGCTTCTGGGGCGGCACCACGGCGCTCAATTACACCTCGCCGCTGCTGCACGCGGCCGCGCTGCCCGACCTGGAGCCCGCCACGCGGTACTGGTACAGGGTGGCGGGCGACGGCGAGACCTTCAGCGCCGAGTTCAGCTTCCTGAGCCCGCAGGCGGCAGGTGTGGGGGCATAGGGTAGCGCGACCGTGCCCCAACCCAACCCTGACCATGCGCGCGCCGCGCGTGCACCATGCGGCGCCCCGGCAAGGCTGCAGCTCCCGCCCCGTCCCGCGTGCGCCGGACGCGCCGCAGCGACCCTGCTCTTGCGGCCGGGGCCTTCCGCCGCCGGCGCATGCGCGCCGCAGCAGGAAGTGCGGGGACGCCTGGCGGGCCCGTGCGACGAACGCCCCTTGTGAGTGTCGCGCGCGCGCGCGCAGGGCCGCACTACCCGCAGCGCCTGCTGGCGCTGGCGGACTGGGGCCTCAGCGCCAACAGCTCCACCACGCTCGACCACGTGCTGGCGTCCGCGCGTAACGTGACCACGCCCACCAGCGTCCTCTTCATTGGCGACTACAGCTACGCAGGCGCGCCGCGCCGTTTGCCGGCGCCGCTTCGCGCGCGCGTGGGCGCGGCTGCGTCACCGTCTTGGGGCCCTCGCTCATGGGCCGGGGAGGCGTACATGCGAAGCGCGATGTGGCAATGCGGCTGCATGCGCTGGGCGCTGGGCCCGACAGGAAGGGTCCAGGGAAGGTTAGTGTGTAGGGTTTGGAAGGGGACCAGACACGGCACTGTCGTGGTGCAGACCTTGCATACGCTGTCAGGCGCAAGCGCTGTCCTGCAAGACCTGCATCGCCTGGGGACGGCGGACGCGTGAGCTGGCTCCGTGCGCGCGCGCGCGGCGCAGATACATGGTACGCGAACGGCACCGAGTCCCGGGACCCCAACACCGCGTCGGAGGGCAACCCCAACTCGGGCACTTGGCAGCCGGTCTGGGACGCCTGGCAGCGCTTCATCGAGCCGCTGGTGTCCCAGGCGCGAGGCCCACGCATCCAGGTCAGCCGCCGCGGCAGCGCATGCGTTGTGAGGGTAGCATCAGGGTCTCAGGGATCCGAGCTGGACTCGGCCGGCTGCTGCGGCCGCCCACAGCAGCAGGAGCGAGGCCCAGCAGGCCCGCCCAGGTGCCCTCGCAGCGTCCCCAGACCCCGGCCAGGCCGGCCTCCGACCTGCTGCAGCGCTGCGCAGTGGCCCATGAATGGCGGGACGGGCAACCACGAGGAGGAGCAGCAGGCCGACGGCAGCGCCTTCCGCTCGCTGCGCGCGCGCTGGCCGGCGCGCCCCGCCCTCGCTGAACATGCGGCAGGGCGTGCGGCGGGCGCAGACCAGGGCTCTGCGCAGTGTGCAGCAGGCTCTGCGCGCTGCCAGGGGGTTACGCGCGGGAGGTCATGCGCCTCGTGCAGGCAGAGCGCAGAGCGCAGAGCACAGAGCGCGCTGTGCATGCTGCAGGATGATGACAGGTTAGGGTGAGGGTACCAAGGGCACCCGTGAGGCTCGACACGGCGCGCAGACGCCGCACACGGCCAGCGGGTCGCCCAGCCCCTTCTTCTACTCCATCCAGACGGGGCCCGTGCACAGCATCTTCCTGTCCAACTACCACGATTACACTCCTGGCAGCGACCAGGCGCGGCCCAGACCCTAACCCTATCCACGCTAAGCTTTAAATTTCCCTGACCGACCTCCTGCGTGTGACCACCCATGCGCTGTCGGAACGTGCGCATGGGCAGCCCGCGCTGGGCGGGAAACAGGCGCCCGCACCAAGGACGCGTCTGTGAGCGGCGACCGCCGGCAGTGTCATGGGCATGTAGCGGCATGCATGGCGGCGTGGTCAATCCCTCACGTCCCGGACATGTCCTCGATGCCCAAGGCTGGTGGGCCGCTCGGGCACCGCAAGCAGCGGCCGGCGGCTCTGCTCGGGGGCCCGTCGCGCTGCCCGGCCCCCGGCGACGGTCCACACGCTGAGGGGCGCATGCTGCTGCGAGCGGCGGCGCAGGCGCGCTGGCTGGCGCGTGACCTGGCCGCAGTGGACCGCGCGCGCACGCCCTGGGTGCTTATCACCTTCCACAACCCCTGGCGCGCGCGCCGCACCCTACCCTGCATTGACAATTGTGCATGCGGGGTCTGGCGCATAAGTAAGGGCAGCCTATGGGGGGTGCAGATGGTGCAGCCTGCCTGCCCATGGGACGGGCCTCGGGGGGCAGTGCGCCATGAGCGGGAAGCGGGCCAGTACGGCGTGCGGCGCAGCGTCCGCCGCCTGCACGATGCGCTGTGCTGCCAGCCTGGAGCCCCATGGTGCCATGCGCGTGTGCGGCCCAGCCGTGAGTTAAGCGGCCTTGCCCTGCCACCAGGGGTCCTACGCCCTGTGGGCCGCTGCAGTCCGGCGCGCTGATAAGTGACTGACATGTGACTGTCAGCATCCGGACTGCATGCACCTTCATGGAAGCGATGCATAATTAGGGTTGGGATCAGGTCAAACAGCTGGTCAGCGGCTGCGGCAGAGGCCCGGGAGGCTGACGGGGCGCGCCCGCGCGCGGCAGGTACACCACCGACTCCAGCTACAAGGAGTTCGAGCAGGCGCGCCGACATGCGCGCTCTCCCGCCGGTCACCACTGCCCCGCGACGCGGATATGGCCGAGGATGCATGACCAGCCGCTGTGTGGGTGGCCGGCCGTGCATAGGGCACTCGTGCTGGATGCACCCTGTACCACACACGCAATGTCGTGCGGGAGCTGCGCCGTTGCTGTAGGCGCGCTCTGCTCACCAGGGAGCGTGCACGCCGGCATGAGGGAGTGCAGGCCCTGGGTAGGCTTTGCAGTGGAGGGCTGCTGTGCCCGCGCCCGCCTGCATGTCCGTGTGGCACAGGACGGCGCCATGCATGAGCTTTAGCGAAATTCGCAGTTGCAGGCTTATTGCAACTTCATGCAATGCGCCAGATGCGGCTGAGCCTAGAGCCGCTGACGCACGCGGCCGGCGTCGACGTCTTCCTCTACGGCCACGTGCACGCGTACGAGCGCAGCACGCCCGTGAGCAACTATACGGCGGACGCGTGCGGCGCCGTGCACCTCACGATCGGCGACGCGGGCAACTCCGAGGGCCTCAGCTTCCTGAACAACTTCCGCGAGCGCAAGCTGAGTGCGCGCCCGCCCCTGCCCCCCTACCCTA
>JAABUV010002908.1_pt1 | contig 22445 bp, 26 predicted proteins | sample 5559971 | NCBI WGS metagenome assembly JAABUV01 (sample SAMN10711881, study PRJNA513362) | rock metagenome | isolation source: Antarctica rocks | place: Antarctica: Victoria Land, Knobhead nord | collected 2015-12-19
ACGCTCGGCGGCCCCTCCAGCGTCTGGCTGGCGAGCGCGGGCGCGCGCGCCAGCAGCGCCGCGGCCCCGCACGCGCCCGCGCCGCCGCCGCGCTCGCCAGCCGCGCCGGCACCCGCTGCCGCGCCCCCGGCGGGCGCCCCCCACGCGTCGTCGCCGTTGGCGCCCTCCCCGCCCGCCAGGCGCAGGCTGCGCAGGCGCAGCAGCGCGCGCGGGGAGCGCTCGGCGCGCTCGCAGGGTTTCTGCAGCGCCCAAGGGTCGCCGCCCAGCGCCTGCCCGTGCAGCATCGTGCGCGCCAGCCGCGCCGGCAGCTCCGCCCACGCGAACGCGGGCAGGCCGTCCAGCTCGAGCGCGGTGAGCGTGGCCAGGCAGCGGCACAGCAGCGGCGCCAGGAAGCGGCCGCGCACGGCCGGCAGGCGCGCCAGCGCCAGCCGGCCCAGCGCGGGGCTCAGCAGCGCCAGCGTGCCGATGCCAACGTCCGTCACGCCGGCCGAGTCCTGCGCGCCCGGGCAGCGGCTGGGCGCCAGGGGACGGCGCTCCCGTGCCTGGAAGGGCCGACGAGTGCTGCTTCTGTGGAAGCGCCCGCACGCCTTGCGGCTGCGCCCATGCCCGCCCCACCCGCAGTCTGCCGCGCAGGCGCGCTGGCATGCGCTGCTGCGTCGCCCTAGCAATGACCCCACTCGAGACCTCTGGGGGCCCCGAGCCCTGCCCTGCCACGGCAGCTCGCAGCGCATGCTGCACAAGCGCAGCCAATGCCCCGCTGCGCCGGCTGGGTCCCGGGTCGCGCCCTGAGCCCTGCCCTGCCACGACGGCCCGCAGCGCATGCTGCACAAGCACAGCCAGCCGCCCGCTGGACAGGCCGGGTTCCGGACCTCTTGATGAGAGCCCCGAGCCCTGCCCTGCCACGGTAGCCCGCAGCGGTTGCTGCACAAGCACAGCCGATGCACCTTGGACAGGGTGTAGGGTTATCGCACCCCTGGACAGGGTGTAGGGTTATGGGTCCAGCGCGCGCCTGCACGACCACGGACGTGAGGCCCTGCGCGGCCGCCTGGCGCGCGATGGTGAGCAGCACCACGTCGGTCACGCCAGCGCCCGCGCACTCCACGCGCCGGTAGCCGCGCAGCAGCCCGGCGGCCGCCTCGAAGAACGCCGCCTTGGCCGCCGCGGGCGCCTGCAAGCCATCACTATCAAATGAATATATAAGCAGCAGACAGTGGCGTATCGCAAGCAGGTTCTGCCAATGTCAACGCTCACACCGGCCCCAACAACTGTGCCGGCGCCAGGCGCGGCGGTAAACACTGGGACCCCCCCAGGACCCGCTCCGCGGCGCGCGTGGCCGGGGCGCGCACCTGCCGGAAACGCGCCTCGCGCGGCGCGAGCGCGCGGCCGATGCGGCCGCGCGTGCAGCGCTCCAGGCTGTCAAAGTGCAGCACGGCGGCGCCGCCCACGTGCCGGCACGCGTCGCGCCAATGCCGGCTCACGCCGCACGCGGCCACCAGCGCGGTCAGCGCGGCCGGCGCGTCCGGCGCCGCCAGCAGCTGCGCGGCCACCGCGCGCAGCGCCGCGTCCGGGAAGTGCATGTGCATGCCTGCCGGGCGCGCGCGGCGCGGGTCAGCGCGCTGAGGCTGCGGGCGCCCAGCGGCCCGCCGCCGGCCGGGGCTCGGCCTCGCACGACGTGTGCAGGCTTGTTCTGGGTCCGTAACAGCCAGCGACGCAGCGCGCCGCCAAGGTGCACGCCTGCCGGTGGTGTCCTGGGCCTGGCCAGGCGCGGGCGGGCCTCTGCACGCTTGCAAACGCCCTGGACGTCCCCACATACACCTTGTGCACTTGCACAAGCGCTGTGCGCCCGCCGCGTAAGTTTCTCGCAGGCGCCTACAGGCAGGTTCCCCGGGTGCACCTCGGCGCCTCCCCGCGGCGCGGCAGCGGGGGCGTGCCTGCTTCGGCGTGCATGCTGCTGCTGGACGCGACGAGCGGGGAGTCACCGCGCACGTAACGCCGTGTCGGCAGAGCGTGTGCCCGCTGCCGCGTGCGCCAAGCTGACCGCAGAGGCGAGCGCCAGCTGCGGCTAAGTCAGCGTGCGCCCCCACCATGCACCATCACACTCCCGACAACGTATACAGCGCAGAAGCAGAGCAAGGGCAGCAGGCCTGCTGCTGCTGCTGCAACTTCACTGCACACTCACTGAGCTGTACGAGGACCGCTCCGTTGGGTACCACGACAGCAGGTGAACGGCAGATGACCAAGCTCCTGGTGCATGATGACCTCACCAGCGCAGAATCAGGTTGCAGCAAATATCAAGGACCCTGAGTTAGTAAAACTGCATAAATAGATGGTAGAGCACACCAAGAAGGACAAGAAGACGAGGCCGCCCGTTTGCGGTATTATGTAAGACTGGATGCGGGCCACAAAAGCTAGGCAGCGGGCGCCCGGCCCTTGCTAGGCAGAACAGCAAGCATCTTTGCGCACGCGGGCGCTCCGCCTGCACTGTGCAGGGATGGCGAATCCAGGCTACGTCGCCGCCGCATGCGCCAACCAGGGAGTGGCAGGCGCTGCGGTCATTGCGGTGCTATTCGCGCTCCTCATGCTGGTGGCGCTGGGCAACCTCTGCAAGACGCAGTATCCTTTGTACATTGTACTCACCGTCTCTTGCCTGAGTGAGAGCCCCCTCTGCCTGTGGGTGCTGCAGCGGCCAATAACAGTACGTTTGGTGTGTTGCCCATGTGTTTCCAAGGCAGCTGTGCATGGATATGCGCATGAGGCGGCAATGTTTTCCACACTGTGCCCACCGACACACGCGGCAGCCTCGCCCTGTCCACCATGCTCTCAACGAGCTTGGCCAAGCAGCCAACCATGGCTGTGCCGTGCAGTGCGCGCCGTCGGCAACGCGTTCAAGGCCGCCTACCTCACAACGTGCGCGGCGCCGGACGGAGAGGGCGGGCTGTTTGGCGCCTGGCTCGCCGTTTCCAACGCTGGGTTCGGCGTCGCCATCATAGCTCAGTGCCTCATCCTCGCCGCCTGGCGCGTCCACACTGCGCCCACTGTGGCACAGCGCATGTGCACCTTCCCGCTTGGCCGCTGGAAGCGCAGGGGTGCACCCCACCAGCTATCAGCGCAGTACGAGCTCTTGCTCCTCGGCCGCACACGGTGCTCGCCTGTGCGCTGACCAGCCAGAGCGTGAAGGGGCGCGCACTCACACTCCTTGCGACCAGTTCCGCGCACTCTGGCGGCAGGCTCTGCACCGCCGACGACAAGGTGGCGCCGCGCGGCCGGCGGCGCTGGGTGCTGCTGACGCGCCTGCTCATCCCGGCCCAGGTCTGCTTCGGGCCGGTGCTGGGCGTGATCGCCTCCGGCCTGCTGTTCGGCAGCGACGACGCGCTGCTCTGGCGCGTCGGCGACCGGCTGCTGCACGCCAGCATCTGGGTGCGCGCGGCTGGCCCGCCCAGGGCGCCATTGGCCCGGGCTGTCTCGAGCCATGCAGGCCGGTCCCGGCGACTGCCTCTTGCCCGCTAGCATCTGGGTGCGCTTGGGCAGCCCATGGCCAACCCGGGCCTGGCCAGGCAGACATCATGCAGGCTGCTAGATGCGACACTGGTATCTGAACCACAAAACGCAGTGAGAGCTTGTCGAAAAGCAGGCTGGCACACGTCACTCTCGGTCGCCACTCTCATGCATTCAGAGCCGACACGCAGTACATGGTGGGAAGTAAGCCTCGACCCCAAGGCTGGCTGGCTTGTGTCACTGTGCAAACACATGATGACAGGCAGGATGGGTCGCAGTCATTCCTTGCGAGACTGCTGCTCTTGATCAAAGTGGCAAGTACGCAAGGTGGTTGCATGTTTGCTGGGTGCATGCATGTGTGCAAGTGTGCGAGTTGCCACCGCCAGTCCTAGCATCTGCACGTCAGCAGGCCATGCGACTGCTGCATGGGCAGGGCACGTTCGGCGTGCTGGTGACATACACGCTGCTGTGCGGGCGCGTGGTGCTGCACGCGCTGTCCGCATACCAGCGCGTGCGGCATGGCGAGTCGCCGCGGCCGAGCGCGCGCGTGAAGGGCGGCGGCGGCGACGTCGGCACGAGCGCGCCGCCCACCAGGGGATGCCTGCTGGTGAGATCCTGGTTCTGGTTTCATGGGGAGGAGGGGGGTGGGGAACGGGACAGCGCCAACCCCTCCGGACATCATCACGGTGTGTTGCCATGGGTGGCCGTGAGGAGTGGCCCTTGGCCCTGGTGCATGGCTTATCAAGACTGCAGGGCGCTCATTGGGGATGGCACCTCGGCAGGTGGCCGTCCTGCTGGCGAGCGCGGCGCTGCTGCTGCTGGCGTCGTGCACGCGCGTGGGCACGCTGTACCACCCGGGCGCCTGGCGCGACCACGTCTGGTACCCGCTCACCGCGCTGCCGGAGCTGCTGGCCATCGCGCTGCTGCTCGGCCAGCCGGCGCTTGTCGCGCGCATCGGCTCCGCGGGCAACTGGCCGCCGGCGGCCGCCGAGGCGCGCGCCTGCCGTTGCCACGCGGGGCTGAGTGCGAGCGTCTCATGCGGGCGCCCCTGTAGGCGGGCGGCAGTTGTGCATCACGGCGCGCGTGTCGATGCAGTGCGTGATGCTGACCGCGGCGCGCTCCCATGCATGCCAAGCGCCTCGCTCATGCGCACATCCGGTGGGGCTTGGCAAAGGAATGCAGACAAAGGAAGCTGACAGATCTAGAGTCATCGGCTCTAGGTGCTTGCGACAGGGTGGGCCGTGAGCTGCTTCACTATCAGGCTGTGCCGCTGGCGCGACAGGCTGATGCTGAGACAGAGATGGCTACTGGCGTCTGACTGCGGGGTCTCTGCTGTCCAGGCGCATGCCGCAGTGCGTCAGGCGGGGGTGGAAAGGCTGTGCGAGCTGCCCCAATGCTCACTGACCGTGCACAATGAACGCGCATTCATTCGCAGGCGGGATTTGCGCTGTGCGTAGCTTTCAGTAGTTGCTGCTATCGAGTGACGTCTTTTCAGCCGTGCGGGGTTTTGCGCCGCGCGTAGCGTGCAGCAGTTGCTGCTATTGAGTGGCCCTCTATATACGTGCCTGACATAATACTCATAGCGTCATGTCATCTGTCTTAGTGGAGGTGCTCCCCAACGGCAGTCCCAGGGCCTTGTGCGGTCTCTGGTCGCACGAGCGTGTTGCCCGTCCTTTGTGACCAAAACGCATGCGCTGACGGTCGGTAGTGTTGAGAGCGGGGCGCATTCATTTCACGCGCTGCAGTCACCGAGCAGACATGCGCTGGTGCAGACCATGCAGGCCTGCACGTATGACTTTAGGCCCCTCCTGTGTGGCCGGGCCGTCACAGCAGCGCCTGTCTCGCATGCGCTGAGTTGCAGGGAACGGTCCGTCGGGATGGGCGGCGCTGCCCGCGAGTATGCTGTCTGCGCTGGTGCCGCCTGCAGGCTGGGGACATGAAAAAACTCTGCGCTGTGCATAGAGGTGAATGGAAAGTGTGCACTCTGCATGTCGCCTACTGTAAACACGTGCTCCTGTAAGGCGCAGGGCTGCTCACAGCTACAAAGAGGTAGGCACAGGTACAAGGTGTTTAGGCCCTACACAGGACCACACACGCGCAAAGCCGCACAGCAGCGCGCCCCGCTTGCGGCCCGAGACAATAGCAAGCGGCATGCACGCGGCCGCCTACCCTCTCCACTCTCATCACACCTCTCAGGGCCGTTACAGAATGCCATCCGCATTGCATGGGCGCAGGGCGACTATGGGCGGCTGTGTAGCGCTCGGCAGCCCCCCAGGCCGGCGTGCACCCGGCGACTGTGCACAGTGTACATCTCAGAGCTTGCCTGCACCATGCCTGCTGTGTTGCCTCAATATCTGCGCCCTGCGCCCGCCTCCTCAGGGCCTCGACAGTTCGCTGCAGCGGACCAGCACCCGCTCAGGCGGGCGGTCCTCGTGATGGCTCTTGCGTAACCGCGCGAGTATGCCAAGACCTCACAGGTCGCTGTAGCAAACCAGCTCCCGCTCGGGCGGCAGCCCGCAGTCCATGCCGGGCAGCCGGCAGCCCTCGCCCAGACCTCGCACAGGATTGCCCAGGGCCTCACAGGTCGCTGCAGCGGACCAGCTCCCGCTCGGGCGGCGGCCCTGGCGCAACCTCGCGGGTCTTCCCAGGGCCTCACAGATCGCTGTAGCAGACCAGCTCCCGCTCGGGCGGCGGCCCGCAGTCCATGCCGGGCAGCCGGCGCCCGCCGAGCCGGTCCGCGAGCGCGCGCGCGGCCATGTGCGCCTCGCGCACCTTGGGGTGCTCGTACGCGTCGCCGCCGGGCGCGCCCTCGCCGCCATGCGCCGGCGCGGGCGCGGGCGCCGGCGCGCGCTGCGCGCCGGCGCGCCCCGAGTCAGCGCGAGTCCCGGGGGGAGCCGCCGCGGCGCAGTGGCTGCGCCGCGCGCGGCGCCTCTGCTGCTTCTGTGGGCAGGGGGTGCAGGCGGGGATGGCGGGGACAGGGCGCGCCTTGCGGTCGGGCGCGGCGCCGTGCGCGCGGGACACGCGCAGCGGCCGCCCCGCCACCACCAGCGGGTTGCGCGCCACCTGCGGCGCGCCCCAAGCGCGCTCGCTACCTCCAGTCGCTTTCCACGCACACCTGCACGGCCGCAAGAGCAGAGCCCCAGCGCTGATGCGGCTCCACACGCCCCTCACTGACTCAGCCGAAGAGCGCCCAGCCCCGTCTGTAACGGAAATGCGCAGACGCAGCGCGCCCCCGCGGGCCGGGTGCATCCATGCCCTCTGCGGCGCAGCGCGGGCGCTGCACCATGCCTGACACACACCGGTCATTAATGTGATGCCTCCTCCCAGCACGGCGCACGCCCAGAAAGCCCTTTCAGCCCTGGACCCCAGGCTGAGCGCAGCCTGCACAGCCCGGCGAGCGGGCGGGCCCGCGCGCGCGCGCGCGCGCCTGCTCGAGCACGCCCTCCGCCTCGTCGACGCTATCAAACTCCACGAACGCGTAGCACTGCGCGCCGATCACGCGCGCGCCCGCAACGGCCGCAAAGCCGCCGAACAGCGCCTCCACATCCTCGGCGCCAAACTCCGGCGGCAGGTCGCCCACGAACAGCGTCGCCGCGTTGTTCCTGCCCCGCGCGCGCGCGCCGCGCGCTCGGGCCGCCGGCCGCAGCGCCCGCGCGTCACCCCGCTGGGCGCGGGGCGCTGGGTCACAATCCCGCTTGCCTGTCACGCGTGCCGGCCCCGGCCGCGGCGTCGGCAGACAGCCCTCAGCCACCCTGGCACGGTCTATGGGTGGGCGCACTGCTGGGCGGGCGCGTGGCCGCGCCCTGGCGGCTCCGCCTCTGTCCGCGCGCGCTTGGCCGGGGGGGTGCCGTCCGCCCCGTCCATGTGGTGCCCATGCGCGCCCGCGCCGGGCACGGCGGCGCCCTGCGCTGCGGCCGCGCCGCGCGCCGGCGCCGGAGCCGCCGGCCGCTGCACCGTCGGCCGCCGGAGCGCCGGCCGCGCGCGTGCGGACCCGCCCGCCGCCGCAGCCTTCTGCGCCTGTGGTTGTGCAGGCTCTACTTAAAGTCAGTGCTATTAGGGCTCGCACAGGCTGCATCTGAGGACAAATGTGGCAGGCCCATGCGTCGCCTGCCCGCGCATCCCCGCGCCAATCTGCGTGACGGCTGGCCGCCGCCATGGGCTCAAATACAAGAACGCTTGCACAGCAACGTGGCCCTGCAGCACTGCCGGTGCGTAGCCAGAGGGCGCTACCCCGGATGCGGCGCTCCTCTCGTTCGGCCTCCCCACTTCCACGACCAGGCCATGCTCATTCTTTCATAGGCACTGCATAGGGTGAGGCAGGGTGACCACTCACCTGGGAGGCCAGAGCGCGCTTGGCTGCGTCCACCGCGCTCAGCTTGGGAACCTCCGGCGCGGGCCTGCGGGTTGCGCATGAAAGAGGCCTGAGCACGCACTGGCAGGCACCGTGCAACATGGGGCGGGCCGCAGCACCGCCACTGCCAAGAGCCCTCTGTGGCACTGACGGCGTGCCGCAAAAGGCAGAGCGCGGCAGCAGGTACGGGTCCGGCGAAGCCCGCACTTGCTCGGCGGCGCAGCGGCCTGCCCCGCCACAGGCGCCTCTGCAGGCGGCCGCCCCGCGAGCGCCGCAGCGGCGAGCCCTGGGCGCCTCTGCGCCGCGCCGGCGGCGCCGGTGCGCGGCGCCGCCCCGCCGCGCGCCGCCTGCAGCGCCTGGCGGCGCCGCGGGCGCCACGCCGCGCGTCACACAGGCGCGCGCGTCTGCACAGCCAGGGGCACCTGCTCCGCAGCAGGGGCGCGCGAAGCAGCGGCGCGCGGGCCGGCGCGCGCGCCTTCAGCGCGCGCTCGTGCGCGGAGCCGCCCTGCTGCGCCGGCGGCGCCTGCGCCGCGGCTGCGACGGCCGCGCGGTGGGGCGCGAGGGCGGCCTCTGCCGCGCTGGGGCCGCCCTGAGGCGCTGCCGCGCCCGCGGGCGCGGTCTTTGCGCCCTGCGCTGCCTGCTGCTGCCTGAGCTTCTCCTCCTGCGCGGCGTCCGCAGGCCGTCAGAGACGGGTGCGCCTCTGAAAGCGGCGGGCCGCACCGGCGAGGCGGCCGCGCTCGGGGCGCGCCTTCTTCTTGCGCAGCAGATCAAACTTGCGCTGCAGCGCGAGCTCGGCCTCGCTTGGCATTGTGTGTTCGCAGGTGCGAGGCTCGGGCGTGTCAGCCCGCCGGCCACCGCTTGTATGCAACGACACAGGACGCCGCAGCGGTCGTAAGCGGCCCGCCGTCCAAGGCAGTCCCGGTTGCCTGCAGAACGGGTGCCTGCAGCAAGCGGCTCCGTCACAGAGTGTTCCAAGCTGCGCAGGTGTTGGTGTCCAGCAGGCAGTGCCCTCACGTATGTAATCACTGGTTTGTGAGTGTTGGTTTGCCACCGTGCTCTGGCAACTAACCCAGCAAGCAGCTAACCCAGGGGGCTGAGTAGGCTCCGCTCTAGAGGCTTTAGCAGCGTTGTGACCACCGGCAGAGGCAGCGCAAGTGTGCAGAGCTCTTACAGGAATGAGCCCTCAGTGCAGCCGCAGTGAGCACGACACGCGCTGGACGCTCAGCACTGGCTCTCCGACCTCAGCGGCCGCGCGGCCTTTCCAAGGACAGACGCGAGTGGCACAGCGTATGCGGTTGCACTGGTAGGAGGTGAGATGTGGTGAGGTGAGATGTCGCAGGCCGTGGGAACTTCAGTGCCGCATGCCGGCGGCGCCCAGGCAGCGCCAGCGGCCTCTGCAGTCGAGCGCGCTGGCAGCGAGCTGCCTGCCAGCAGCGAGCAGCAGGCCACAGCCGCTCCCGCCGTTGCTGCTGCCGGTACTGACGCAGCGCCTGCGGCGGAGGCGACGCCGCCGGCGGATGCTGCGCCTGCCGCTGCCGCGAGCCCGGCAAGGCCGGCCGCGGTGGGCGCTGCGGCGGTCGGGGGCGGGGGCGCACCTGGCGCCTCTGCATCCCTGCTGCCGCCCCCCTCGCAGTCGACGCAGCAGGCCAGCACAAGCGGGGCGCCAGAGCGGCCGCCGGCAGCCCCGCTGGCGCCTGCAGGCAGCAGCCCCGGTGCGCAGCCTGGAGTGCCAGCGAGCGGCGCTCCGGCGGCGGCGCCGCCCGGCAGCGGCGCCGCCGTCGCGGCCGCCGAGCATGCTCCGGCCGACGCTGGCGCACACACCGGCGACGCCGAGGGCGGCGCTGCGGGCGGCGGAGATGGCGGCGACGGCGGCGAGCGGGACGGGCGCGGCGGCGCCGCGGAGCAGGACCAGCGCAGCGCGGCCGCGGAGGAGCGGCGCACGGCGCGGCGCAAGCGGCACCGCGCGGAGCAAGAGGCCGCGCGGCGCTGGGACCTGCGCGCGCGCCTGGCCGACGTGTCCGCCGACGTAGAGCTGCTGACGCTTGAGGCGCGTAGCCCGGCGCGCGTCTTCGACCCGCGGCGCCCACTTCAGGAGGCGCCGAGTTCATGGAGGCCCGCGGCGCCGGCGCCAGGCTCCGCGCGCGCTCTGCGCGGCGCTGCAGCCCTCGCGCCGGCGCGGCCTGCCTGCGGCGCTATGTGCGTCGAGCGCCCCTGGCCGCGGTCCCAGCTCAGCCGCGGGCGCTGGCTGCGCTGCTCGCCGGGGGATGTGCGCGGTGCCCTCGCGGCTGCAGCCAGGCCTTGGCTCAGCGCTGCCGTCGGCCGCGGACGCATCTGGCGCGCGTCTCAAGGCGCGCGCGGCGCGCGCGCAGGTGGCCTGGCTGCAGCAGGCCGCCGCGGGCGCGCCGGCGCGGCCGCGCGAGCTGTCCGAGGGCGAGCGCGGGCGGCTGGCAGACGCGCGCGCGCGCCGCCTGGCCGACCTCGTCCCCAAGCACTGCCTGGCCGTGCTCAAGGCGCTGCAGGCGCACCCGGTGCGCCGCCCGCGCATGCGCCCACGCCCGCCCAGCCGCGTTCCTCGTCTTTGGACGCTGCCTGGCCGTGCTCGAGGCGCTGCAGGCGCGCGCGGGTGCCGCGCGCGCGCCCCTCCCCCCCTGTCCCGGCCGCATGCGCCGCTTCGGGCGCCAGCGCCGCCTCTCTCGTCCCGCAGAGGCCCCGCCCGCCCCCGCTCCCTGCTTTGCTGGGTCCGCCCGGGGGCTGAGCGCGGCCGCACGCGCGCGGGGGGCAGTTTGCGTGGCCCTTCAACGCGCCGGTGGAGGTGAGCAAGTTTCCGGACTACCCCACTATCGTGCCGCACCCCATGGACTTTGGCACGGTGCGCGCGGACCGGCGGCCCACAGCGTCCTGCGTGTGAGTGTGCGCAGTGCGGCTGCGGGCCTCCTGGCCTGCGAGAGGTCCCGTCGGCGGGCTCGCTACGCAGGCCCTGCCCTTGCAGCATGTGAGGTCGTCAGCAGGGGCATGTTGAATTTGGGCCTGCTCAATGAGTGGCCCCTGCTCAAAGAGTGAGCGCACGTGGCAGCGGGTGGTGCCGGGTGTGAAGCATGCTCCCTCGCCCCAGTGGCGCAAAGCTCGCAGGCGCCGCTGTTCCGCGGCGCCGGTGGGTTGCTGTGGGGACGTGCGCAGGTCGCGGCGCGAGCGGAGGCACAGCGCTATGCGGAGCCGGCTGACCGTTGACTGTGGGGGCGCGCGCAGGTGGCGGCGCGCGCGGAGGCGCGGCACTACGCGGAGCCGGGCGCGATGCTGGCGGACGCGCGCCAGGTGTTCCGCAACTGCGAGCTGTACAACCCGCCCGGCTCCGACATCCGCTTCCTGGCGCAGGGCCTGGAGGTGCGCGGCGGCCCAGACCAGGGTCTGGAAGCCTGCAGGCGGCCCGCCGCGTCCCTGAGTGTTGAGCGCTCCCGATGAAGCGTGCGCAGGGTTTGCGGTGGTGTGGCACTGTCAGTGCTTTCCTGTTCCGATTTTGTGACATGCTGTCACGTGGGCAGCCAATGAGTGCCGGCAACCCGGGAGCTGCTGGCGGCTGCCAGTCGATGCGAGCCGGATGTCCGCAGTGGCCAACGACCATGTTGGCACCCTGCGTGCGGAACAGAGTCAGCACGGAACGGAAGGGGCCAAGTGTGCGCGGCACCGCGCCTCAGCGCGCGGCCGAGGCGGGGGCCCGCGCCGCCGGCGCGCAGGACCGCTTCGAGGAGCGCTGGGCGGCGGCGGTGGCGCCCAAGCTGGCGGAGGCGGAGCAGGCGGCGCGCATAGACGAGGAGGCGGCGCGCCGGCGGCTGGCCGAGGCCGCGCAGCGCGCGGCGGCCGAGGCCGCGGCCGCCGACGCGGCCGCCCTGGCGGCGCACTTCGAGGGCGTGGAGGCCCGGCTGCAGGACGCAAAGGCGCTCGCGGCGCAGTGCTGCGAGCCGGCGCCCGCACCGGCCGAGACGGTGCGGCCGCCGGGGCGCGCCCGCGCGCGGGCGCCACAACTCTTCAAAAAGCGCTCTGGCCTGACGGGCATCTGCGCCCGCGCCGCGGGCAGCAGTGCCGCCTGCCTCCGCCTCGGCCCGCAGGCCGCGCCGCGCGACGCGCCCGCCGCCGACCGCGAGAGCCCCGCCGCGACCCTACCCTGGCCCCGGGCATGACCCTGCGGGCCGCGCCGCGCGCGCAGGCCGCGCTGGCGGCGGCGCTGGGCGCGCTGCCGGGCGAGCAGTTCGAGTGGGCGACGCAAATTGCTCTCGCGCGGCACCCCGAGCTCGCGCCGGCGCCCGACGGCAATGGCGAGCTGGCGTTGGTGCTGCCCGAGCTGGGCACGGTGACGCAGCGGCACCTGCAGGCCTTTGCGGCCGCCTGCGCGCAGCCGGGCGGCCCGGGCGCGGTCTGGCCGGCGCTGCCCGTCGGCGCAGGTGTGCCGCCTGTGCGCAGGCCGGCACCGTCTCCCCCGGCTGGTTTCAGGCGTGCTTGGTGGACTCTTGGGTTGACTCGCGCAGGTGTGTGTCAGGTGGAATGCCGCCGCCGCCTGGAGCACCCTCCGCAGTCCTCTCTAGCAGGAATGCAAGCCTTGCGTTGCAGCCGGGCGCCTGCTGGGCTGTGCCGCCCGTATGGTTGAGGGGCGCGCGTTGCCCTGCTCGGCTTTGCTGCTCCGCCGCCGGCGGTGCGAGGACGTGGCGCGCTGTCGCGCAGGCATCCGCGCGCCGCGCGGCCTGGCCAAGCGCGCGCGGATGGGCGCGGCCGCGGCCGACGGCGCCGCGGCTGGCGCGCCGCTCGCGCTCGGCGCAGCGCCGGCGGCCGCCACGCCCGACGCGGGCGGCGCCGCGATGCCTGCGCGCGGCAGCGCGCCGCTGCCGCTGCGGCCACCGTCGCGCCTGGGCCTGGCGGGCACGCCGGGCGACCCGGCCGGCGTCGGCGAGGAGCTGCGCTCGCAAAGCCTGCCGGCAGCGCTGCATGCGGCCGCGCGGCCGCCGGCTCCCGCGCTCGCTGGTGCGCGCGCTCGGCGCGGCGCGATCAGGCAACACTACAGAGCAGGGCGGTCGTGTTTGTATCTGCAAGGCCGGGCTGCACCGCACGCCGTTCGATGCAGAGGTGTGGCGGACCGCGGCGCTTCGAAGACATCAACAAGCAGTGCAACTCACACCTGATGGACGCGCGCCCCTAGCGGTTGCAGCTGGCAGCTCCTGACTCTTTTGGCAAGGCGGTACACACCTGCTGTGTGCGCTTGTAACATTGGGAGGTGCTCCGCTGCGTGGTCCAGCCCAGCGTGTCGGCGGCGCGCAGGCGGCGGGGTGGCAGCCGCGCTGGACTACCAGCTGGCCGCTGGGCAGGGCGGCGGCGCGCGCGCGCCTGCGCGGGCAGCGGCGCCCATGCCAGGGGGCGCGGCCGATGGTGTGCACCGCCGGCCCGCCAGTGCCTGTCTGGGGCAATGTGCGATGATTGTGCGTCCTGCTGCTGGGCCGCGCCCCGCAGCGCGGCCCGGGCCCTCCGCTGCCGACGCATGCCAACCCTGACTCTGCCCTGTTGCCAGGCCTGCACCACAAGCTCCATGCATGTCCCGAGGCCTGTGGCGCCCTTCACAACTGGCTCGCAGCGCAGCACCGCTCCCTGCCTCTAGTACAGGCTGTGAGTGCGGGCGGCGCTCACGCCTCAGGCCCGGCCGCGCAGGCGAGGCGGGAGCGTAAAAAGCAGCGCCCACCGCAGCGGCCGCTGCGCCGGGCCCGGGAGCGTCCGCTGCCGAGGCCGCAGTCGCGCCTCCCCGTGAGCGCAGCCCTGCCGGCGCGCCTGGTGCTGGCGCCGTCGCTCCGGCCGCCGCCGCGGCGCCGCCCGCGGCGCCAGAGCCAGCCGCAGCCGCGGCTTGCGCGCCGGGCAGGGACGCACCGGCGCAGCCCGGCGCCGCGCCGGCGCTGCCTGAATCGGCGGGACCTGGTGTGGCGGCGGCAGTGGCGGCGACGGCCGGCGCTGCGGCGGGCCGCCCGGCGGCGGGAGCCGGCGCGCCGCATGCTGCAGGAAAGCCTGAGCCTGCTGCCTGAGGCAGCCAGCCGGGGGCTGCGGCTGGCAGCGCGCGAGCGCGGAGTGACGCGCCCGTCCCGCCGCAGGCCCAGCCGCGTCCGGTCGGCCGCACCCTGGGCTCACGCGCTTGACGGGGCCGGGTAGCTCTGTGGTGGCGCATGCAGCGGTATGCGGGGCAGCGATGCGCTGGGCCCCTGGCGCGCAGGCTGCGTGCGGCTGCCTCCCCGGCGGAGACAGCAGGGTGAGGGTGTATAGCAGCTCGGCTGCTGTCGCGGAGCGGATCGCGCGGCCCAGGCAGTGTATGAACGCCCTTGCCACTAGTTACTTGCAAGATGCAGCTGTTGCAAATTAGGTCTGTGTGCGTTTGACATGCTTTGTGAACTCGTCTTGTATCCATGTGCTGAACTTATGTGAGGGACGTAGGTGTTACTTACCGCTGCTACACCACCAGGAAGGAGTGGGAACAGCCCGGACATACAGTCACGCTGTGGAAAGTGACATTGCAGATGTAGTTGCGGTGCGCAACATGTAGGAGCAGAAGATAGGTACAAGGGGTGTGGTGCACGACGTGTTATGGCTCTCCTCGGTAACAAGTGACGCTCCCTGGAGTGTCCAAAGTAGATGGTAACTGCACTTACCATGTCAGCTCATCAGGGTTCTGGCATCAGTCCACTTCTCAACGACTCCTGCATCACACATCATACAAGCTAGGCATGGCGCTGCCCCAGTCGTTCATCGCGGTCGAGCCGGGCAGCCACTTCCCGCTGCAGAACTTGCCATACGGCGTCTTCAGCTCGCGGGGCAACCCACAGAAGCGCGTTGGCGTTGCGCTGGGCAACCAGGTGAGCCCCGCTGCATTGCGCTTGTCGCGCGATATGTAGCTGCGCACACCGGTGAACATGACTGGTGTTGCAGGTCGTGGACCTCTGCGCTCTGCATGCCGCAGGCCTGCTGCCAGGGCAATACTCCTGCTTCGCCCAGGCACGCCCACATGACGGCAGCGGCAGAAGAGCGTGACATGGTGCACCGCGGCCCAGAGCTCTGTGCACAGCGCCAGGCCTCCCTGAATGCCTTCATGGCGCTGGGCCGGCCGGCGTGGCGCGAGGCGCGCGCGGCCCTCACGCGCCTGCTATCACAGGGCGAGGGCGCTCTGCGTGACGACGCGGCCCTGCGTGAGCAGGCCATCATCCACATGGTGCGTGCGCAAGCAATGCGTCACAGCAGTGTCCATCACTCCCTTGCTTGGCGATGCTCTGCCTCGACAAGGGCTCTGCATGTTTGTTGCAACAGGAGGAGGTGACCATGCACTTGCCAGCAGTCTGTTTGTGCAACAGGAGGTGACCATGCACTTGCCAGCAGCCTGTTTGTGCAACAGGAGTCACCTGCTCCTTTGTGCAACAGGAGGAGGTAACCATGCACCTGCCAGCAGAGATAGGCGACTACACCGATTTCTACGCCTCGCGCGAGCACGCGACGGCCTGCGGCGAGATGTTCCGCGGCCGCGACAACGCGCTGCACCCCAACTGGCGCGCCCGCCGCCCACAGAGTCGCAGCACGCTGCGCCGCAGCTGCACCAGTGCATCGAATGGCTCCTGCTCATGTGCGCCGTCCTGCTGCAGTGCGCCGTGAGTGCATGCCTTACAGGCCATGCATGATCTCCCGAGGGTGCACAAACGGCCTGCCTCGTGCCCCATTGGCGCCAAAGCTCCTAATAACTGCGAGCGTGCCTGACGACCCGTGCCGCGCTGCCAGGCTGAGCCTGCCGGTCGCCTACCACGGGCGCAGCTCCTCCGTGGTGGTCTCCGGGACGCCCGTGCGCCGACCCAGGTGACGCTGTGCGTGCACTCCCTGCAGGCAATCTGTGCACTCCCTGCAAGCACAGGCGACTGTCGCCCGCCGGTGCGGTCATGAGTTGCCCGAGCGAGCGCAGAGCGCGTGCCGCTGTGACCAGAGGAGTGCAGTGAGCGGCGGCGGGCCTGCTCGCGCAGGGGCCAGGTGCAGGGCGCCGGCGACGGCGCGGCCAGCCTGCAGGCGAGCGCGGTGCTCGACTTTGAGCTGGAGATGGTGCGCTGTTGCGCGCGCCGCGGCCCACCGCCTGCGCTGCATGTCACTCTATGGGGTCGACGGGAGTGGGGCTGCGTCCGATAGGGGGAGGCGCCCCCCGGTAGCACAGGAGCTGCAACATGAGGGCACTGTTTGTCATGGATACCACAAGTAATGTCTCGGTGCTTGCTCTGGCACGCTCTCGACCAGCTTAGGCGCCCAATGCCCTGACCACTGGGACACGCCTTGCGCAGCAGTGGCGCCCATGCACGTCCACGTCAAGACGCCGAGAATTGTCATGCGGCGTGGCGCGCAGGGGTGCTTCATCGGCCCAGGCAACGCGCTGGGGCAGCCCGTCGGCGTGGACGACGCGCGCGAGCGCATCTTTGGGCTGGTGCTGCTCAACGACTGGAGCGCGCGCGACGTGCAGCGCTGGGAGATGGTCCCGCTCGGGCCGTTTGCCAGCAAGAACTTTGTGCGTGCCACCCTAACCCTAACCCCTATACGCATCCCTCACGCACCACAGCTCTGTTGTGACAGTGGGGCGCCGCCTCTGTCTCGCACTCGGCCGTGCGTGCAGCCTGCATACAGCCTCCGCGGCTCGCCGCAAGCGCCTTGAGACATTGTGGTCCCGTGCGGACGCTCGGCGCATGCTCGCCTCTCTCGTCTCTGATGCTGGCAGTGAGCCCAGCCGCAGCCGGCAACACGCGCGCGCCTGCCCGCAGGCCACGAGCATCTCGCCGTGGGTGGTGACCCTCGAGGCCCTGCAGCGCTTCAGGTGCGCCCGCCCCGCCCGCGCCCCCGACCCGGCACGCTGCCTGGGGACGCGCCCCGAGCGGCACCATGATTGCATGCAGGTCGTGGGCCAGCAGGCGCACGGCATGCCTGCCAGGGCACGGCCAGTCCTCGACAGCCTCGCTCGTCTGGGGAAGGGCGCACAGGAGGGTCAGGTTTTAGGGTGAGCGCGGCGCAGGTGCGAGGCGCCGAGGCAAGACCCCCAGGCGCTGCCGTACCTGCAGGAGGCGGACCGCCACAGCTACGACATCGCCCTGGAGGCCGCTGTCGAGGCCGCGGGCGGCGACGGCGGCACCGTGACGCGCTCCAACTTTACGCACCTGTGCGCTCCCACGGTACACCGGCACGTCGTTAAGACATGCAGCCAACCGCATGCGAGGACGCGCCATTGGCAGACACGCTGTGGCGCCGCGGGCTTGCGCCGCGGCAAACATAAGCACGAGAGCGGCCCAGCTTGCGTCGACGCTGTGTGCCACCATCTGCGCCGCTCAGAGCGGCAGCGGCTCGGCCAGTGCCCGGGCATGTCAGCGCGCCTGCATGCGGCGCTAGCAGCTCTCGCGGCGCTGTGCGCCACGGCTGCGGCCCGCTCTTACCGGGCATGTGATGTGGGTGTGAGCCAGGGCAAGGGCGGGCTCAGCAGCGCGCAGCAGGCCGAGGACGAGGCTGCGCATAGGCACCATGTAAGCGGGAAGCCACAGCACGAGCGCGGGCCGCTGGCGACGCAGGTACTGGACGCTGCCGCAGATGGTTGCGCACCACACGGTGGGAGGCTGCAACCTGCGCCCGGGCGACCTGCTGGGCACGGGCACGCTGTCCTGCTCGGCGCGCCCCCGGCCAAGCACCACTGCGTACCGCCCGCGCGCTGCCCGGTCTGCTGCAGCCTGCACGCCAGATAGGCGCCGAGAGCCGGTCGCTGTCTATGGGGACGGGGCGCCAGGCCCTGCTGCCCGCCCTCCCCTGGCTGCCAGCATGCTATGGGAGCATGCTCGGCGCCAGGCGTGCCTGCCGGAGGCCACGGGCAGCACAGCGCGGCCGCTGGCGCCACCCTAACCCTATGCTGTGCGCCCGGCGCCAGGGCGCCGGCGGCGCGGCGGGCCTGCTGGAGGCCACGCGCAACGGCGCGGCGCCGCTGGCGCTGGGGCGCGGCCTGCGGCGCGCATCTCTCGAGGACGGCGACACCGTGCGCCTGAGCGCGCATTGCCAGGGCGATGGCTTCCGCGTCGGCTTCGGCGAGTGCGCCGGCGCTGTGCTGCCCGCGCATGCTTGAGCCGCTGTCATGCGTCCATGAACGTGAACCGAACTGCATTTGCGATGAACCTGTTGCAGAACTGAGTTCTCGGGTGCTGTGCATCATGAGGCTGCGCGACTGAGTGTGGTGTACAAATACTCGAGGTGTCTTATGCTGCTGGAATACCTCATGACTATGAAGGACCGGGCTCGTTGGGCACAGCAGTGGCCAACCGGGCTCAATGTGCACAGCAGGTGCATGCGTCTGGCTAACCTTGCTTTAGCACTTGTTCTCCTGGAATTGCAGTGCACTCTTGCCCACACACAAGTTCCCGCTTTAGACAGCTCCTTACTCTAGAATGCATCTCAGCATGTAGGACTAAGCACCCAATGAGTTTGCAATCTGTAGGGAGCTCCTTGGTGTTGTGGCCTATGACCAGATCGGTCTCTTAAAAAGTCGCAGCCAATTCGTATATAGAAAGTACATGATAAGCGTGCACTCTCCATTTGGTGTGTACAGAACACTGCAAGACCTCACCATCGTGGCAGATGTAAGCACACAATGCTGATAACAGGCCTATAACATTCCTAAACTTTGCAAGGAGACTGTTCAAGTCTGCAATGCTAGCGCTGGCAGCTCAGGTGCCACACTCCACACCCATATACACCCCAAGCCATACACAGCTTCCTCTTTCACCCCTTTCGAGTGGGCCCAGTCAAGCAAAGCAAGGCGTGTAACCCACTCCCTCGCCGTCACCCTGCGCATACACCACAGCGCAGTGCGAGCAGTCAGTGCATGCGTGCCATGACAATGTTCGCAGTCCTCAGAACTCAGTGCTCATTCAGCAAAACCACTCCCAGAAGCTGCCCAAACATGTTATGCACCACGCCATGCCCGCCCTCGCCACGCCCGCCCTGGCCACACACACTGAAGCACGCGGCCTCCCTGCCGGCTGCCGAGAGCCCCGGCGCGGCGGGCCGCGCGAGCCGCGCCCGCCCGCGTTGCGCCCGCGCGCCCCCGCGCGCCTCAGCACATCGCGCACGCCTTGCCGCGCCGGTGCTCACGCTCCACATGCTCCACCAACGCGACTGCATCCCGGAACTGCCGCGCGCAGTGCGGGCAGCGCTCCAGGCCGCCGCCACCGCCGCCGCCGCTGCCGGCGGCGCCGGCCGGGTGGAACGCCTCCGCGTGGAACAGCAGCTCCTGCAGCGTGCCGAAGCGCTCGCCGCACTGTGGGCAGGCCTCGCGCGCGCCGCGCGGCGGCGCGGCCGCGCCGCCGCCGCCCGCCGCCTGCCGCGGCCAGGACGCTTCTCGGGTTAGTTGGGCGGCTCGGCCACCAGTGTCCTGCTGTCATGGGCGCCTTGAAGCATCGCTTGGCTCAGGGGACATCATGCTGGCCACGCTGCAAACATGTCGCGCGGAGTGCCGACAGCCAATGCTGGGCTCCAAACCCATTAAGTCGCGCCCTGAGCTGCACTCAACCTCACACCACCCAAGCACAGCACCGTAGCAGGCAGACCTGCAACTAGGATGCAGTGTGCAGGAGGGCAACTGTCCAACTGCCCCTCATGGTGTCAATAAATAGCACTGTTACTTATTTTCACAGGCTGCTGCTCTATGCAACGCAGCCAGGCTGCAAGGCCGGAGCGCGCCTGGCCGCTCGCGCGCCGCTGCGCGGCCTCCGCGGCCGCGGCCGCGGCCGCCGGCTGGGCGCGCGCCGGGCGCGGCTGCGGCGCGCGCGCGGGCCGTGCCGCGCTGCCCGCGGCGCCGCCGCCGACGCCGTCGCCGCGGGCGCTCGCTCTGGCGGGCGCGGCAGCGGGCGCGGCGCTGCCACAGCCCAGGGCGCTGCGGAGCGCGGTCACGGCGGAGGCGGCGGGTGCGCGCGCCGCGAGCGCGGCTGCGCGCCGCAGGAGGCAGAGTGAGCCGGGAAGCAGAGGCTTGGAGAGCGCAGCAGTAGTGCTGGAAGATGCTAGGTGCAGAGAGGTCGGCGACCCAAGGCAGCGACCAGCGGAGCAAGGCCCTCGCACAAAATAGCAGGCACCTCTCTGCCAGCCAGATCACCACACGTCGGCCAGGCCATCGACACGGGTTTCCCGTTGAGGCAGCTCAGGCGAGCTGCGCAAGCAAGAGCCGGGGCGCGCCTGCGCGCCCCGGGCACGCGTGGTCGCTGCCGAAGCGGTGCTTCAGGCACACGGTCGCCCGGCAGTCCTTGCAGCAGTAGCTGTTGACCGTGGTCAGCCTCTCCTTGCACCCCGGCACCGGGCAGCGCGGCCGCTTGTGCACCTTTGCATAGTGCGACGGGTCGCACGCCTGCACACACCCAGCTCAGCGGCCCGGTTCTCAACAGCACACCTCGTCGCAGCGCTGCGCGAGTCCAGGTCGCGCGAGGCGCAGGCGGAAAGTGCCGGAACGCACCTCGCGGGTGTGCTGCTCGAACGCAGCGTTCGGGTCCTCGTCAGGGCGCAGCTTGATAGCTAGCGCGCACAGCGGGCAGACGATGGCGGTCGCCTCATCGCCGCCGCGGGCACACGCGTGCGCGGTTGGGCGGAAGTGCTCGAGGCAGAACGTCTGCTTGCACGCCGCGCACGTGAACGGCAGGAAGTCGTTCTGGCGGCAGCTCGGCTCCGCGCACTGCTCACCGATGCTGAGCAGGTCCGGCGCGTCGGCCATATGCACTTTTGAGTTATGACCACAGCAGTGTTGAGATGGTGGAAGGCAGTGACGTGCTGCTGCTGCCGCAAGGTAGCGCCCGTGTTGCTTCAACTGAACAGTAATTGCAACTACAATAACTGCGCGCATTACGATATCATGCACCCCTAGGGTGTGGTGTTGACATCAGGAATTTTGCCAGATGGGCAGATGGGCATGCCCTCTTGTTGGAACTTGTTGTCGATTCCCCATGCAAAGCTTGATGCATTCTGTTCAAGCGTTCATCAAGGTCTGCCTGCAAACACATGGAAAGCATCGCCCTGGTTCAACAAGCCTCAACCAACCCTACACCTCACAGTCGCGGGCCCATATGCGCGCCCAGCAACTAACCAACAACCTTCCCTGCAGGACAGAGCACAAGAATAATAGTACTTCTGCTGCTCACAATGCACATCGGCCACCCAGCTGCAGGCAGTGTCCCAACAGCGCATCACTAGAGACGACTTCAATAGGTCTGGACATACACCACGGCTCCAAGGCCTATTTCACGTCTTGTCAAGCAGGCACACAGCAGGCCAATCAATCTGCCAGCAGGCCAATCCATCTGCTTGCCTGGGAGAGCCGCTGCTTCGTAGCAGCCGCAGCATGCTGAGCAGTGCTCTGCCAAAGAATAGAGAAGCCTCAGTGGCACATGCAAACGTCCCCGGGACCCTGAAAGCTGAATGCGACCTGCACATGCATATAGAGCTCTTGATCAACATGTCCGTGATGCTGCGGACCGGACCCGTACTCAAATCACTTCCAAACCGCCTTCGGAGGCCTCGTCCGCGCCGGCTGACAAAGCAGCTGCAGACTCGTCTGCGCGGCCTCGGCTGGCCTGCTGTGCCTTCGCGCTCCACCTGCGCGCGCCCAAGACGCCAGTGTGCGGCTGCGCAGCTCCCGTCTGCGCACAGGTCCCACTAGATAGACGCTGCCTGCGACTTTAATGAGCTGCTTCGGTGCATCAAGCAGGAGCACGTGCGCCCTATTTGCACCAACGCTCTGCGCTATGCGCGCAGTGCAAGCAGGTCATGCATGGGTTGCGGGAAGCAGGCGGCGCGATGCGACGTGCCTACTGGCGTAACAAAGTCCTGATCATGACTGCACGGGAGCATGCAGGCGACATGCCGCAGGCTGCGTGGCCGGAGCAGAGCGCGGCCGGCGCCGCACAATAATGCGCGGAGCCCCGGGGCGCACCCGCTGGAGTCTGTCGCGCCGGGCTGGCCAGCGCCGGACGGGCCAGCAGACGCGTCCGCCTCCTGCTCCGCCGCCGGCGCGCCGCCGGGCGCGTCCGGCCAGGGGCTGGGGCCAGCGGCGTGCGCATCGTTGCCCTGATCAGCCTTCTGCTCTCTGGGGCTGTCGTCGTCGCTGCCGCCCGAGCGGCCAGGGCCTGCCCCGGCGTTGGCCGAGGCGCCTACGGCCGCGGCCGCCTGCTGCCCAGTCGTGCCCGCCAGCGCGCCCAGCACGCGCGCGTTGGCGGCCGCCGCCAGCGCGGCGCCGGCCGCGCCGCGCCCGGCGACGCCGTCCGCCTGGCCGGGGTCGCGCTGGGCTGGCTCGCCGCCCGCCGCGCCGCCCGCCCGCCCCGGCGCGTCCCCGGCGGGGCCGTCCGGCGTGAGCCCGTCCTCGCCAGGCGCGTCGTCCGCAGGCGCCCACGGGTCCGCCGCGGCCGCGCCGTCCGCATCGTCAGGGTCTGCGCGCGCGGCCGCGGCGCCCGCCGCGGTCGCGGCGGCCGCCGAGCCCCAGGTGTAGATGGCCGGGCTGTCCACCAGCTCCGGATCGGTCAGCGCGAGCTCCTCGCCCGGCGCGGCGGCC
>JAABUV010002909.1_pt1 | contig 22445 bp, 26 predicted proteins | sample 5559971 | NCBI WGS metagenome assembly JAABUV01 (sample SAMN10711881, study PRJNA513362) | rock metagenome | isolation source: Antarctica rocks | place: Antarctica: Victoria Land, Knobhead nord | collected 2015-12-19
CTCAGATCTTGTACCTTGATCTTAGAGCCGAAAGGGCGCTATCGATTAGGCGGGTCCAGGGGCATGACGAAATCCCGTTCAGGGTCCGACCGCGGCCAATGAGGAAAGGGCAAGAGACCGTGGGCTGTCCTGTTAGAGTAGGCTGTTACGGAGGTACTTGTGCTTGAATCTGAATTACTTTCCGCCAAGAGGTGTTTCCCAGGCCCAGGATCGCATCAGGATACCTCGACCATCTAACGGGTTATCTCGCTGGGTACTGTGACCACCTAGTTCATTGTGAATACAGGTGCTATAAAACACATAAGGGCGTCTGAGGAAGAGATACCTTAGCTGTGTAGCCGGTACGTACATAGCTCAAGAAGCTTGAGGTCCCTTACTTGCCTCAGGACCTCAGACGTGTTTCCGTGGCTAAACCCCTTCGGGTTAACCACTTCCCCTAAGCCCCTTTGGGTTAGCTACCCTCTGGATGACTTCGCAGGGGTAATACGTCTAACGCAAGGCGCCGTATTTTTGCCAGATCAGCGTTGTTTTGAAAATCAACATTCGTCTTCCTGCTTTCAGACGCGATCATCAACGCAACACATATATTCTTTCGATATCGACAACTGCAATCAATACTATTATATCTATTCTATCTATTGACTTAAATTCTAAATACATGTTCCGCGGGAAATAGTGTATAATCTCTGTTGCACGGTGATGACCTGGTTTATATCCAAATTTCCAAAATCATTTCAAATTTTCAAAGATATGCTAGGTCCATTTTCCATTGCTTGGTGAGTTCAGCTGATCGTTCGACTGTCCGAGCATATTTTGAAGACTTTCCAACGGTTGGAATATAGTTCTGTAACGACTCGATCGTTTATTAGATAGGGTAGTAGGCCCTCAGTAGATAGGTAGGTAGGTAGACCCTCAGTAGGTAGGTAGATTTGGTAGAGAGTCATAAAGAAAGCCCTGAAGAATGTTTGGTAGGGATCATATTCAGTGCTAGGTAGGGATCAAATTTACTTCTTCTATCACCTCTTCGCCTCTGGTGAGCAAAGCTCTTCCTCGATAATGACCTTGAGGATTTCCTTCCTTCACTAGTACAATCTTTCGCGCTGGATCACCAGTCTGCATATCATACCGCGGAGGCTCCAAAACAGAAGCATTTACATTGATCGGAAGAGCTGCTGAAGCTGCTTGTTTAGCTCCTCTTGCTGCTCGCTTTTTCGAACTTGATGGCTTCATTTATATAGTCTGGAATAGCTTCCAAAGCTCCCAATATTCCTTCTCTCGTTCTTTCTCTGCTATGACTTCCTTCTCCTTTTCGGCAGCTTCTCGCTCCTGAAGAACTTCAGCATCTAAGATTATTCCTTTGATCTGTTCATTAGAACGTTTTTTCTTTTTGTTCTCGTTCTCGTCAGCTTGAATAAGAGCATTGTTCGTATTTTGCATTGTGCCAAGCTTCGCTACAAACTGTGGAGGCAATATACATACAGTGCCCGCTACCTCAGGTCGGACTCACCCCGTCCGCCGCACCTCGAGGCTAGTGTAATTTAAAATGAAGTCCATTAAATGTATTGTCTTTGTGTGTCGGCTGGTTCGAGCTTATGAGTGTGGATATAAACTTACCAGGTGCTCGTAGTCAAACGATATTAAGCAATGTCGTGCAATATTTTCTCCTACGTCTGAATTTCTTCTAACCGCCTGACAACTTTCCTGTGAAAGGATGTTTGCAGCTTCACTCCCACTCTCTGGTCCGATTCATCTTCTTTCGCATCAAGGCCCAATGCTTCCGAACCCTTCAGGCAGATATTTACTGCAGCTTGGAATCTCGCTCCTGCACCCGCCTCCACGGCATCTATGGCTGCTATGCCTAGCAATGTGTTCCGAACGTCTTTAGCAGTCCAATTTGCTTTCCGTCTAGGTGATAATTTTGCCGCTTCACTCGGATCCTCGCCGTCTTGTTTCTTTAATAGCTCCTCCACCGGATACCAGACAGCGATCTCAGTCAAGATGACTCCCAAGCTATAGATATCGAATGACTTCTTGAATGAGATGCCTTCGCGCTCTTCTTCCCCATGTGCATTCGGATGGCGGTACAGACTGTTCTCTGAGCGAATTGTTGGTACTTCCGTCATCTCGCCTGACGATGCAGGTCTTGCATAATCGAATCCGGACACGAAGGGGGAAGCTAAATCAATTTCATGAGTGCTGGTTGGTAGAGAGCTCTCCTTGCCAGCAAATAGGATGTTGGAACTCCGAAGGCTTTTGTGCAGCCAGTTGACCGAGTGAAGTGATAGCAAGCAATTGGCGATTGCTTGTGCGAGGGCAATTCGCCGAGAAAGCGATGGCTTCGGGGCCTTGTTTAGGAGATGGTGAAGTGTAACCACAGATCCACCTTCGGGTTTAAGGAAGACGAAGCCAAATCGGCATTCCGGAGGCCTGTCGGCAGCTTCTTCGTCTTCGTCTTCTGGATCTCGTTTGGCATATTCATGCTCCCCATCATCGAAGTACCCCAGGCAAGTGGGCACGCGGAGTGAGCTGGGCTTGTTGACGTCGCAAAGGAGGGCAGCCAGTTTCTGCACGCGATCCAATATGATCGGCTTTGGGCTTAGGCGCGAGTCTGAGGGGACATATTTCTTCCATTCAATCCAGATCTGCTGGGTCTTTGATGCTGATGGGGTATATCTACCATTGGAATGTCGAGGCTGTAGTCTAGCAAACGAAGGATCTTCGTCAACGCGGATGAATTTTCGAGGAAGCCTCGCGTCTTTCAATCTCGTATCAGGCTGAGCGATGGCCAAGTCCTTGGCTATTTGGCTATCCAAGGAGGTACCCTCCTCGATTGATGCATTCGATGCTTTGAAACGAGCGAGCTTGGCTATGGCCATATCATCCTTTTGGATAGGCTCTATCATGCGCCTAGAGGCGTGAGATATTGGGTTTGTATTACTTCGATACTCTCCCTCGTATTCCTGAAACCAACCAATGCTATCACCACTACCTTTGCTATGCTCTGAAATAGGCAGAAGTGCTTTTACTAGTTGGTTCAGATCGTCGATTTTGTTGTGAAGTTGCAAGACAGACATACGCGTCTCTCGTGTGGTTTCAAGGATATTCTTGCCTACATTAGTGTCGAGCAGATTGAGTAAAGCATCGTTCAGCTCTTTCAGACGGTTGATAAGGCCTTCGAACTTGTCATTATCTTGAATTGCCCATCTCACTCTTCTTGGCAAAGTCGAAGAAGTTGCTATATGAAGAGCCTCGTCAAGAAATCTCGTAATGTGTGGCACAAAGTCGCGAAAGTTACCGCCTGTTGATGCTTCCAGAGCAGACTGTGCCAATGGTACCTGTTCATGGTCTTCGTTGGCTTCCAAGTCAGGGACGAGACTACCATATCTGCCTTTATATTTGATAAAGCCCGTGGCTAGAGCTTGCATCTGGGCGAGGACTTCGACGACATCACCTCGGTGGAGCCTAGTCAGGCTGGCATCGAGAGCATTCTCATCTCCCCCCATATAAGACAAAAGGCCACATCCAGATGCCCAACTCAATGTTCGCTGTTGCTCGAGCTGTAACCGGAGCGTAAGATACCTATATTCAGGCTTCAGTCCTCGTGCAGCTGCTATCAGTCGCAAGGCTGACATAAGGCCAGTTAAACATTGCACGGCTACTCCAATAACGGCCAGGCTAAGACCAGCTGCAGTTCCAGGATCCATGATGATCAGGGCAGAAGTCGTGAAGAAAGCTGAAGAGAGAGCCTTATTTATAGACGAGCACTCTTTATAGAAGGCAGGTAGGATGGGGAAATCAACTTCCTACTGAGCAAGCACTCGCTCAAATTAGGTCACAACGAGGCTGAGATGCTGCATTCTGCAAGACCCCGCGTTGACTGCAACCTGTCCTGGTACAGCCTTTCATTTCTCCCTTTAAAACCTTCGAGCACTCATTATCATCTCAAGCGGTTCTGCCTCGAAGTCGATAAGTCATGGCTGATCCTTCTGTGTAAATACTCGAGCATAGTTCGGCCCATCATGTTCGGGACGAGTACGCGCCCCACATACGATCCAAAGCACGCGCTCGAGGTCTTCTTCCACACTCCATGGCAATTCTATTCCGACGAAGATATTTCCCGACTTGGTGGTATCCTGGAAGACAATGGCATGCGCGAATGGTCCAGAGCTCCCCGCCTATACTTTGTGCTTCGTGGTGTTGGACAGCAGCGTTTGATCTCGGCCTTTCTCGAGCTGGGTATTGACGATGGCTCGCTCCCAATGCAGGAATCCGCGCTGCAATCCACGTCGCTCGTTCTATCTCCAGCTATCGTTGTATCCGAAAGTCTAGTTCAGTTTTCGGGTTTTAGCGAATTTGGCGGGGAAAACCCACAAATCAGCCTCAAATTTGGTGCAAATAGAGCAAATACCTAGATATCATCCCCACACCCCCAAAACACCCCAAAGCTTCATTTTTGAAGCTATACAAACCTCAGCCTCACACGGGGGCAATCCTAGATAGTCAGAATGCCCCCCAGACGTATCGAACACAAAAGAGCTTCCTTCAAGGCTCTGCTTCACCTAGATGCATTCAAGGCTTCTAAGGCACGCAAAATCGCCTTCGTATCTAAGAATCCTATCGTACTTTCTTCAGAAACAGAGATCTTCTCACTTTCGACGCTTTCAGATGTAGAAGATCTTTCTTTGCTCAGACTTAATCTCTTCAAGATTTCTCAGCTTAATTCTCTCAAGACTTCTCAGATCTTTCAAGCTGTCAACATAAATGCACTCATCTCGAGCGAGCTTGTGATCTTTGTCGCTAAGACTGCTGCTACTCTTGTCACTTAAAGAGCGTGTGTATCATCATTAATATCATCGTCAGCGAAGCTTGATTGATTTGAAGATGAGAATGAGAATGAGAAGAATCTAGATGATAATCAGTCTAAGATTCAAGCAGCTTCAAAGCAATTCACGAAGCTCACTGCATTGATGAAAAGATGAGAATCAACAAAGTCAAAGTCATCGTTATTACTAAAATTGCTCAGATTATTTATGAACATGACAGTCAAGTATGAAATCACTCTCATCATCAATGATATCTTGCAAATTACTATAAATGATGAGAATGACATCAATCTTCAAGATCTGCATCAAGAGCAAATGCATAAATACTTTGAGCATGTTGATTTCATCAATCTAAAGTATGTGCTAGTATTTATAAAAATCATCATCATTTGATATTTAATAAAGAAGAATGAGTGAATAATTTTGACACTGCATAATTTTTGAAAGAAAGTAGCTTTGAACATTCAACAGAAATACTCAATAAACAAAAAAAATGTAGATATTAATTTAAAACTCATCTTTGATCATGATAAGATTGATATCACATCTTCAGCGCTCATAATTGAGTTTTCAGCGATGAAAATATCATTCACTTAAACAGTGAAGTTGAAGAAGAAAGTTGATGAGCATGATCGACTTCATACAGACATTGTAAAACAGATAAAAGTTCTTCAGATGAGTTGAATTTGCAAAGAAAACTGTCACAATAAGAGAAAGTACTGTTGAATCAACAAGTCAGATGTTTATCATTGACTGACTGCTGATCATATAATATGTTGATCAGAAGCAATCAGTAAAGATGATGAGTCTGCATCATTTACTAAATCTTCAAGAATATTGATTGAAGTTCTGATGACAGCGAAATCTCAAGTCAAGCATGTCAATTCTTTCTCAGCATCTTTTTCAATCATTACATCATCATTTACTTTTATACAATCATTGCAGATCATCAACGAATCAATCAGCATAATAGATGTATTGATGTTACAGATGATATAAAAAGCAACAGCTGAAGAAGAAAGAAAGATTGAAGAGCGAAGAATTAAACAAAAGAGAAAGAATTAATAAAAGCAGATGAATAGTTACAATAAGCTAAAGATGCTCAATATCATGATGTCAGATCATCAACTCAATTTAAAACATAAATCATTAATGTTTTAAATAATTTTAATTCATTGAATCTGTTTTGCAGTTCAATGAATCAAGTCATTAATTTAATCATCATCATTTTAATCTAGTTTCAATAATTCTGTTTTAATCATCTCAGTCATATGTGCAAATTTTTGCAATCTTAAGTTATAAAACTATTGTTTAGTCTTGATTCTGCTCAATTCATGTATATAAAAGTTGAGTTTTCATTCTTTTCTTTCATTCTTTGTCTTTCATCTTATACATTATTTGATGTATTGTCTTGTATTTAAATTCTATCAAAGTAATAATAATATCAATCTTTTATATTGATAGTATCTTTAGTTTAGCTCAGTCTTTGACATTATGAAAGATTTACACTTTCTGCAACGTTTTCATACATTAAAATCTCATCTAGTTATTTTTTCGCTCAAATGAAGTCGCTTCACAATTTCTCAATTGATGATGAGCGTGCTGTTGAACAGTTCATTCAAAGTATGATTGAAAATTCAATTAAGATCTTTCGCGCAATGCAAGAGCTTCAAAATCAAGTTTAACAACATGATATCATCATCTTGTTCTCATTCATTATTCTTAATTCTTTAATCTATATAGAATTGAATTCTCAGTCTTTTGTGATGATAACTCAAATCATTGCACAAATTTTGAATAATCAATCTCTTCTTGTCATTCACTTCTCTGCAAACTCTGTTGCTGTCTTCATTGCTTCTAGATTTGAGAAGCTTCTTGACATATTTAAATATGAGAAAGACAAAGATCAATTGAATGCATGAGAGCAGAGTCTGATACAACGCATGAACATGAACGATGATTATTACTTCTTTCATCGAGTCAAGATCATTTATATCAAGTCACGACTCATCATAAATAAGAAGATTCACAATCTAATAAATCAATATCGAGTCAATGATCTCTGTATCATTTTCATCTTCGCAAATTGATGACATAAGTTGCATCATTGCTGCAACAATTCTTTCAAGACAGAAGATGCTCATTTATATCTTTGCAAAACTCTGAAGTAAAACATAAATAACTTTGTTGACTACTACAATCTCTTTTATTAAAAGAAAGAATGTTCTTTGATGAAAAATTTCTCGTTGATTGACTGTCTGAAGCGTAATGTTAATTATTTCACTTAAGTCATTGTCTTCTTTTGATGAAATCTTGATGAAATTCAATCATTCATCTTTCATCAATGAGTAAACTGATTGCGTCAAGTTGAATCATCGAGATCAAGTCAAGTTTTCAACTCATCAAGACTTGATTTAAGTCAGAATTCTTGACTTAAGTATTTGAGTTGAGTTGAGATGTTCAACTTAAGTATTCAAGTTGAGTCAGAGAGTTGAAATCAAGTATTGACTCGAAATTTTCGACTTGACTCATAAAGACATGAAGATAGATAAATAGATATTTTATTATGACTCTCTATTATGACTCTCTATCATGACTCTCTATCATAGCTTTCTATCATAGCTCTCTATCAAAGCTCTCTATCAAACGATCTTCATGTTTTTCTTCATGTTTCTCTTTATGTTTCTCTTCATGTTTCTCTTCATGTTTCTCTTTATGACTTTCTATCAAAAAGATAATGCAAAAAGATAATGCAAAGACGAAAAATCGAAAAAATTTCTATATTTAGCTTTCTTGACATCATATTCGATTGCTTGACAAGTCAAGTCAAGTCAATGAGTTTTGACTCGACTCAAGATTGATATCAAGTCAAGTCATGAGATTAAATCTGAGTATTCAAGTCGAGTCAGAAGATTCAACTTGAGTACTTGAGTTGAGTCAGAATGTAGATATGAAAACTCGACTTGATAATCAGTTTATCAATGAGTTCAAGCATTCTTTGACATTGATGAAGAGCTTCAGCAGCTTAAGCATCATCAATCTCACTTCGTCTTCATCATCATTTTATTCATCAAAGTCAAGAGCATCTTTGCATTGATTAATAACTTTTTGAGTTCAAAGATCATCATCTCTGTGACTGTTGTTTCAACAGTCTCTTCATTTCTTTCTTTCTCATTTCTTGATGAATCAATGAATTTAAGCTTCATCATTATCATCATTCAAGATAAGACTCTGATCATTTCTGAGATTAAGAAAATTTGCAACAAGTGAAAGCTGTACTACTACTGCAAATTGCAACATTCAAGCAAAATCATTAAAGAATGCTCAAATAAGAAGTTTTTCACTCTGCATATCATGAACATCTATGACAATGACATCATCAGTATAGATGAAAAAGTCTCACTACTCATAAGAAAAGTTTAGTCTCTGAACTAAGTCACGCTCAAAGATCTGTATACATATCATCTTGTTTACTAGTCTCAATTTTCTCACTCTTACTTCAATCATATAGAAAGTTTTCTGCTAAATCTGTCTTGAAACTCTTTGAATTCAATTCAACATTCAAAGATAATCACATGATAGTATTCTGTATTTTACATCAAGCTCAATTTAGAGTTCTCATTCTCACTCTGATTGGTAGTGAAGTTTTCGCTTATGTCTTTATGAATAAATTCTTCACGCAACAACATCATCTTCTCTTGCATCAATTAACTCACTCTTGCAGACTTCAAGAATTTGATGATCAAGTCACTTTAATCAATGACATTATTCATGTTGTCAAAATCACAATGATTCTTGATGAACACATTGAAAGACTATTCTTTTATGTCATTGAATTAAGTTAATACTTCATCATCATGAGTTTATCATGACTTCATCATCACGTCATTAATGTCAATTTTGAGCACAATATTCTCATCTTGTCTTTCTTCTTCTGTCTTAATCATTGTTGTTCATCTCTCGTCAAGATTTATGATCTTAATCAACAAGAAGAAAATATCTTATTCAAAGTTAACAAAGTAACTTTTTCTCAGTCTCGCTCTCAATTCATTCACAAGAAGCAACTCAGTTTATGAATTGCTCACAAGAAGCAATTCAGTTTACAGATTACTCACAAGAAGCAATTCAGTTTACAGATTACTCACAAGAAGCAATTCAGCATTCAGTTCGCTTGCAAGAAACAATTTAGTTTCTCATTCACTTGAAAGAAGTAACTCAGTTTTCAGTTTGCTTGCAAGAAGCAACTCAGTTTTCAGTTCGCTCACAAGAAGCAATTCAGTTCTCAATTCACTCATAAGAAGTAACTCAGTTTTTCATCTGCTCACAAGAAGCAATATAATTTCTCGTTTGCTTATGAAAAGTCAACTAATATTCAGCTCGTTCACAAGAAACAAATCTCATTCAGTTTTGTCTTTCATCTGAAACAAGAAACTTTTAGTTGTATTCTTCAAGTCATTCAAAAAGAATACTCATCAAAAATCAAGTGTCAAAATTCTTTTCTCTTTAGAACTTCTGTTGTCTTTCAAGCAGATCAATTCAATCAATCTTTTATACAACTTGACATAGTTAAGTTGAGAGCTTGAAGCTTTGATCATGCTGCTCATGTCAAAGACATTGAAGTATTTAACATCACTTTAAAGAAAATCAAAGTTTTCTTGAATCTTGAGTTAATCTTGTCTTCTAGTCTAGACTCTGATGAGTCAAAATTACGTCATGTGACTTTAACTGTCTGTTCAAAGAACAGTTCAACTCTTGCTCAGTTCTTGTCTCATTCTCAAGACAGTATGTATGATAAGAATCATCATTTGAATCTTCATCAAATGAAAAAGAAATTTCATTTAATTGCATTCACGACACAAGAAGATCTTGAAGTCTATTAACAAAGTAAGAATGTCAATTCAGTCACAATTTTATCATTCAGATATTTCAAGTTTCTAGACATCTTCTTCAAGAAGAACGTTGATATCTTGTCTTTGCATCAAGTTCATGATCATGTCATACATCTTAAAGAAGATGCTCAACTCTCAGTCTTTGCTTTGTACAACATGAGTCATGACAAAATTCTAGAACTTCGTCATTATTTGAATGAAAATCTGAGCAAAGATTTCATTCAAGTCAGTCACTCTCAGATGATCATCTCTATTCTCTTCATTAAGAAACTTGAAGAAAAACTTCACTTTTGCATGAACTATCAAGATCTGAACGTTATCACAGTCAAGAATTGATATTTTCTGTCTCTGATCTCAGAAATGCTGAATCATCTAAGTTGAGCTAAAATTTTTATCAAGCTGAATATCATCTTTGTATTCAATTGACTTCAAATCAAAGAAAAAGATGAAGCTTTCATCGTCTTTTGCACTCGATTTGAATTATTCAAGTATCTAGTCATGCTCTTCAATCTATGTAATGAGTTTATCTCATTTCAGAAGTACATCAACAATACTTTTTGCAAACATTTAAATAAGTTTTATACAGCTTATTTGAATGACATCTTGATCTATTTTGACAATAAACTTGAGTACAAGATTCATGTCAAGCACATTCTGTGAAAGCTGCAAGAAGCAAATTTTCAAATGAATATAATCAAATGCAAGTTTCACATCACTCAAGTTTCATATTTAGAATTGATAATCATCATTGAAGAGATCAAGATGAATTTTTCTAAAATAAACATTATTGTCAACTGATTCATCTTGATCAACGTTAAAAACATTCAAAGTTTTCTAGATTTCACGAACTTTTATAAAAGATTCATTTATGATTATAGTAGAATAATTACTTCGCTCACTCATCTCATCAGAAAAGATGTACTCTTTGTCTGATCTCAAAAATGTCAGATTGCATTCAACATTCTTAAGAAAGTCTTCACTTTCAAGATTATTCTTTGTCATTATAATTCAGATCACAAGATTGTGATAGAAATCAATGCTTTGAACTATGTGTTCAAAGACATTCTCTCTCAATATGATGAGAATGAGATTCTTCATTCAGTCGCTTACTTTTCAAAAAAGCATAACTCAGTTGAGTGTAACTACAAAATCTACGATAAAGAACTCATGATCATTGTTTGCACTTTCAAGAAATGATGATTAGAGCTTGAAGACTTTATTTATTCTGTCAAAATGATCATGAATCATAAAAATCTTAAGTATTTCATGTCAATTAAGCAGTTGAGTCATCATTAAACTCGTTGAAGTGAGTTTCTGTCTAAATTTAACTATCACATCGCTTATCATCTTGATAAGATCAATGATAAGTTGAATGCTTTAACACGTTGCTCAGAGAATCTTTTTAAAGAAAGAGATACATTCAATTCTCAACATCAATATTAACATCAGACAATTCTGAAAACTTATGTTTTAGATCTCAATATTGTTGAGAATCTCGCTCTTGATGTCTTCAACATCAAAATCATGAAGCTTCAGATACAAATCATTGCTTTAAATTCAGTTCAGTTACATTTGTTCTCAATTATCTCAGCATTCTTACAAATTTTAGTTCTTATGAATCTAGAAATTGAAGAATTCGACGTTGAAAACATCAAGTCTCAGCTAGATCAAGACATTCTGAATCTTAATAAAGATTCTGCTGACATCTTCACTCAAACATTGTGAAAGCAAGTTGAAATCAATGACAAATTTGCAATTCAGATAATTGAAGTGCTTTGTAATGAAGCACGACATCACAACAAGATCTCTCTAGTTGAGTGTGAAGAACACAAGAATCATCTGTACTTTCAAGAAAGAAAGTACATGCTCAACTCAGATAAACTACGTCTTTGTATCATTCAGCTCACTCATGATAATGTCATCAATGATCATTCAAAAAGAGCAAAAAACTATGAACTGATCAGTTGAGTCTATTGATGATCAAACATTTATAAGTATGTTCAACGCTTTGTATGAAACTGTCACATATGCACATGTTTCAAACTTTTTAGACAACGAACTTAAGAATGATTGCATTCTCTTTCAGTCTTTGAACGTCGTTGATGTGATGTCTTCATGAACTATGTAGATTCTTTATCGCTCAGTATTTTCATGAGTATCACATATAAATATGTTCTAGTCTTTATCGATCGTTTTATCAAAATGAGACATTTAATTCTCATCACTTCTATGAAAGTTGAAGAAGTTATCAACTGCTTCTATGCTCATGTTTGAAAACATCATGATTTACTTAAGTTCTTCATGTCTGATCGAGACATACAATTCATCTTCGATGTCTGAAAGCATATGTGTAAAATGCTGAAGATAAATGCTAAATTATCAACAACGTATCATTCTGAGATCGATGATCAAATCGAGAGAATCAATGCTGTCATGAAGCATTATCTTTGAGTCTTCGTCAACTACATGCAGAATGACTGAGTTAAGTGACTTTTGAAAGTTGAATTCATCATCAATAATGCATCATCATCAATCACTTTAGCATCATTCTTCTTGATCAATTCGAGTCAAAACTCATGTTTAAACTTCAAGTTTTCTGAGTTTCTGCTCAAGAATCTTATGTCTCAAGTTTGAGACAAGTTAATCAATGTCAAAGAGTTCATCAAAAGAATGAAGAAACTAACTGAGCATTTATGTGATGAGATGTTTATAGCTCAGATTATTTACGAATTCAATGTTAATCTCTCTTGTCGTTCTTGTTTTAAATACTTCATTGAAGATGAAGTTTAACTGAATGCTCATAATCTTAGCATCGCTCGTCTCACTGTCAAGTGAAATAATCATAACGTTGATTTCTTCAAGATCAAGCGTGTCTTCAAGAACAATTCTCTGATCATTGAGTTAAATCTTTTAACATTTATAAAGATTCATTCAATCTTTCATGTCATTCTTCTAAGTCATATTGCAAGTGATCTTCTTTCAAGTCAACGTCAGAAATCTTAAGAACTTATTGTCATCAAGAATAATGAAAGATTCTGATATGTAAACAGCATACTAAACTTCAAGCATGATAGACATTATAATTCATCTCTGCTCAAGTATTACGTTGATTGAAAAGATCACTTCTTTACTTGAGAGTCTTTTCATCTTCTGAATAATTATGAGCAAGCGCTTGATGAATATCATCTCGTCAACTTTGTTGTCAAAGAATCACATGTACTGTCATGTGTGATGTCTCAATGTCAATGTCAAGAACTTTAAGTTTAATCTTCATCATCTCAACTCAGTTCAAATCTGACTCAGATCTTGTCTAAATCTGACTCAGACATCTTGTTTAAATTTGACTCAAATGTGATTCAGATGTATTTTAGTCTCATTTGTACATCATCACATTAAACTGCATTTCATCTTTTTCTTACTCAGATGTGACTCAGATCTTGTCTAGATTTGACTCAGACATCTCATTTAAATCTGACTCAAATGTGACTCAAATGTGTTTTAATTTCGCTGTGCATCATCATGTTAAAATGCATTTCATCTCGTTTCATTCTTCAGACATCTTGCTCAAATCTGACTCAGATGTGACTCAGATTTATTCTAGTCTTATCTGTGCTTCATCACATTAAAATGCGTTCACATCAATTCTTGTCTCATTTCAATCTTCATTTTCAATTCTTTCTTATTTCATCTTGTTTCTTCTCATCATCTTGCAGAAGCTCAGTCTTGAAGAGAGAAGTTACTGTCATAATGTTAGATCATCAATTCGATTTAAAACATAAATCATCAATGTCTTAAATAATCTCGATTCATTGAATCTGTTTTGCAGTTCAATGAATCAAGTCATCAATTCAGTCATCATCATTTTAATTTAGTTTCAGCAATTCTGTTTCAATCATCTCAGTCATGTGCATGAATCTTTGCAATCTTAAGTCATAAAACTACTGTCTAGTCTTAATTTTGCTCGATTCATGTATATAAAAGTTGAGCTCTCATTCTTTTCTTTCACTCTTTGTCTTTCATCTTGTACATTATCTGATGTATTGTCTTGTATCTAGATTTTAATAAAGTAATAATAATATTAGTCTTTTATATTAATAGTATCTTTAGTTTAGCTCAGTTTCTGACATCGCATGATCTTACGAAGTAGTAGAATTTACTCTGTCACATTTGACTGTACAATCGAATGATGAGCTATATGAGAGCAATGAAATGTTTTAGATAGTCACATGATCTTACAAAGTAGTAGAATCTACTCTGTCACTGAATTCGATAGTACAGTTTCTTATTTTCTTATTTCTTTCTTTCTTATTTTCTTATTTTTCTTACGAAACTATTTTCTTTCTTATGAAATCATTTTCTTTCTTACTATTTTTTATTTCTTTCTTATTTCTTATATATCAAAAATGAAAATAACAATGAGCAATGCTAAAATTCAAACATATGATTTTTGCATTTGACAGATTTAAGTCTGTGAAATTCTGATTGACTAGATCTATCAAATTTAAAAAGATAGTTTCGTCTTTGATCTTTGAAGAAATCGCTTTAGAAGACGTGATGATGAGACAGAGATAAAAGATGAAATCAAGTATGTAAACTCAAGAAAGACGTGTTATTTTTGACTCTGCAATGCATGTTCTTTCTCGCTGAGTCTATGAAACATAACGTATAAATTCTTCACGAATAAACATAACTTAATAAATGAGTCATGAGATGAGCTTCAAGACGAGTCACTAGAGAGAATTCTTGCAGATGAGTCACGAGATGAGAAGATAAATGAATCACAAGAAGAGATTTGAGCAGATGATCTAGATGAGAATACAGAGACATTTCTGATGAGTGTTTAATGAGAATCTCAAGCAGATGAGTAGTGAGATGAGCTACGAGATGAGTCATGAGATGACGAGAAACGCGACGAGAAAACAGAGAGCTTTTGCATGAGTTTTCAATGTAAATCTCTAGCATCTTGAGCAGATGATTGAGTAGATGAGATAGTTGAGAAAATCGAAGAGAGAATCAAAGAGACTGAGAAAAGAGAAGCGATTTGAGTGTAGAATCGCTGCAAATTTTGAGCAGATGATGAGCGAGATAATGAGCTTGTAGACGAAGTTGAGAATCTAGATGAAGAACGAGAGAAAGAAACAGTGAGCTTTTGCTTGAGTTTTCAACGTAAATCTCTAGCATCTCGAGTAAATAATCAAGCAGGTGAGACAGAGACTGAAGTGAGAATCGAAGAGACTGGGAAAAGAGAAGCGATTTGAGTGAAGAATCGTTGCAAATCTCGAGCAGATGACGAGCGAAGAGACGAGCTTGCAGATGATGAAGTCAAGAATCTAGACAAAGATTGAGCGAAAGAAACAATAGACTTTCAAGCTGACAATGAGATGAATTTTCAAGAAACAGTTGAAGCAAATGAAGTTGAATTAAATCATTCAGATCAAACAAGCTTTATGATCTGTTGACAAGTCATTTCTCGCTTACACATTCAATGTATCTTGTTCAAATCATCATCATCATTGAATAGCTTTGAATGTCTCGTTTCTTCTTGAGCTATCTTTTTAGCTTGAGTTTTCTTTTTAGTCTGAGCTTTCTCTTGATTCAGCTCTTTCTGAGCTTGAGCTTCATTCTCTTCAGCTTCAACACACATAGTCTGTATATGCTCATATAGTTGAGTTCTCTGCTTCTTTGATTTTCCCTCTCACTCTTCAAGCATGAATCTCAATGTCTGAGCAATATGTTGATCTTTTGAATCAAACATCTGCAGCAGCTGTTTTCTAGTCTTTAAAGAAAAAATTATCAGCTGACTTAAGCTGATCGATACATTCATATTCAGCTCACTCAAGCTGTTCATCAATGCGTTCATTGTTGCAGAGATGAACGTGTCGCTTTCTGTTGTTTCATTACTGCTTTACTCAATATCATGAAAATAATATTTTCGCGTTGAGCTTCAATGTCAAGAGATAAAGTACAAATGCAATATAGAGAGCTTCGAAATCAACAGAGTGAGCATAAACACATGCAATGATCAATCTAGTAGATAGATAGATTTAGAAGATAGACTAGATACAGATGATTAAATAAATAGATAGATAAATAAATATGTTTCTATGTAGATGTTCTCATCTAGAAAAGAGATTCAAAAAACGATGAATAAAAAGATGAAGAAGAAAACTTCGCTTGAGAAATCTCTATAAATGATAGTCAATATTCTCATGAACTCTGAAGATGCAACTGAGTCATGCTCGAGAAACTTCTATCAATAGTAGTCAATGTTCTCATGAATTCTGAAGATGCAACTCAATAGTTCTGCTCAAGAAATCTCTATGAATGATAGTCAATGTTCTCATGAATTCTGAAAATGTAACTCAATAACTCTGCTTGAGAAGTCTCTATGAATGATAGTTTATATCTTCATGAATTCTAGATGCAATCAAATCAATGCTGTTTCATGAATCATCAAGAAGTGAGACTTCGTCTCATGATAATGTTTGAAAACATCATGATTTACTTGAGTTCTTCATATCTGATCGAGATACACAATTCATCTTCGATGTTTGAAAGCATATGTGTAAAATGTTGAAGATAGATGCTAAGTTATCAACGATGTATCACTCTGAAATCGATGATCAAATCAAGAAAGTCAATGCTATCATGAAGCATTATCTTCAAGTCTTCGTCAACTACATGCAGAATGACTGAGCTAAATGACTTTCTGAAGTCAAATTCATCATCAATAACTAGATCTGTCGTCAAGTTAGGGTTGAGTTGAGTTGAAGAAAGTCAACTCAACTCAATTCTGAGTTCAAGTTGAGATTGAGTTGATTTTTCTCAATTTGAGCTCAACTTGAAATCAAGTTGAGTTGCTTGAACTCAATTTCTAAAAATAGTATACTTACTCATATGCACAGAGTTTTCATGCAAACTGAATTCGAACTTGATTTCTAAAAATAGAATAATTACTTGTATGCACGAGATTTTCGCGCAAACTGAATTTTCGCGCACTCTAATCTAGAAAGATTAGCAACAAATAGTATCAACTTTGACGTGCTAAAATGACATCAATATAGATAGTTTTAGTTAGCGTGCGTGAAAATCTCGTTTGCGCTGAAATCTCATGCATACAAGTAGTTAATCAATTGACTTTACATTCAAGGGAAAAAAAACTAAAGTTCTTGACAAAAGCGATAAGAATTAACTTGAATTATGCGCGAAAGCAATAGTATCACTAACAGTGTGACAGTGCAAAAATTGTATTTACTATCTATTTATCTTGCGACAGCGTTGCATTTTGATTGCATAGTAACATGACTATCTACTTCGTCATGTAATTTGAACAAGCTTCAAATGTAAACTTTTCGCTCGTGAGACGAAAAATCAACCTCATATTCTTCGCTTGAATGATTACACGCTTTGCGTGAATTGCGCAAAGATTGATGTCTGTTAAGTAATCAGTATTTGAATCGCAAAATCGATTGCAAAATTGATTGCAAAATCGATTGCAAAATTGATTGCAAAATCGATTGCAAAATTGATTGCAAAATTGATTGCAAAATTGATCGTGAAACTAATCTTCGTACATCGCAACAAGTCACGCTTCTGTCATCTTCTGCAATGTCTCTATAGCTTTTGATTAAAAGCGAAGATTGACTTCAATCAATTCATGACATACTTCGTGAATCACACGCTGAAACGACAGCTTTGAAATAAGTAAGTCAATTGTTCTTTGATATCGACGAATTTCACGAAGTGTCACAGTTTCTTTGCAATATTTTCGCATTTTCTTGAGCTTGATAAGATCACTTTTTATGATGACATTGATAACACAGACTGACTCAATGAGTCAAACATTCTATCATATAATCAGCGTCTTTGAAATCACTTTTGCAATCATTTTTGCAATCTAGTAAGACTCAAAACTTACTCTGATGAGCTTCATCTTTCTGTCATCAGTTCTCGACTTCACTATTGACTGTTTTCAAGACATCTTTTCGACAAATTGCTTGTTATGAGGTTTTTTACTGAATGACGATGAGAATGATGATGATGAGAATGATGATGATGAGCTTGACAATGACGATTCTGAGCTGCTTGACAATCGCGATCTATTGTTTGACTCATGATCAAGATTTAATCTTGTAAGCTTGAATTTAAAATTCGCTGCAATATTATTTCTACTTTGCAATCAGTTTTGTGATCAATTTAAGAGTAATAAGAAATGAAATATGTACATAGATTTGTGCAAGTTGAAGAATTCATTTGAATTCAAAATCAATTTCAAAATCTTGTTAGTTGCAAAATCAAAGATGCTAAGTAGCGTTTTGTTGTTAGAATTAAGCTCATTGTTTCTGTATTGCAATCAGTTTTGCAATCTTCTATAAACTCGTAAGACTGATACATAACTTACTGAGCTGTTGCAATCATGATTGCAGTATGTTGTTGTTGTTTGAAGATAAAAGAAGAAAAAAGTTGATGATTACACAACTTAATTAGTGTTGAAATAATGATGATCTAAATCTTAAAATCTTAAATCAAGATATCGAAGTTTAAATTTCATATCTCATCATTGCAATTGATCTTCACTATTTCACCTCATTATCTAGATCACTACATCATTGCTTTTACAAATTAACTACTGTTCTGCATTCGCAATGATGTCTACTCACAAGCGCAAAACTATTGAAGATTATTTCAACAATGCACATTCAAAAAAAACTAGAACTTGTGTGCAAAATATGATAGACGATGAGAAGAAAATTGAAGATGCGAAAAACAGAGATAGAAATATTCATTTCTACTGAATCAAGCAATTCAAAAAATCGAATGTTTATCTACAAGCATTGAATGATGATCGTGAGTTCTTGTTGACTGCGTATGTGAATAGCAAATGAAATCAACGATATTTTTTGCAATCTTTTTTGCAATCAAATATTAATAAATTTATAGAATTGCGAAAGAAAATACAGTGAATCATGTAAGAACACGTCTCAATGTCGCAAGTCTCAATCAAGATTCTTCAATACTAAGCGCTTGTTTTGATATAAGTGTGAAGAGTTCTCAATGAAAGAAGCTCTCTGACATCAATGATGTTCAGATGAAAGAACAATATCAGATGAATGACTTGCTTCTGAGCGAAAAGCTCAAGATGATGATGAACAAAAAGATGATGAATGACTCGAATGTCATCAGAGAAGCATTGACAGTGAAGATTCTTTGACAGTTTCAGAATTTCTGGAAAGACGTAGCGTGTCATCTTATTGTGTAAGTTTTTGACAGTTCTTTTTGTAATTTTGTTTACAACATGATTATTATTTCTTTTACTATTTGAACTTTGCTCTTGATTTTGCTCTTGATGTCGTAATCAATTTTGCAATCAATTTTGCAATCAATTTCGCAACTTGTATTTCAATATTTATACTAACATTGTGACATATAAAAAAGCAGAGAGCGATCAGTATTGTCGAGTCTTCTTCAGAAATTGTCATATCTCTTGAGATTGCAAATTGACATTCAAGCACTTTCGAGAATCATTCATCACATCTGAGAAAACTCTATGACGTGTAGTATAATTGAGAAGAAAGACGATTAAGAACAAGTTATGCAAGTGAATTGTGCTATCAGATTAAACTGAGAATTGATCAACAAATTTTGACTACAACTAGTATGAATGAACATCAAATATTTCACACAAATTGACACGTGAAATCTGAAAAGTAATATTCAAAATTAAGAAGTCAAGTAATCTTTTTGATTCTCTTAATACTCATATCTTAGAAATCGAGTGTTTTTAAATCAACGATCTAGCTAGTTTTGCAGTCACAAGCTGATAGATAGAATCATTTATTGCATGCAGCATCACATTATACTCTCATGTAATAATTAAATAGCAGAAGTGAACAGAAGAATTAAACATTCTTTTCGCATAATTTTGTGCAACGATTATTTCGTACTTCAGTTCATCTCTGTATAATTATTTTCTTGTATTTGTAATAAGCTTCTTAGTCAATCATGATGTTTGAAATCTATTAAAATGTGCTAGTTTTTAGAATAATTAACAGTTAATTTAAAAGATAAGAATTAATCAGTCACAAGTCAACAGTGACGCACGATTAAGATTTGCATTGATCTTCAAACTTTAAGCTTAACGATGCTTGAAAAATCAAACTTGTTTTCAATTCTTTTTGCAACTTTCTTTGCAACTCTTTTTGCAATTCGTTTTGCAGTCTCTTTCTCATTTAACTTGCTTATTATGTGATTCTCTCGAATGAGAACATTGAAATTGCAAGCAAGTATGAACAGTTTATTCAGTTCTATAAATATATCTTCAGAGAATCTTAACGACAGCGAGCATGATAGTGCTCAATTCTCTTCTTCTAACGTTGCTTCTATTGTGCTCTTTGAACTGCAGTCGTTACACGATGAATGATATATGCTATATGATCATGAGCAAGAATATCAACATATATTTCAGAATTGATGAAAGCAAACTCAATATACGATGCAAGTAGAATGAAAAGTATCAGACTATCGTCATTCAAAGTGAATCTTACAGTCATGAACAGATGAAATATGAAATAACTTCTATCAGACAGCTTTAATTGAAAGCGAAAGACTCAAACTCATTTGTCGTTTGTATTTGCATGTCTACGAGCATTTTAACAATAGAAGCATTGATAACAGCATCATGAAACATCATCTGAATAGCAAAGATTGTGATAGATGCACAAACTTAGCAACTAAGATCACGAAAGTTCAAGACATTCGTAACTTTGTTAAAGTTAAAGCTTCGATAAGTTGCTTCTTAATTGCACATTGCAAAACAGATTGCAAAACAGATTGCAAAAGAGATTGCAAAAGATTAACAAATTACAGCATTACGCTTTTCATCAAGAATATACTTCAGAAGTCTTTGCATTACAACTTCAAAAGACTTTCATTGCTTTGAATATCTCTCATGTCGCTATTGACAATCTTCAATTTCGATGAGCATTTGAAATGACATGATTGAGCATTACTCTGTCACACAGAATTAAACTTACGATCTTTCTCAAGAATCAAGCGACTGTTGTTCAAGTCAACATACTCAAGAATTTATCAACGAATTCTAAAATCTTCATTAGTCTAGATGAATGAACTAGTTCTAATAGATTATCTTTTCTAGTCATCATGAGATTTTACTACATTGAGTTCTGAGAATATCATAAAGTCTTGTTGAGCTTTGAACAGATTGAAGACAAGCATACTGATAGCAATCTAAGCAGTATTACTGAATGAATATTGCAAGAACTTGATATTCAAGATCGATTTATGACTATAATCATGAACAACATCAGCAATAACGACGTCATGATGACGACATTAGACGAGACTTTGCAAACGTTCTCAGCTACTTCACATTTATCATGTTTAGCACACGTAATTCAGTTAGCTGTTAAACAGTTACTAAAATCGCTGATGTTAAGTTCAGAGAACGAGAATGAGAAGAAATATTGAATATTCAAGATTAGTCTTCAAAGCATGTTTGTACAAGAGAGTCTATTTCGAACACTGTTCAAGATAATTAATAATTTTTATTTATCATGTTACTTTACTCTGCAATTATTTTTACAATCGATTTTGCAATCGATTTTGCAATCGCGATCAGAAATACAGAGTAAACTCTTATTCATGACATTATAATAATCTTTAATTAGATTTGAAAGCTTGCTGTTTATATGAACGCAAGTTCTCAGAGAATAGAGAATTTTCACAAGACTCAATGCAATTTCGAACTTCGTCTCAAGATGATACAAGACATTAAAACTCGCTGAAATTTCATCTGTCTTATGCTTTTGAGAGCACTTCGTCTTCAAGACTTCATCAAGAGTTATATTTCTACTCACGAAAACGAAAATATAACTCTTCAAAAGCTATCTCTCAATAGTGAAGAATGAAAACATGTTTAATATCTTGTAGAATTACTCAAAGCATTCGCGATATTTACTGATTTACTTAAACATAATCGCGAACTCAGCATTAATTTAATTTACATCGTTTATGATGTTTTGTTCTTTCATATCAAAGATCACATGACAGCTTTGAAGAGAAAGCAGCGTTCTTGAAAGCATTCGCTTTTGAAAGTCTTAACGCAAGCTTGAATCAAATTATTTGAATATTATGCGAATGTTAATCACGATCGAAAGTTAATGTACAATCTCGAAAATATTATAGATTCTCATCAGAAACTAGATCTATACGATCGATCTACATGACAAGACAGCGACTATAAACAAAAATACAAACGAAAGTTTATAGATTATTATGCTAGACACTATGCTCTCGACTCAACTACATTGCAAGATCAACTTTAAGAAAGAATCTTGCAACAATCATCTTTCATCGCAGATATAGTCGTTAGACGAAATTTCAGACATCACAATTCATCATTACTTGTTTCAACTAACGAAGCGAAACGATATCTGAAACAAAGTAAGTTTTTCTTCTCTTTATTTCGTTCGTTGCACAATTAATGTTGTTTTATAATTTCTTTGCAATCAATTTTGCAATCGATTTTGCAGTTATATATTTTGAAATATCAAATTCTAATAAGCTTTAAACTCTGTTCAAGACATTAAGTTCGGGAGAGCTCTTGGACGCAGCGATTGAGACGCACAACCCCAGCGGACTGAGTGCCATATTGTCCATGTGGTTCGCTATGCAGCCCTAACACTGCTGCCGCAGTGACCTCTCGTCAACATGG
>JAABUV010002911.1_pt1 | contig 22439 bp, 19 predicted proteins | sample 5559971 | NCBI WGS metagenome assembly JAABUV01 (sample SAMN10711881, study PRJNA513362) | rock metagenome | isolation source: Antarctica rocks | place: Antarctica: Victoria Land, Knobhead nord | collected 2015-12-19
CGCTTGACGGTCCTATATGGAGTTCGGTATACCCGACTCCTCTCGTTCCCGCAACCGGAGGCTTTGACGATGACCCGTACGCTCTCACCGCGTACATCTCGTCGGTCTGAGGCGCAGCCTCGCTAGAACTATAGAGTGAGTAGGAGGAGCACAGATGCTGAAACGGCGCCTGCGATTGGCCGAACTAGTTGGACTCGTACTGGTCGGGACACTCCTGATTGTCACGGGTGGCGCCGCCGTGGCCGGCCAAGCTAATGTTACGCAAAGTCATGCCCTCGTGTCGTCCGGCGGCATCCACAAGATCAAGCACATCGTCGTGATCATGCAGGAGAATCGCTCGTTCGACAGCTACTTCGGGACCTACCCCGGCGCCGATGGCTTCCCCATGAAAAATGGCGTGCCCGCCGTCTGTGTCCCCGATCCCAAGAGAGGTACCTGTGTCAGGCCCTACCACGATAGGGCCGACCTCAACGGCGGCGGCCCGCACTTCAGCGCCGACGCGCGCGATGATATCAACAGTGGCAAACTGGATGGGTTTATCGCCCAGGCCGAACGTGGCCGCCGCGGCTGCTTGAACGCGGTCAATCCGGCCTGTACGAACAGCACTACCCCCGATGTGATGGGCTACCACAACGGGAGCGACATCCCCAACTACTGGGCCTATGCCAAGAACTTCGTGCTGCAGGACCATATGTTCGCGCCCACGCTCGCGTGGAGCCTACCCTCGCACCTCTACATGGTCTCGGGCTGGACGGCCCTCTGCCATCGACCTCACGTCGCGGCGAGTTGCTCGAGCGTCATCGACAATCCGGCCTACCCGCCGGACTTCGCACGGGGGGCGACGACGCCGGACTACGCCTGGACCGACCTGACCTACCTGTTGAACAAGCGCCACGTTAGCTGGGGCTACTACGTCTTCGCACAACGACGCTTGTGTACGCGGTACGTCTTCAGTTGCCCCCGCTCCGTGCGGCGCGCGTCAACGCCCGACATCTGGAACCCGCTGCCCTTCTTCGACACGGTGCGTGACGACAAGCAACGCGGCAACGTGCAGGACATCTCGAACTTTTACACCGCCGCCAGGAAGGGCACGCTGCCGGCCGTTTCCTGGGTCATCCCCTCCGGCGCGGTCAGCGAACACCCGCCTGCGCTCGTCAGCGCCGGTCAATCCTACGTCACCGGCGTTATCAACACGATTATGAAGAGCCCCGACTGGGACAGCACGGCCATCTTTCTCTCTTGGGACGACTGGGGCGGCTTCTACGACCATGTGGCTCCGCCCGTGGTCGACGGCAGCGGCTACGGTATCCGTGTGCCGGGGCTCGTGATCAGTCCCTACGCCCGCCGGGGCTACATCGACCACCAGACCTTGAGTTCTGACGCCTACCTGAAGTTCATCGAGAACGACTTCCTGGGTGGCCAGCGACTCGATCCCGCGACGGACGGCCGGCCCGACCCGCGTCCCGATGTGCGCGAGAACGCGCCGCAACTCGGGGAGTTGGGCAACGACTTCAACTTCAACCAGCCGCCGCGCGCGCCGCTGCTCTTGTCGACGCATCCGCGTACAGACCTGGTGAAGCCGGCCGCGATCCCAACCATAGCGCCATAAGCTACGGCTTTCTCAGCCATTTCTTAGCTTGACCGAGTACTCTACGCTAATAGGACGTACGCGCGAGATGTTGTCGCCCCATCGGTTTGTTGGTAAGACTATGGCCGCCGGCGCGCATGGCGTCGGCGGCGAGGGGGAAGCGATGAACACACGGTCGATGCGACGTATCGGAGCAATGGGCGTTCTCCTGGCGGTCATTATCATCGCCGCCGGCGCGATTGGCTATGCGCTACGGGGCGGGCCATCGTCGTCGACGCGCACGACGGGGGCGACGGGGGCGACCGGCGGTATCCACAAGATCAAGCATATCGTGGTGATCATGCAGGAGAATCGCTCGTTCGACAACTACTTTGGGACCTACCCCGGCGCCGACGGCATCCCCACGAAGAATGGCGTGCCCACGGTGTGCGTGCCTGACTCCAAGAGCAAGAGTTGTGTGCGCCCCTACCACGACCGCGCCGATGTGAACCTGGGCGGCCCGCACGGGGCCTCCGACATGGTCGTGAACATTGATGGCGGCAAGATGGATGGCTTCATCAACCGCATCCCAGGCAAGAGCCTCGACGACTACCCTGGATCACCTGTTTGCGGGGACCAGTTCAACACCAAGTGCACCGGCGGCGGGCCGCCCGACGTGATGGGCTACCATACGGGCGACGACCTGCCCAACTACTGGGCCTACGCCAAGAACTATGTGCTGCACGACCACATGTTTGAGCCGGTTACCTCCTACAGCATCGCCTCGCACCTCTACATGGTCTCGGGCTGGGCGGCCCAGTGCTCCAAGACCGGTGTGGCGTCGAGTTGCAAGAACGACTCCGCCACGCCGCCCGTGGTCCTACCCGGCGCGGTCGGCAGCAGCATGTCGCGGCCCAACTACGCCTGGACCGACCTGACGTACCTGCTCAACGCACACAAAGTGAGTTGGAAATACTACGTCGCCAACGGCACCGGCCCCTACTGTAGTACCAACTACACCGACACGCACTGTAGCCTCACGCTGCAAACCCCACAGTACGGCACGCCGCAACTCTGGAACGTGCTCCCCTACTTCAGCGACGTGCGGGACGACCACCAACTAAGCGGTATCCAGGAACTCGGCCACTTCTACACCGACGCCAAGGCCGGCGCCCTGCCGCAGGTCTCCTGGATCGTGCCCAACGCCGTGGACAGCGAACATCCCGCGGCCCTCCTCAGCACGGGTCAGTCCTATGTGACCGACCTCATTGACGACATCATGCGGAGCAAGGACTGGGACAGCACGGCCATTTTCCTGGCCTGGGACGACTGGGGCGGCTTTTATGACAACGTCGTCCCGCCGAAAGTCGATGAGAATGGCTATGGCATCCGCGTGCCTAGCCTGGTTATCAGCCCCTACGCCCGTAAAGGGTACATCGACCATCAGACGTTCAGCTTTGACGCGTACCTGAAGTTCATCGAGGACGATTTCATGGGTGGGCAGCGCCTCAATCCCAAAACGGACGGGCGCCCCGACCCGCGGCCGACCGTGCGCGAGAACGTCAAGGCCCTGGGCGACCTGACCGCCGACTTCGACTTCACCCAGTCTCCGCGCTCCCCGCTGCTGCTCTCGACGACGCCCAAGACGGATCTCATCGCGCCGCCCACGCCTACCCCGTCACCGACGCCCAAGCCGGCCGCCGCAGCGGCAACGCCCAAACCGTGATGTCTTAACCCTTCTCCAGTCATCGCTTGAGGATTCGTGCCCAAAGGGAGGACGCGTGGGATAGCGCCCGCGCTGGCATGACTAATGCTGCCGACAGCAAGATGGACGAGACACGAGGTGGACGAGACACGAGACAGAGGATAGACGAGCGCCACGGAGGGAGCGAGCATGCATGGCTGGGCAGGGAGGAGCAGGTATTTCCCGCGTGTAGGGCTGCTGGTGACACTGCTGGGAGTGGGCGTGGCTACGCCCGTGGGGCGGGCGTCCCTCCATTTATCCCTGGCCGGCGCGGTGACCAGGTGGGCGCCTGGGGCAAATAGCCGGACAAGTGGAGCTCCGGCTAAGCGCGCGGTCGTTGCCATCACGGTCCCCGCCCCCACGCAGGCGGCTGCCTCTTCCTCGCGTGATCGCGCTGTATCGCCCCTTGTGTTATTGCCCCCGCTGGCCGTCGTCGCGGCGGCTGGACCCGCCGCGACGAACTCCGCGTATCCGATCACGTTGGGTTTAGCGTCCTCGAAATCCACGCGTGGATGCGGCGCGGCGCCGAAGGCAGGGCGCGTTTCTCGCGTGCCGACCTCAGTGGACCTCTCGGGTGATGATCCACCGGTGGCGGATGAGGGGCCGATACACGCGGGCGCCGTGTGGGCGACCGGGTATACGCTGCGGGGTTGGTGGGCCAGGAAGTACGGATACGCCGAGACCCTCTTCGCCCCACTCTCTGTCTACGCGCCCGTCACGCGCGGCCAGAACCATCCCCTGACGCTCGTGGCTGCCCTCGCTCAAGAAGCGCGGCAGGGCGTCGATACGCAGACGGACTATTGGCAGGGACCCGGAGATTATTGGGACGCGCTGACGGGAGCCGAGCAGGCGCTGGCGCGTGGCTATCGCCTCGCGAGTTACAGGTGCGTGTACACCCCAGGGCGCCATGCGGTCGCGGCGCGGACGGTGATCCAGTCCACGCTCGCAGGGAGCCAACCCTTGGTATTAGGCGTGTCGGTGTACGATGATTTCCTGCGCGCGTCGCCGTCCCGACCCTACGTCGATCTCCCCGCGCGTGGCGCTGTCCTACGCGGGGCCGAGGCGGTCGTGGCGGTAGCCTACGACGGAGCCGGCGTGTGGGTCGAGAACGAGTGGGGAGCCCGGTGGGGCATACGAGGATACGCCCTGCTCTCGTGGCGCTTCGTCAACCAATACACGCGGGAAGCCTGGGTGATCGGCGTGACCCCGCCCACGACGGGCAGGTCCGGGCGACGGACGCTGGGGACAGCCACGCCCCCGGCGGTGTCGTATCCTGGCGGCACGGCCGTCCCCGCGTCGAGCGTGTCCCCGACCACCGATACATACTGTGCGCCGAGCGCGACGCCTACGGTATCCGCGACGAACGCGCTCGTATCCCCGACCCCGACGTCCCCGGCGAGCGTGACACCCTCAGCGACCGCGACGCCGCCCACGGTCACGCCCCCGTCGAGCGCGGTGACGTCCGATGCGACAGCCTGCGCGTTGAGCGCGGAGCCGTACCCGACGTATGCGGCGTATCCGATGGATACCTCGGCCGGCGCCTATGCTACCGCCGCGCCGTATCCGACGTACGACGCTTATTACGCTGACACGACGCCCTATCCGTATCCGACGGACACTTCCGCCTATACGGCCACGACGCCCTCTACCTACACGGCCACGCCCACCACGACGCCCTCACCGACGCTAACGAGCAATCCCACCGTCACCGCGACGCCATCCGCCACGCCCCGTTCCGCGTCTCCGACGCCGACCCCCCAGGGTACGGCCCAGGTCGCGGACCTTCCCACGAGCGGACTACCCGGCACGACCGTCTTCGTGAGCGGGACAGGCTTCGGCGCGGGCGCGGTTGCCGTGTACTGGAACGACGCTCCGGCGGGTCTCATCTACACGGATGGCTCCACGTTCACCCTCGCCATCGTGATCCCCGCGACGGCTCCTCCGGGGCCAGGGACCATCCGTGCCGTCAATACGACGACGAAGACGACGGCAAGCACGACGTTTACCGTGCTTGTCGGACCGCCAACAGACACGCCGATCGTCCCTACCGCTACCCCGACGGTCACGCCGCCGGCGGCCACGGCCACGGCCACGGCGCCGCCGACGCCTACCTAAACCACCCCACTGCCTCGCGCGCGATCTGGGGCGGGACCGTGTGGGGGCCGTTGAACTCGCGGTAGGTCACGTCGTAGCCGGCCTGCTCCAGTCGCGGCACGATGCGCCGGCTGCATACGTCGATCGGCAGCGCCTCGTCGCGCGTGCCGTTGCACTTATTGCACTTGATTACCATGGGGGGGTACAGTGTAGATACGTTGTAGCGCGAGGATAGCTAGGTATAGAAAAAAGAGGATTAAGAGTATGGTAGCGCGAACGCGAGAGACCGAGCCGGTTACTCCGACCGAGCAGGATGTGGCGGCCATCGGGCGATTGAGTCGGTTGGTAGAGGAAGGTGGCCTGGAGCATGCCCGGTTGCTCTCGTCCGATGGACAGACGCTGGACATACCGGCGCCGGTCGGCAAGGCATTGCGCCAACTCATTCCGCTGCTGGCACGCGGCGAGGTCATCACCATTGCTTCGGTACACCGGCAAGAGGAGGAAGCGGATTTGAGCACGGTCGAGGCGGCTGACATGCTGCATGTGTCACGGCCGCACCTCATCAAGCTGCTCGAACAGGGCGCTATTCCTTATACGATGGTTGGTACGCATCGTCGCATGCGGCGACAGGATGTACTGGCGTACGACCAGCGACGCCACGAGGAGAATAAGATGCGGTTAGATAGAATGACCGCTCTCAGTCAAGAGTACGGGATCTACGATTAAGAGTGATGCGAGAGCAAGATGCGATATCCCCATTAATCGTTGTACTCGACGCGAACGTACTCTATCCTTCGTCGGTGCGCGATACCCTATTGCGCGGTGCGGAAGAAGGGTTGTACGTGCCTCGGATAAGCCGGCAGATCCTGGAGGAGGTCATGCGAAACCTCCGTCGCAGACCACAGATAACCGAGAACCGCGCGATCCATCTGGAAACGGAGGTGCGACTCTACTTCGAGTCCTTGAACGCGCTTGTCACGGACTACGAGGCGCTTATCCCTTCGCTCACCAATGACGAGAAAGACCGTCATGTGCTGGCGGCGGCGATCCGGGCGGGAGCCCAGATAATCGTCACATTCAACCTCAAGGACTTCCCGAACAACGCACTGTCCCCGCACGAGGTTGTGGCGCTCCACCCTGATGTGTTCCTCACGCGCCTGCAAACTCGCTACCCGGACGACCTCGATCGCATCATTTGTGAGCAAGCGGCGGCCTTGAGAAAGCCGGCGAGGACTGCCGGCCAACTCCTCGATACCCTGGCTCAACACACGCCGGGTTTCGTGCGTTTGGTACGCCCGCGTCTGTTGGCGTAGGCAAACCGCCATCGCAAAAGCCTCTGTAGAATGTGGCACACGCCCTGCTGTGTTACCCCCACCGTGGAACCGCGTCATGCGCATGTGGAGACGCCCCCACCAATGATAGACCCGACCTGAGGCCTTATACTAGACCTGGAGCCTTATACTAGGGGTGACAGGCTAGTTCACGAGGAGAAAAGTACGATGACAGCCGAGAAGACAACCCTACATCAACTGCTCGACGCCGGACAGAGTCCCTGGATCGACTATATCACCCGCGATCTGCTCAAGAGCGGAGGCCTCAAGGGGCGGATGGATCAAGGTATCGTTGGCATGACGAGTAACCCTACCATTTTCCAGAAGGCTATCGCTGACGGCGCCTCCGACTACGATCAGGATCTACAGTCGATGGTGCGCGATAACAAGGACGTGTCCGACATCTACGACGGCCTCGTGCTCGACGACATCCGCAACGCCGCCACGATCCTGCGCCCTGTCTACGACAGCAGCGATGGGCGCGATGGCTACGTCAGCATCGAGGTATCGCCTGACCTGTCGCATGACACCGAGCGTACGCTGGCCGAGGCGCGCCGCCTCTTCGCTTACCTCAATCTACCCAACATCATGGTCAAGATTCCAGGCACGGCCGAGGGGCTCCCCGCCATCCAGCACGCCACCGCCGAGGGCATCAACATCAACGTCACACTGCTCTTCTCGGTCGACAACTACCGCCAGGTCGCCGAGGCCTACATCTCCGGCCTGGAGCAGCGCGCCAGCGCCGGCCAGCCGATTGACCACATTGCCTCGGTGGCGTCGTTCTTTGTCAGCCGCGTCGACACGGCCGTAGATAAGAAGCTTGACGCGCTCATCGACGGCGCCGGCGACGAGGCGCGCAAGGGCGAGTTGGGCGCGCTAAAGGGTAAAGCGGCCATCGCCAACGCCAAGATGGCCTACGTCGCCTTCCAGGAGATCTTCTCTGGCCCGCGCTGGGAGGCCCTGTCGTCACACGGCGCCAAGGTACAGCGCCCGCTCTGGGCGAGTACGAGCACCAAGAATAAGGCCTACCGTGACGTTATGTACGTCGAGCAGTTGATCGGCGCCGACACCGTCGACACGATGCCCCCGGCCACGATCGACGACTTCATGGACCACGGAGCCGTCGCGCCAACGATCACACAAGACGTGGAGGCGGCGCGTACCGAACTCGGCGCGCTGGAGCGCGCCGACGTCTCGATGGATGAGGTCACGCGGCAACTACAGGAAGACGGCGTGCGCCTCTTCACGGAGTCGTTCAACGAGCTCATCGGCACCATTAGCGGCAAGCGCGAAGAAATGATGAGCCACGCTCGTTAGTAGTCAGTAATCAGTAATCAGTAGTCAGTAGTTAATGACGAGGCGTGTGTGAATGGTGGCAAACATGGTCTCAACTGTTACTATGTTTCCTCGCCACATGAGCTAACTGACTACTGACTACTGACTACTGTGATATGGAGGAGCCATGCAAGTAGCTATGATCGGGCTGGGCCGCATGGGCGGTAATATGGTGCGCCGCCTCATGCAGGGGGGGCATCAGGTTGTCGTCTTCGACCGCAGCGAGGAGACAATCGCCGAGTTCGAGGGTGAGGGGGCCGCCGGCGCGCGTGGGCTCGATGAACTCGTGGGCAAACTGGAAGCGCCTCGTCACATCTGGCTCATGGTCCCAGCCGGCAAGCCCGTCGACGATAGTATCGAGGGGCTTGTTCCGTTGTTGTCACAGGGCGACACTATCATCGACGGCGGCAACTCCAAGTGGACGGACAGTAAGCGCCGCGCTGAGGACCTGGAGGCCAAGGGCCTGAACTTCCTTGATTGTGGCACGTCGGGTGGCGTATGGGGCCTCAAGAACGGCTATTGTATGATGATCGGCGGCAAGGAGGACGTGTTCCAGCAAGCCGCGCCCATCTTCGCCACGCTGGCGCCGCCCGACGGCTATCTGCATGTGGGGCCAAGCGGGTCCGGTCACTACGTTAAGATGGTGCACAACGGTATCGAGTACGGTATGCTGCAAGCTTACGGCGAGGGCTTCGAGATCATGCACGCCTCGGAGTATCGTACCGACCTCGACCTGCACCGCATCGCGCACTTATGGAATCAGAGTTCGGTCGTGCGCTCGTGGCTGCTCGAACTGCTCGAAGCCGCCCTTGACAACGACCCCAACCTGCTGCATATCCGGGGCTACGTCGAGGACTCGGGTGAGGGCCGCTGGACGGTGCAGGACGCCATCGACCACAACGTCCCCGCCCCCGTGATCACGATGTCGCTGCTGGCGCGCTTCGTCTCGCGGCAGGAAGAAAGCTTTAGCGCCAAGGTGATCGCCGCCCTGCGCAACGAGTTCGGCGGACACGCGATTAAGAAGGCTTGATTAGTTGCCAGTTGCCAGTTTGTAGCGCGGAGGCGTGCGGTGGTAGCCGTACAGGTCTCGCGCATGATGCAACGACCTGACATACGCTTACTGGTAACTGGTAACTGGTAACTGGTAACTGGTAACTGGTAACTGGTAACTGGCAACTGGTAACTGGTAACTGGTAACTGGTAACTGGCAACTGGCAACTTCGGGAGGAGAAGGTATGGTAGCACCCGCGGCTGAACTCGCGCCGGTCGAGAACCCGCTGCGCCAGGGCATGCGCACGGCGCGCACCCCGCAGCCCTGCACGATGGTCATCTTCGGCGCGGCGGGCGACCTGACGCGCCGCAAGCTGCTGCCCGCGCTCTACAACCTGGCCCTGGAAGGCTGGCTGCCGTCAGGCTTCTCGGCCGTTGGCTTCGCCCGCAACGACTTGGCCGGTGATGAGTTTCGTAAGGAGATGAAGGATGCGGTCGATCAGTTCTCGCGCCGCCGCCCCGTGCAACCGGCCGCGTGGGACTCCTTCAGTCAGGGTCTCTCCTATATAACGGCCGATTTCCAGGACCCCAGTGGCTACGATAAGCTCAAAGAGGAGCTCGACCGCATCGACGAGGATCGTGGGACCGAGGGCAACCGCGTCTTTTACCTTGCTACGCCGCCGCAGTTCGACCCCGACATCATTCGCCAACTCGGCCGCGTCGGGCTCAACCATGGCGGCAAGAATGGCGCCGGATGGGCGCGCATCATTGTCGAGAAACCGTTTGGCCACGATCTGGAGTCGGCCAAGGCGCTCAACCACGAGTTATTGCAGGTCTTCCGTGAAGACCAGATCTATCGCATCGACCACTACCTGGGCAAAGAGACGGTGCAGAATATTCTGGTGTTCCGCTTCGCCAACGGCATCTTCGAGCCGACCTGGAATCGGCGCTTTATCGACCATGTACAGATCACCGTGGCCGAGAGCGTCGGCGTCGAGGGCCGCGCCAGCTACTATGAGAAGGCCGGAGCGCTGCGCGACATGGTACAAAGTCACATGCTGCAGCTGCTCAACCTGGTGTGCATGGAACCGCCGGTCGCCTTCGACGCCGACGCGGTGCGCGACGAGAAGGTCAAGGTGCTGCGCGCGCTGCAACCAATGGACCCGGACAAATCGGCGGCAAGCACGGTACGTGGGCAGTACGGCTCTGGCTGGGCCGCGGGCCAGAAGGTTCCGGGCTACCGCGAGGAGCCCGGTATCGCGCCCGACTCCCTAACCGAAACGTACGTGGCACTCAAGCTTTTCGTCGACAATTGGCGTTGGGAGGGTGTGCCGTTTTACCTGCGCCACGGCAAACGGTTGCCGGTGCGCTCGACCGAGATCGCCATCCACTTCCAGCCGGCGCCGCACATGCTGTTCCGCCAGTCGCAGGACAACCCTATCGAGCCGAACGTGCTAACCATGCACATCCAGCCCGACGAGGGCATCTCGCTGAGCTTCAGTTCCAAGGCGCCGGGGGCGAGTATGCAGATCCGCCCGGTCCACATGGATTTCCTCTACGGGTCGGCCTTCGCTACCGAGTCGCCCGACGCCTACGAGCGGCTCATCCTCGACTGTATGCTGGGCGACTCCACACTGTTCACACGTCGTGACGAGGTTGAGGCGGAGTGGACCTTTGTGGAGAACATCCTGGAGGGCTGGAGCCACGAGTCGCCGCCGACCTTCCCCAACTACGACGCGGGTACGTGGGGTCCGCGCGAAGCCGACGCGCTGCTCGCGGGGGATGGCCGGCGCTGGCGGCGGCCCTGAATAGTTGCCAGTTGCCAGTTCTTAGCGCGGAGGCGCATGGCGCTACCGTACAGGCCTCGTGCATAATGCAACAACATGACTTACGCTAACTGGCAACTGGCAACTGGCAACTGGCAACTGGAGGAGCCAATGACGACCACCACAACGACACCTACGAACACCTGGGAGGGCGCGTCCATCGACATCGTGGGCGTTGAACAGGCCCTCGGTCAATTATGGAAGAGAGTGGGGCAGGGCGAGGCGAGTAGCGGGCGCCCGGTCCCTGCGCGCACCAGCGTACTCAACCTTGTCGTCTATGTGCCGCATAAGGACAAAGCAGGGCCTGTGATCGAGACCATCGCGGGGCTGATCGAGCGGCATCCGTCGCGCACGATCGTTGTCGTCGCCGATCCCGATGCGCCGTCCTCGTCGCTCGACGCGGTCGTAACCACGAATTGCACCAAGACCGACTCGGCGCGCGGGAGTTTCTGCTGGGAGCAGGTGACGCTGACGGCGCATGGGGAAACGGCGGCGCACGCGCCGGGCATCATCATCCCACTCCTTTTGCCCGATATCCCCACCTATCTGTGGTGGGCCGATGACGTGCCGTTCGGCGCCGAACTTTTCGCGCGCATGGCCGCCCTGTGCGATCGCGTCATCGTGGACTCGGCGCGGTTGGCGCGGCCCATCGACGGGCTCTCCAAGCTGGCGGCGTTGAGTCACGCCACGGACGCGGATCATGGCGTCAGCGATTTTCATTGGGTGCGGTTGACGCCCTGGCGCAACCTGACCGCGCAGTTCTTCGACAAGGCTGACCTGCGGCCCTACGTCAGCCGCATCGACAGCGTCCGCGCGACCTATGCGCGCCCCGACGGTCAGGGCAGCCCGGCACAGGCTCTTCTTGTGGCTGGCTGGCTCGTCGCCTGTCTGGGGTGGGCGCCGCGTCCACAGGGGGCACGGCTGCAAGGGGGGACGATGCGCCTGGAGGCCGCGCGCGGCGGCACGGTCGTGCCGATCGACATCACACCGGACGAGACAACGAGCGTTGAGAGGGGTAACGTGCTCTCGCTCACGCTGACCGCCACGCTGCGCAATGTGCGGGCCGTCTTCACGGTCGAACGTCTGCCGGAAGACGGCGAGGCGTCGACCACCTATACGCTTGACGGATCGCCCAGCGTATCGCATCGCGTACGTATGGTCACGCGCGACGAGAGCGAGTTGCTCAACGAGGAGTTGGAGGTGTTCCGGCACGACCGCATCTACGAGAACGCTATCGACGCGGTCGCCGCTCTATGTGAGCGCGTCGTCACGGAGGAGTAACATATGACACTCGATTCTCTAGGCGACGCGGCTACGCCGCCCGGTATCTTACGTGGGGGCACGCAGCGCATCGTAGCGCCTGACGGTCAGGCGTTGGCGGCGCGCGCCGCCGAACTCTTCGTCACGTTGGCGCAGCGCGCCGCCGACGTGGAAGGCGCACGCTTCACGGTGGCGCTCTCCGGCGGCGGCACACCCAAGGCCCTCTATCGCCTGCTCGCCGCGCCCCCCTACGTCGGGCAGATCCCCTGGGAGCGCGTCCACCTATTCTGGGGTGACGAGCGGCATGTGCCGCCCGACGACGCGGAGAGCAACTACCGTATGGTCCGCGAGGCCCTGCTCTCCAAGATCACGATCCCGGCCGAGAACGTGCACCGCGTACGCACTGAGGCGCCCGACGCCGCCGACGTCGCGCGCGATTACGCCGACAACATCCGAGGTTTCTTCCAGTTACAGCCCAACCAGTGGCCGCGCTTCGACCTCGTGCTGCTGGGCCTAGGACCCGACGGGCACACCGCGTCGCTCTTTCCTGGAACCGACGCTCTGCGCGACACGACCGGCCTCGTCGCCGCGCCGTGGGTCGAGAAGTTTGACGCGCATCGCATCACCTTGACCGCGCCGGCGATCAACAACGCCGCGACGGTCGCCTTCCTTGTCGCCGGCGCCGCGAAGGCCGGCGTGCTGAGCGCGGTGATCGAGGGACCGCGCGATCCCGATAGGCTCCCCGCGCAACTCATTGCCCCGACCGACGGCGCGCTGCTGTGGATGCTCGACGAGGCGGCGGCCGGTAGCCTGTAGGGTAGAACGGGATGCGACGGCACGATGGTGAGACGTGGCCTGGCCCTAAAGGACCATGGCAGGGCACGGACCCTGAAGGGTCAGCATGGCCGGCCGGTGTGCGGCCAGACCACCCGCGTCGCCGGCGCGCAGACCTTTTAAGGTCCGTGCCCTGCCATGGTCCTTTAGGGCCAGGCCCACGACGCTCACCATCACCATCGTGGCGCGCACCCATAGGGTAGAACGGGATGCGACGGCACGCCCTGGCATGGTAGGATATGGGCGGCGGCTATATTGGGTTCACCGGCGCCCCTCTTGTGACATAGATAGATCCGGATATAAGGAGAACGAGATGGACGAGGAGACACGGGAAGCTATCGGCCAGCGGGCCACTACTAGCGCGACAGCGGCCCTTGCGGGCGCGGGTTTCAGTGGCGAGCAGGAGTCGGCCGTGGCCAAAGCTATCGGGCAGGCCGTGCTTGAGGCGCTCGATGAGTGGATGAACACGTACTACGAGATTGAAGATATCGACGAGGAGTTCGAGCAATAGCGGCTGCCTACTATCCTATTGCTACATAGTCTACGCGGGGGTAGGCTATAACTATACGAGGCGCGCCTGTTGCTCTCCCTTTTCCGTCTGGACGTCGGCTAGTACTACGTGGATATGAATACAAAACGGATTCGTCGGTTCGTCAAGCATCTCTACCACGGGGCCATCGACAGCCCTCCGGCGCAACTTGGCGTCAAAACGTTGCAGTATATCCTACCCCCTCCGCACATTGAACTCACCTGCTATGATATCGTTGTCCCGCGGCTACCCGCCGGGCTCGACGGTCTGCGCGTGCTCCACATCAGCGACCTGCACCTGCGGCCAGGCTCGGAAATCGCGCGTGAGCTGCCGGAACTCGTCGCCGATGTGCCGCATGACCTCGCCCTTTACACGGGCGATTTCATCGATACTGACGATGGTATCCCACAAGTAGCTACGATCCTCGCGCGTATGCCGCGGGTTGAAGGCGCGTATGCCGTGCTTGGCAACCACGACCATCAGCCGCTCGGGCGCTTCCACGGAGCCAACGATGTAGCAGCGCTGCGGACGATGCTGACGGACGTGGGGCTCGATGTCCTCGACAATACGGCGCGGCCGATCCTCGACGGTGAGTTGTTCATCGTCGGCGTCGATGACCCCGCGACCGATCGTGACAATTTGGACCGCGCCATGGCCGCTGTACCGGACGACGCCTGCGCCCTGTTGCTGGCGCACAGCCCCGACATCGTGTTGCGGCTGGGCGACCATCGGCCGGGATTGATTTTATCGGGTCATACGCACGGTGGCCAGATCCGCTTACCGTTCGTTGGCCCGCTTATTACCATGAGCAGCTTGCCGCGTGGCGAGGTCATGGGCCTGCGCACGCATCACGGTGTGCCCACGTTCGTCACGCGCGGCATCGGCTACAGCGGTCTCAACCTGCGCCTGGGGTGTCCGCCCGAGGTCGCTTTACTAACGCTGCGCTCCCCGCTGGCGCTGGCGCGCGCCGCCTAATTAGTCGGAAGTCGGAAGTCGAAAGCCGGAAGTATCTCCACATGGAAACGATCGTGGTTGGGCAAGGCATCGTGGTATTGAGACAGCAACGGGGAGTAGCATCGCCAGCTTCGAATTACTTCCGACTTCCGACTTCCGACTTTCGACTGCCGTGACGGACGCCTGCGAACACTGTCCGCAAGAGGCAGCGCGGGCGGTAGCGTCGTGCGGCCCTGTACCCGCTCGTGTGCTCCTGCTCTCGGGAGCGCCGCGCTATCATGAGGAGCACGATGGCGTTGCTTTTGCCTCGCCGCTCTTCCCCTGGCTCGAAGAACGCCTCGCCGCGGCGGAGATCGACCCCGCGGACGTTCACTATGCTACTTTGATTGGCTGCCGGCCGCCGCATCAGCGCCCCCTGCGCGATAGCGACATCGCGGCCTGCGCCCCTCGGCTCGACGTGACGATCACGGCCGTCGCTCCGCGTGTCATCGTGTTGTGCGGCCCTGATGCCGTCGCGGCGCTGCTGCCCGGTGTGTCTTTGAGCAGCGCGCATGGAGCGTTGGCGCGGCGCGGCCACAGGCGCTACTATCCCATCCGTCATCCGTACGCCGCCCTGCACAGTGAGCGCTACGTCGAAGAGATGATGGACGACCTGCGCCGGCTCCGTGCGCTCCTCGACGAAGATTGGTCCGCTGAAGCTGAATCGATGGAACCCGCTGTCTCCATGGCGCCTACTCTGATCGAGACGGCGCCTGCTTTGGCAGCGACGGCGCCGATCGAGCCAGGTGTGGCGTCGCGCCAGCAGGATGATAAGCCAGACGCGCCTATGGACGAGGACGATGCGGACGCCGCCGTCTTGGCGGAGGACGATACGGCGGAAGACGAAGACGATGCGGCGGAGGACGATGCGGTGGAAGACGATGGCGTGACGCAGCCAGATGAGGGGGATCAGCCAGATCAGGGAGATGGTCCGACGCAACTCTCATTTTTTTAGTCCCCGCGACACTGTGCTTGCGCATCAGACAATCGAACTATGGCTCCGTCATGTAGCTGGCTACCGCCCAGATACCCATGATCATCACGACGATGGGTGGCGCGATGAGCAACCACAGGTTGCCGATCAGGGTGCCAACAATCAGTGCGCCGCAGGCAAGCACGAAGATGACGGCGGTAGCCAGCGCCAGGTAGTGGGTGCGGTGATCGCGCGGGGGTCTCCTCCGCGCCGGTCCGTGGTCCGGTCGTGCCATTGCTCTGCCTGTCCCTTCTTATCAGCGTCACCCGGCGCGCCGCCGGACGGCGGTTGTCGCTCTATTGGAGGAAGAGATTGGAAATGGGGTAGGCGAAGCCCGGCACGACATCCTCACCGTCAAGTGTATCCTCCACGGTGAGCGTCGCGGCGGCCTCCTGCAGGTGGTCCTGGCGCCATATGTCGACTTGTTGCCAACGCGGGTAGATGATCCATACCAAGCGCGTGCCGGCAGCGAGATAGCGCCGCGCCTTGACGCTCATGGCCGGACGGTACTGGTTCTCGGAGGCGATCTCAACGGCGAGATCAGGGGCGAAGGGGATGACAACGTCCAGGTCGAGTTGAGGGACCAACTCGGCGCGGATGAAGCCAATATCAGGCATTAACCCGGTGTTTGGCTGCCCCGTCCGCTCGAAGTCGTAGACGCCGTCGGGCAGTGTTACGCTCCCTAACCCCTGACCCTCGACGTAGGCGTCGAGCGTGCGCAGTAGGCGCATGGTGATGAACAATGCGCGTGGCTTGCTCCCTGCCATGCGGACCAGTACTCCCTCCACGACCTCATAACGATACGCGTCATCGGGCCAGTCGAGCAGGTCCGCGACGGTCATCGGGCCGACGCCGGGGACGATCTCGGCCCACGGCGCGAGGGGTTCCGGATGCGGTATGCGTACGGCGCTCATGTTGTGATTATCGCCCGTTCGCCGGTCGAGGTCAAGAGGCTGCATTGCCTCAGGCTGCGCGCCGCGATTGTGAGCTATCGGCGGATCTTGTTGCCCGCGACGAAGCCCAATAGCCCCGTGAGGAAGATGCCCAGGAACGCCTCGGTACCGGTCAGGACCTGGACCCACTCTCTGCTCGGTAGTAGCCCGACCGAGGGGCTCCCCGAGGTTGTGATCGCGAAGATGCTGAAGATTGCCAGTTCGCGCGGGTCCCTGGTCACCGACGCCACCGTCGTCCCGTGCGTGTTGTGGACATGCAGGACGCTCCCGGTCAGGCCGTAGAGCACGATGTAGACGAGGTAGACTGTCAGGATCGACGCCAGCACGCGCGGGATGCTCTCGCCGTAGTCGCAGACCCATTCGACGAGTTGCGCGACGCCGGCGCGGATAGACTGGCGCGCGGCGGTCCGCCACGCGCGTGCGCGCCACGCGACGCCCGCGTTGTGGCGCGCCGCCCGCTTGCCCATGCGTCGCCGCTTGCCGTAGGCCCAGCCCGCGGCGTCGGAGTCGCCTAAATCAATAAAATTGCGCTCCAGCGCCAGGTATCCTTTCGCCGCGCCCTCGTAGTCGCCGGTCAGTTCTTCGCCGATAGCGCCGCCGAGTTGGTCCTGCCGCAAGCGCGTCTTGTCGAACCACACGCCACTGAAATGGGCGTGGGTGAGCGTGCAGTGGGAGAGATCAACGCCCTGCAGTTCGGCGTCGCTCAACACCGCGTCGGTGAGGTCGGAGCCGGTCAGCGCCGCGCCGCGCAGGTTGGCGCCTTTGAGCCGCGCGCCGCGCAGGTCCATGCGCTGGACCGTCGCGCCGCGCAGGTCGGCGTTACTGAGGTCGGCCCCGCGCAGGTTGCCCTCGCCCAGCTTGGCGTCGCGCAGGTCGGCGTCGGTCAAGACCGCGCCCTCCAGCACGGCGCCCCACAGGTCGGCGCCACGTAGGTTGGCGCTCTCTAGCGCGGCGTCATGCAGATCCGCGAAGCGCAACCCCGCGTCGCGCAGGTCGGCGTCTTCGAGCAACGCCTCGCGCAGATTCACCTCGCTCATGGCCGCGCCGCGCAGGTTGGCCCCCGCTAGGTCCGCGCCCTGTAGGATCGCCCCTTCGAGTAAGGCGCCTTCCAGGTTGGCTTGCCCAAGGACAGCCCCCATGAGGTCGGCTTCGCGCAGGTCGGCGTCCTGGAGGTTGACCCGCTGCAGGGTGGCGTCGCGCAGCACGACGCCGCGCAGGTTGGCGCGGTGGCTGTCGCGCGCCGATAGGTCGAGCCCGCCGTCGGGGGCATCCGCGAGCAAGCGCTCCACGATCTCCGTCCGCTCTGCTGGGGACGCGGTGTCCAGGCGCGCGTAGATATCCGTGGCCGCGGGGACGGGGCGTCGTCCCATGCCGGCGTCGGCGTCCAAGTGTTCGGCTATCACAGTCTCCTATCCAGCCGCTGCTTTATTGCTCAGTAGCGCCTCGATCTGTGTCAGGAGTTGTGGGAGTTCGACCGGCTTGGTGTGATAGTCGTCGCACCCGGCCTGTAGCGCCTTCTCGCGGTCACCCGACATGGCGTGCGCCGTCAGGGCAATGATCGGGATGGCCGCGCCGTCGGGCTGCGCCCTGATCTGGCGCGTCGCCTCCCAGCCATCCATAATGGGCAGGTTCATATCCATCAGGATCAGGTCGGGCGCTTCAGAGTGCGCCATGTTCACCGCCTGGGAGCCGTCTGGAGCGCGCACGACATCGTAGTCGCGGCGCTGTAGGCGGCGGGACAGCATGTCCCAGTTTTCATCATTATCTTCGACGATCAATAGCTTCGTCATGGTGATCCTACTCGTTACTGTGGGTGTGTCATGTGTGTTGGATGTGTTGGAAGGGCCGCTCCATCTCTCGCGTCAGGGAGAAGGTTGATGGGTTGGCTCCCCCTCTCCCGCGTCAGGGAGAGGGGTTAGGGGGTGAGGGCCGTGGGCGTAGGCCGCCACGAGGTCGCGCACCGTGCGCAGCATCTCCTCTCGTGGATAGGCCCTCTTTTGGATAACCTCCTCGACCTGGCCGTTCAAGCGGCGGCGGTCTTCGGCCGTCAGGTCTTTGCTGGTCATGACGATGATGGGGATGGCGCGCCACCCTTCGTGCGCGCGCAACTCCTCGGCGAATCTGAAGCCGTCCATCTCAGGCATCATCAGGTCGAGCAGGATCACCTCGGGCCGGGGTCCCTTGACCAAGAACTCCAGGGCCTCGCGCCCGTTGGCGGCCGTGATCACGGCGCAGCCCTCGCCCTCCAGCGCCTGCCGCATCTGGGTACGAATCAACTCATCGTCGTCGACGACCATGATCGTCTCACATACGTCGCCGGCCCGGAACTTCGCCAGCATAGTGTGCAGGCGGTCGCGGTCGACCGGCTTGGTCAGATAGCCGGAGGCGCCCAGCGCGAAGCCCAGGTTCTTATCGTCGATCATGCTTAACATAATGACCGGGATATCCGCGGTATCGGGGTCGAACTTGAGGGCGCTCAGCACGGCCCAGCCGTCCATGCGCGGCATCATCACGTCGAGGGTTATGGCGATGGGGTGTATCTGCCTGGCTAGCCGCAGCGCCTGCTCGCCGTCCGACGCGATGACCGCCCGAAACCCTTCCTTGGTGAGGTAGCGCGTCATCAGGTCGTGCACCACGGGGTCGTCGTCGACGACGAGGATCGTGTTGCGCCCGTCCACGCGCGGCGCCTCCGCCGGCGCCTCGTCCCCGCCCTGCTCGCGCGGGGGCTCCGCGACGTTGGCGGGGAGCGTGATCGTGAAGGTCGAGCCCTGCCCCGGCGTGCTTTCGAGCGCGATGTCGCCGCCCATCATCTGGCAGAGGCGGCGGGTGATGGTCAGGCCCAGCCCCGTGCCGCCGAACTTGCGGGTCGTCGACGCGTCGGCCTGCGTGAAGGGCTGGAACAGCTTCTCTATCTGCTCCGGCGTCATGCCGATGCCCGAGTCGGAGACGCGGAACGTCAGCCAGTCCTGCCCATTCATCACCTCGCGCGTGGCGACCAGCGTGATGGTCCCATGCTCGGTGAACTTGGCGGCGTTGCTGAGTAGGTTGAACAGCGATTGGCGCACCTTGGTCAGGTCTGCACACATCGTGCCCACGTCCGGCGCGATGTGCACGTTCAGCGTATTGCCCTTCTTGTCGATGAGCGGCTCGACGGTCGTGGTCACGTCCTCGACCGTGGGGGCGACATCGAACGTTTCCAGGTAGAGTTCCATCTTGCCGGCCTCGATCTTGGACAGGTCGAGCACGTCGTTGACGAGGCTCAACAGCGCCTTACCCGCCGTGTGGATCTTCTCGATATCGGGCACGAGGTCCTCAGCCCCCGCGTCCGCGGCCTCCTCCTGCAGCATCTCGCTGTAACCGATGACGGCATTGAGCGGGGTGCGCAACTCGTGGCTCATGTTGGCCAGGAACAGGCTCTTGGCCTGGTTGGCTTCCTCGGCGTCCTCCTTGGCCCGCTGCAACTCTTCCTCCGCGCGCACGCGCTCCGTGATATCAGTGTGCGTGCCGACCCATTCGCGGATGCGCCCATCGTCCTCTAGCACCGGCACCCCGCGCACCAGCATCCAGCGGTACGCGCCGTCGTGGCGGCGCAGGCGCTGCTCGATCTGATAGTTAGAGCGGGCGGCGAGGGCATCCGCCCAGGCCTGACTGGTGTGCGCCCGGTCGTCGGGGTGCACCGCGTCGAGCCAGCCCCAGTCCCGCAGTTGCTCGTCCGTCTGGCCGGTAAAGAGGCTCCAGGACGGCTGGGGGGGCACAAGCTCGCCGTTCGGCGTGGTCGTCCACACGATCTGCGCCGACGCCTGGATGAGCGAGCGGAAGCGTTCCTCGCTCTGTTTGAGCCGCTGTTCGGCCAGGCGCTGCTCCTCCACATCGGTGTTGGTGCCGAACCAGCGTACGATACGCCCCTCGGCATCGCGGATGGGGACGGCGCGGGAGAGGAACGAGCGGTACGCGCCGTCCCGGCCGCGCAGCGGGAAGGTGTCTTCCCACAACTCGCCCGAAGCGACGGCGCGTTGGAAGCGCTCAACCACGCCCTCCACCTCGTCCGGATGGTGGACCGTGCGCCAGCCCCAGCCCAGCATCTCCTCCGGCGTGGTCCCGGTGTAGTCGTACCAGCGCCGGTTATACCAGTAGATCGACCCGTCCGCGCCGGCCATCCAGGCCAGTTGCGGAATGGAGTCCGCGAGGCTGCGGAACTGCTCCTCGCGCTCGCGCATCTCCTCCTCCATGCGGCGCCGCTCGGTGATATCGCGGTAGTTGTTGACGACACCCTCAACCGCCGGGTCGCCGAGCAGGTTGGTCCCGGTCGACTCGACCGTGCGCCAGGAGCCGTCGGCGTGGCGGATGCGGGCCTCGACCGTGCGTTGCCCGCCCGGCTCGGCCGTGAGCCCGGCGAGGACGGTCTGCACGGCGGGCAGGTCGTCGGGATGGACGGGCAGCGCCGCGAGGGCGGGGCGCCCGACCAGGTCCGCGGCGCGGTAGCCCAGGATGCGCTCGACCGCGGGGCTCAGGTAGGTGAAGGCGCCGTCGAGGCCGATGATGGAGATGCCGTCGGGGGCGTTTTGTACGAGCGAGCGGAGGCGCTCTTCGCTGCGGCGCACGGCGTCCTCCGCCCGCTTGCGGGCCGTGATATCGGAGAAGGTCACGACCGCGCCGTCAACGGTCCCGTCTTCAGTCATCGGTAGGGACGAGTACTCGACGGGGAACGACGTGCCGTCGCGGCGCCAGAAGACATCGTCGTCGATGTGGCGGATGCCCTGGCCGGTGCGGAAGGCACGGTAGATAGGACACTGTTCGGTGGGGTAGGGCGAGCCGTCCGCATGTTTATAGTGCATCAGGGCGTGGGCATTCTGGCCCAGCAACTCCTCGGGCGTGTAGCCGAGTAGCGCGGCGGCGGCGCGGTTGATGAACGTACAGTTCCCCTGCATATCCATGCTGTAGAGCCCCTCGTCCGTGGAGTCGAGTAGCAGCCGGTTGTAGTGAGCCATGCGCTGCTGTTCCTGCTCGGCGCGCTTGCGTTCCTCGCGCGCCTGCTTGAGGTCAGTGATATCGGTGCAGTAACCGACCCACTCGCGGACGCTGCCGTCGTCGTGCAAGACCGATACGCCGCGGGCGAGGAAGTCGCGATAGGCGCCGTCGTGGCGCCGGATGCGGAACTCGGCGTCGTAGGCGCTCTTAGTCCCGATCGCGCGCGTCCACGCCGTGATCGCGCGCGCGCGGTCGTCAGGGTGGACGGCGTCGAGCCAGCCGAAGCCTTTGACCTCTTCGGCGCTTTGACCAGTGTAGGCGCGCCAGGACGGCATATCGTCGACCAGCCCCTCGGCCGTGGTCGTCCAGGTGAGTTGGCCCGTGGCCTGGGCCAGCGCCTTATAGCGGTCCTGATAGATGTCCCTAGTCTCGTCGACGGCTTGTGAGATCGCGTCCAGCGCCGCCATCTCGCGCGGCGTCGCGTTCTCTTTGGCATCGTCGATCGCTTGCGCGACCGCCTTCAGCGCTGCACTCTCTTCCGGTGTCGCCGGGACATGCTCTGGCGCGTCCGCCGCGCGGCCTCCGTCTGTCTCTGTCTTTGCCGCGTTGGTCGCGCCGGTAGGATGTTCGCGCTTGTCCGCCGTGGTCATGTGGCCTCTTTATCCAGTGTGGTTTATCCAGTGTGGTCTATCGTCTATTGGGACGCGGCCTGACCTTAAAAGGTCATGGTACCGGCTTGACCTTGAAAGGTCTGTCTGGGCGCGGCACACGTCTCACCCCGTACGGCGGTGTGACCTTTTAAGGTCCAGTTCCTGCCATGACCTTTTAAGGTCAGGCCCACGGTGGCCACCATCATCATTATGGAGGACATGCTGTACGTGCCCTGTAGCGTGATCATTAGATGCAATTTGCATACCACTCTAGTTTTCGCTAACAAGGGGGCAATCGGGAGGGCTTTGGTAGGATAGGGGTGCTGACACCATATCGTCCGGAAGGAGCCTCCCGATGCCACCCGCAGTCTATCGCATGATGACCCTCCTGT
>JAABUV010002912.1_pt1 | contig 22435 bp, 30 predicted proteins | sample 5559971 | NCBI WGS metagenome assembly JAABUV01 (sample SAMN10711881, study PRJNA513362) | rock metagenome | isolation source: Antarctica rocks | place: Antarctica: Victoria Land, Knobhead nord | collected 2015-12-19
GCAGTCACGCGCGCCCGGCAACACCACGCCACCTGGAGCTCCATCGCGACCGTGCTCGGCACCACCCGACAAGCCGCACAACAGCGCTTCAGCCAGCCTTGACATCCATAGGAGCATCGATCCTCAATCGGTGCTGGCGGCGATCTCGGTGTCGGGGTCATCGAGCGGAGCGCAGCCACGACAAGACATTGCCTGGTTGCTTGCGGCGCTTGCGCTGGTGAGTGAGGCGCTCTCAGGGCCGGCTGGCGGAGCGTGCGGGGCGGTCGCCGCGAGGAACGCGGCGGATCATGGCGCCGTACCCGTCGTCGGGTAGTGCGCTATCCGCGGCGAGGCCGGCGTCGAGCTGGTCTTGGGCTTGCGTGATGTGTCCTCGGCGGAGGTAGCCGTCTCCGAGGTTGAGGTGCAGGCTCGGGGCCAGGCCCGCTGCGGCCGATATGCCCACCGGGGCAAGGTCCGCGTCGCCGACGTGGGCGTAGGCGGCGAGGGCTCGCTCGTCCCAGGCGACCTCGTCAACACGGTCGTCTTTGAGGTCTGCCGGGTAGTGGGCGAGGACGCACCGCTGGGCGTGGTCGGTGTCGGTGGTGCCGGCCCAGCAGGCGCGCGAGTCGCGCTGGCCCTGGGCGCGGTCGCCGCTGAGGGCCACGCCGTCCGCGGTCGCGATGTCATCCCATTGCGTCATGACCCGCGCCCTAGGAATCAGTCACCTCGGGGGTCTTGCACGGATCGGAGGTGCGGCGGCTCACCGAACGCGGCCCGTGGTGTCTCGCCGCTCATCGCGCGGACCTGCCGGCACAGGTGGGTCTGATTGGTGAAGCCGGCGTCAGCGGCCAGGCGGGCGGGCGGCCGTCTCGCGTACGCGGTATGCCGCGCGGCCCGGCGCAGGCCGCGATCATTGTTGTCATGAGCCATGGGCGCCGGCTGCGGCTGCTGACATCGGACGACCTCTTCGAGGAAGAGGAAGACCCTTGGGATCCGTTGCCAAGTCAACGGTTCCGGACAGAGCTCGTCACGCAGGCCATCGCGAAGCCCATCGACGGGGTCGACGATCTCGAGCTCGGCATCACCCTCGCCCAGCTCCTCCAAATCGAATTCACTGCCTACGGGACGGGCGGCGGCAACCGGCTCACCGACCCCCAGGCCAACATCGCGCTCCGGGCGTTGAAGGCGGTCTCGCAGCGCCTCGGGGTCACGTATGGAGTCTCGTGGCGCGACTTCACCTCGTTCCGGGCGTACTGGGAAGCTAACGATGGCTATGGGAGCTGGGCGGCCCGTCGGCGCATGGTAGGAGAGGCCTTTGGGCCCCCTCTTGACCGCCTGTACGAGCTTCAGGATGCGCCGACCTCGCCCGGAGTGGTCACGGTTGCGGTCAATGCGCTGCAAGACCCAGCAGCGATCCACGACCATCTCCGGCGTCTCGTAGTGAGCGTCGACTCCGACCCTCGCCTCGCGGTGAGCGTCGCCAAGGACCTGGTGGAAAGCACCGCCAAGCTAGTCCTGCGTGAACGCGGTGAGTCGGTAACCGGCAAGGAGGACCTACCGGCTCTCGTCGCGCGCGCGCAAGCGGTCCTTCAACTCAGTGCGGCTGGTGTTGAAGCTAGCGACGAGGCCCGTACGCTCAAGACCATTCTCGGCTCCCTGTCTCGACTGACGCAGGGCGTCACTGAGCTTCGAAACAGGGTGGGCGTCGGCCACGGCCGGGAAGCGGTGCCGACGTGGGTACGACCGCGGCACGCGCGCCTCGCGGCTGGTGCCGCCGCCACGTGGTGCAACCTGATGCTCGAGACACTCGGCGACCCTGACGCCCCGTGGCGTCAGCGGACGTAGCCGCCGCCGGGTGGGCTGCCCTGCCGGCGGAAGCGGTCACCTCCGCAGCGGCATACGAGGCCGTGGGCGGTTATGAGCTCGAGGCCCTGCTCGGCTGCGGCAGTGGACACGAGCTGGTCGAGGGTGGGTTCGCAGGCGATGTCGAGGTAGCCGCCGAGCCCGATAAAGCACAACCGTTCTCCGCCTCGTCGGCGACGAGTTCGTTCCCGGTAGAGGATCCCGGAGCGGGTGTCCACCTCCATGGGACAGACTCGGTTCGTGCAGCCAGCTCACGGGCAGACCGGCTACCGGGTGCGCCTGGACTGGGGCCTTCAGGGTGCTCGTGCCGTGGGCGCCGACGCCAGCACCACGGTGGTGGTGGACGTGCTGTCCTTCACCACCACCCTGACCGTCGCTCTGGACGCGGGCGCGATCGTCTACCCCTACCGCTGGAACGACGGGACGGCCGAGCAGTACGCGCGCGAGAACGACGCTGCCCTCGCCGTGGGTCGTTCGCAGGCAGGTGCCGGGCAGATCAGCCTGTCCCCGGCGACGCTGCGGGTGGGGCGACCACCCGGGCGCCTCGTGCTCCCCTCGCCGAACGGTGCGACGATCGCGCACCACCTCAGCAGCCAGGGCTCACCGTGCCTGGCCGCGTCCCTGCGTAACGCCCGCGGCTGTCGCCCGGGCGCTCACCGAGCGCCTCGGATCCACCGGCACCGTGGCCTTCGTGGCCGCGGGTGAACGGTGGCCCGACGGCGGGCTGCGTCCCGCAGTGGAGGACCTGTGGGGCGCCGGCGCGGTCATTGCTCACCTGAGTGAGCTCGGGTGGTCGTGCTCCCCGGAGGCCGACGCGGCGCGGGCGGCGTACGACGCTGTGCGGGGCCGTGAGGGTGAGGCCCTGCTCGCGTGCGCCAGCGGCCGTGAGCTCGTCCAGCAGGGATACGAGCAAGACGTGACCATCGCCGCCGAGGTCGACACCAGCGCCGTGGTCCCCGTCCTCGAGGACGGGCGGTTCACCACGGCCTCGTAATCTGGCTAAGGTCCCACAGCCGGATCGATCACCGGTGTGCCGTAAGCAGACGCTCGGCAAAGCAGGCAGCTGATAGCGGTGTTATTTTTCGCCGGTGGGTCGACGGAACTATCTCGTTGAGGGTGTTTCTGGTACCGGCAAGACGTCGGTCTGCGACGAGCTCCAGCGTCGCGGCTACCAGGCCATTCACGGTGACCGCGAGCTCGCGTACCAGGGCGACCCGGCTACCGGGACTGCGGTGGAGGGTGGTACGCACGAGCACCACCTTTGGCGGGTGGACAAGGTCAAAGCCTTAGTCGCCGACCGAGACGCTGCGGCGACGTTCTTCTGCGGCGGTTTCCGGAACCACTTGGATTTCATCGGCCTGTTCGACGGCGTCTTCGTCCTTGAAGTAGATCTCGATACCCTTAGGCGACGGCTCGCACAGCGACTAGAGGACGAGTTCGGCGCGCGGCCGTCGGAGCGCGAGCTCATCGAGCGACTGCACGAGTCAAAAGAGGACACTCCGGACGGTATTGCTATTGACGCTACCGCCCCTCTCGACCACGTTGTCGATGAGATTCTCCACGTGACAGCCCTGAACCGTGGCGGAGCCTGTTTCGCGCCAACCGGTCGAGTGGAACAGCTGACGGCGTGGGCGGCGGCCCCGGCGCTACCTGATCCGCTGCCCAGGGAAGACCGGGCGTTCGGTGACGGGCTGTTCGTGGACTTGATCCCGACATCGTGCTGGCTCACCAACGTGCGCGCTGCGTGCGCCCGACTGGGTACGGGTGAACACGCTCGTGGTGGGGCGGACCGGTCGGCGCTGCGAGGTGCGCGGCACCGGGGCCGAACCGTCGCACGGGCTGTGGCTGCAGGCGCACGAACGCTGGTCCTACGACGACACGACCCGGGTGCAGACCCTGCGGCGGCTCGTGTGCCTGTGCACCCGCTGCCACCACACGACCCACTTCGGGTTCGCCGAGGTCACCGGACAAGGCCCGCCGGGCGCAGGCGCACCTGCGGGCGGTCAACCAGTGGGGCGTCTCCGACACCGACGCCCACATCGCCATGGCCACCCGGGTGTGGCGGGCCCGGTCGGCGGTGGCCTGGTCGTTGGACCTGAGCATCCTCACCGCCGCCGGCGTCGTCTCCTCCCCCGCCGACCGCCACCGAGCGGCGTGCCATCGCCACCGGCACCCTCCGACCGCACCAGCCACCACACACCCTGAGGAGCATGAACATGGCCAGGACCAGCACGACGAAGGTGACCGCGCGGGAACGCGCCCGCGCCGCGAAGGCTGTGCTCGACGCCGAGCGCCGCGACCACGAGAAGGCGGTGGAGGACACCACCACCTACTACGAGGCGGAGGACGCCCGCGACACCGCGATCACCGCCCTGGAGGCAGCGGACACCGCCCGCGGCGTCGCGGTGCAAGCCCTGCTCGACCTCGGGGAGCCACCGGCCCGCGTCGCCGTTCTCGTAGGGTTGACCGCCGCCGAAGTCCGCAAGCTCAAGCGCAGCACCACGGCCGAGGACACCACCCAGAACAGCGAGGCGACCGACCCCAGCGCCAGCCCGGCCGAGCCGGCAAGCTGAACGGCCTGCCGTGGGCGTCCAAGGTTACTGGTGGGAGCTGTCGATGCGGCAGATCGAGGTTTCGCGCACCATGGTGTTCGACGCACCCCGCCGGGCTCGGGGGTTCTTCGAGGCGCTGGTCACCGACAACCTGGACCTGGGTCGCCCGGACAGCATGGAACTGATCTTCACCGGGCACCGCGTGCACCGCGGTCGGCCTGTCACGATCGAGCAGGTCTACAAGAGGAAGGTCCTCACCCGGGACACCGAGGTAACCATCAACGCCTTCTTCAAGCACTCACGGATCAAGCAGTACCTGAAAGACGGCCGGGCGCTGCGGACCGAGACCGTCGTCAATTCGCCCACGATCTGCGCTGCCAACGTCGTCTGCACAATCTCGATGAGCTGCAGGCCAAAGCCCGTGACGTCAACGCGCGACTGCTCGATACTGAGCGCGTCGGGCAGGGTTGTGTCCTTGCGAGCCCAGCCTTTGAGCGGGTCGCACAGTCCTCGGTCACCGCCGAGGGCAGGAGGGCTCCAGCCCTACGTTTCGGCGACCCTCGGGTCATGGCCCTGCTCGGCGCCCTCTGCATCGGCCTCAACGCCCTCGGGTTCACCCATCGGAGCCTTCGTGCCCAGGTGAGCCGTCTGCTCAGCGCACCGATCCACGCCTACACGAGCAACCAGATGAGCTACGACCTCGGCCGGCTGCGCCTGAACGGGCTCATCGCACGCCTCGACGCAACGAACACCTACCAGCTCACTCCCGAGGGGCAACGCATCGCGATCTTCTACACCAAGATCCACAACCGCCTGCTGCGTCCGTTGCTCACCGCCGATGCCCCACCGGCGCCGCTCGAACTACGCCAGGCGCTGCATACCATCGACCGGCACGTGCGCGGCTACATCGACGAAGCCAGGCTGGGAAACGCCGCCTGAAAACTCAAGATCAACGTCAAAGGACGGTACACCAAGGAGCGCTAGAGCTCCAAGCGATCCGGATTGCCTCAGCCACCGACTCAAACACGCGCAGTCCCTCGTCGCGCACATGGGTTGCATAGATGCTTCCGCTGGGCATCGCAGCCAAGATATCCGAGAGTTCTCGCTCGGTGGCATATAGACCGGGCGCATACACCAAACCCGTGTAGGCGCCAAAGCAGCCGCTTGCACACGCCTCAACAACCAAGTTCACCATCGCTGACATCTGATCGCGCCTCGGCGGGCCGTCTCTTATACCACATGAGAGCGCGCGGACAACTCCCAGGCCAACCAAGGGGACCATGTTCGTAACGAACCGGCCCTCTCGAACTCTGCGAACAAGTCGCCTGTGGTCAACCGGCCCGATACGCACGTCTTGAATGTCCGACGGATTAGATCATCCAGGTTTACACACTCATCCCGCGGCGCTAGAGAGGCACCACAGTTCCCCACGCCTTCGGTTGTTACTCACTGCAGAACCTCGATGATGTCGGGCTCCGTACACAGGTCGCGTCCCAGGTCCGGTGTAAATCCGCGGACGTGGGTTCGCTCTGGTGGGCAGGTTAGGCGACGGCTGCGACACTTTCGACGAGCTGGGTGTTGGCTGTGGTCTTCGGGCGGAGTTGGGTCGGTGGCTCGAGCAGTGCGCGGCGCAGGTCTTGGAGCTGGCGGGTGCCGTTGCTGGTCATGGTGAAGCCGCGCCAACCTCGGCTGGCCCGGTCCAGGACGGCCCAGACCAAGGACAGGCAGCTGACCTCACCGGGGAGCCGGCCGATGACCTTCACGCGGCGTCGGGTCTCCCCGAAGGTCCGCTCGATGAAGTTGCTGTGCCGGATCCGGCGGTGGTGTTCGCGGGGGAACCGCAGGTAGCTGGTGAGCTGCTCGCGGTCGGTCAGCAGGCACTTGACCGCAGCGGGGTAGCGGCCGCCGTAGGTGCTGGCGAACACCTCGATCTGGGCCTGCACGAATGCCACCAGCTCCGGCCCGGGGACCAGTTGCGGGCCGTCCTTGCCGTCCAGCACGTCGTCGACGTCGAACACCTTCCAGTAGGCGTTCTTGAGTTCGGTCTGCGCCTCGGCGGGGACCTTCGCCAGGACGTTGCGGGCTCGGTGGATCAGGCACTTCTGCCGCAGCGACTGCGGGAAGACCTGCTCCAGCGCGCTGAGCAGCCCGGGGGCGGCGTCGCTGATGGCCAGCAGCGGTGGCCTCAGCCCGCGGCTCTTGAGCTCGTCCAGGAAGTCCGCCCAGGCATCAGTGGACTCACTACCCGCCGGGGCCAACCCGACCAGCACCGCAGCACCGGAGGTGGTGATGCCCCACGCCGCGAGCACCGGTTCGGCGCGGGCACCGTCGTGCATCTTGAAGAACGAGCCGTCCAGGAACAGGTAGTCCAGCGCCAGGTCCGCCAAGCTCCGTTCGGCCCACCGGGCGAACTCGGTCTTGATGGCCTCACAGACCCGCGACACCGTCGACTTGCTCAACGAAGCCTCCGCCCCGAGCGTATCGGCGAGGGTGGCCTCGACGTCCCGGTCGGACAGCCCGCGGACGTAGCCGGCGATCACCAACGACTCCAACGCGTTGGTCCTGCTTACCCCGGCCCCGAAGAGGCGGGAGGCGAACTTCTCGGTCGTGCCCCGCAGCTTCGGACGCTGCACCGTCACCGGCCCGGCGGTGGTCTTGATCGTGGTCGGACAGAACCCGTTCCGGCTCCCCGCGCGGGCATCCTCGACATCGGTGGCGCGCTGGTAGCGGGCCCGACCGAGGAACTCCTCGATCTCGGCTTCGACGGCGGTCTGGATGATCAGCCGGGCACCCAGACGGGCGACCTGCTCGAGGTTCTTGGCCAGATCGATACCCTCGGTGAACAGGGCATCGATCTCGTGACGGATCTTCTCGGTGGGCGATACTCGTACGGACACGGGCGTGGGTCCTTCCTCGGGAGCTTGGCGGCTATCGAGGCGAACCTACGTCCGTGTCATTTACACCGCGGCTGGGACGCGACCCGTACACAAGGGAGAATTGTCTCCATGGCTGTGAACATCGATGAACCCCGGGCTCAGACAAAGCCCTTTAACGTCAACTACCTCAACGCACGAGGCAGGCGCGGTCCCCTGTGCACCAAGGTGAGTGATCCGCCCCTGTTCGACCAGCACCTCACCGATTAACGGCTCGACGCCGGTACCGTCAACCACGGATGCGTCCTTGAACAGTGTTCTAACCATCCGAATTGCTCCTTTGTTTTTGGCTAGCGTCGGACCCGGTTATCTACCCAGGTCGCGGCTCCGACTCCTGTTCAGGCCCATTGACGCTAGTCCCAGCAGCAACATTACACAGGTCACCAGAACACCCACCGCAGCAACCTTGGGACTAATCTCGAACTGGATATCTTCGTACATGCGCATTTGCAGAGTTACCGTGTCCGCGCTGCCAAGAAACACCGCCACGACCAAATCGTCGAAAGCGTGGATAAAGGCAAGCAGGAAAGATGCAACTACTGCGGGGACTATGAGAGGTAGAATAATGGTCTGAGCCCGTCTCCACGCATTTGCACCCATGCTCGCCGCTGCACGTTCCATCAAAGGCTCTATGTCACGCACAATAGGCTGCGAAGTGATCACAACATACGGGATACCGAGAACAGCGTAAGCAACAACGAGGCCGGACGCCGTCCCTGCGACACCTATTTGAATAAACACGAAGAAGAGCCCGATTGCATACAGGACGGGTGGAATAACCAGTGGAGTGAGACCCAGCATGTATACGGCGACCGAGAGTCGTTTCCTTCTCATCCGGACGACCGCGAATGCGGCAATAGTCCCGATAACCGTGGCAATCGTTGCAGCGACGATTGACACTACAAAACTTAGGCGTGTGGAACCTAACCAAGAATCATCATGCACGTAATCAGTGAACCACCGTGTCGAATAGCCGGTTGGCGGAAACGAAAGGAAGCTAGAATTATTGAAAGCAAGTAATACGATAACGACCTGGGGCCCCACCAGAATGACTAGACCGCCGACCGCTAATCCACCCGTGACGAACCACCTAACGCGTGACAGCAGTTCCTCAGCTCTTCGGGTGGATCGCCCCACTACTCCGCCATTTAGTCGATCCCCGCCCTTATGGAAGTACGCCAAAGGCGTCGACAACGGACTTGAGAGCCGCCGCTTCTTGTCGTCGCCGTCGTTTCCGCTAGACACGAGGCCCAGGGGGCGTCGCAATATCACCAAGAGGAACGCAACACCGATGAGAACTAGAGCCGACTCGGCCGTGGTGGGGCCATAGTCTGCTTTAGTATTGATCTGGGAATCCACGAGCTGGGCGAACATCGGAGTAGATATGCCGCCGAGCAGCGCAGGAGTGGTGTAGTAACCCAACGAGCTAATAAATACTAAACTGGCGCCAGCCGCCACGCCCTTGAAACTCTGCGGCAACGTCATCGTCCGCCACGCAGCCAATTGTGACGCGCCCATGCTTCGTGCCGCGTCGATGATCGCTCGATCAAGGTTCTTCGTTGTAGCGTAAATCGGGAGGATCATTAGCGGAAGGAGGACTTGAGTCATGCCGATCACAATTGACGTGTCGTTGTAGAGCAACTTTAGAGGTGCGTCCACAATGTTCAACCGGACGAGCCACTCGTTGATGACCCCATTGTCAGCCAAGAGTGCCCGCCATGCGTAGCTTCTGACCAGCGAGGATGTAAACAATGGCAGGATCACGCAAGCTAGCATCGCAATGCCGACCCACTTTTGTGCCCGTGCCGCGGCATAAGCCACGGGGTAGCCAATGACCGCAGTGAAAAAGGTCACGAGGCCTGCGATGCGAATCGTCCTCAGGACGACATCCACGAAGACCTGGTCGTCGAACAACTGTCCGTACCTTGAGAAAGAGAGGCCAGAACTTGTGGTGAGCGATCCTAGTAGGAGCCTTGCGAGGGGAAGGAAGAACGCCAAGCCGAGGATCAAAATCATCGGCAGCGCAAGCCACGTGATCCTGTCCCTCCTCCGGTTAGTGCCGGATATCACGAAGTGAGCCACTTTTGCCACATGTCGCTCGCGACCTCAGGCATGAGCTTGCCCTCCGCATTCTTAGTCGCCCAGAACTCGGGGTCGAACAGGACAATCTTGTCCTTATACTGCGGCGCTGTAGCCAGGAGCTTCTGTCGGTCTTCCGGGATGAACTCGTAGGCTTGAGGGAGCGTCGGCGCGTATGTGATCAATTTAGCGAACTCAGCCTGGCGCTCGGGCTGGATAACAAACTCGATAAATCGCTGCGCTGCAGGAACGTTACGAGCGCCTCTGGGGATAGCCCAATAATCTACTTGTAGGAGGGCTTGCCCCCACGAACTCCGAACGTTCTTGGCACCCTCCGCGACTGCAGTGTCCACTCTGCCATTCCACGCAGCGACGGCTGAGATCTGCTTATCAATAAGCAGCTGAACGGACTCAGCACCACTGCCCCAGAACTTCAGGATGTGGGGCCTGAGTTGGCTAAGTTTCCGCAACGCCCGCTCCATTTCCAGTGGGTAGAGTTTGCCGGGTTCCACTCCATCCGCCAGCAGTGAAATCTCGTAAACCCCCCCTCCAGGCGAATCCCCAACGTGCATCGATCGCTTTCCGGGGAATTTCGTAGTATCCCAAAACTCCGCCCAACTCCGAAGAGCTCCGCTCGTCACGGTCTCATCGAAGGCAAGCTGGACCGCGAAGATGATCGATGGCACCCGGAATTCCGACGCTTTGTAGGGTGTAAACTGCATTTTTAAGGTGGGATCCTTCCACTTGGCGTAGTCGATCTTCTGCAGCAGACCTTCTTGCTCCCAGGCGCCGACGTTGCCTCCACCAACGTCTGCGACATCCATCCCTGGCTTGCCGCTTAGGATGGCCGCGCGCAGCTGCGGTTGTCCTCCTGATGGAGCTGGAATCACCTTAATTCCGGTCTCCTTCTCGAACGGTGCAAAGAAGGCCTTGCGCTGCGCATCTCCCCAAGCACCACCGCCGTCGCGGACAACGACCTGTCCGCTCCCATCCCCCGCAGCTCCCGGGCTTGACCCCGCCTCGTCAGGGTTCCCGCACGCGGCAGCCAAGCTCATCCCACCAAGTAGAACTCCCCCCTTGAGGATTGATCGTCGGGAAATAGGTTGCCACAAATGTGCTTGGAATTCCGACATGCTGGTGCTCCTTCTGTTAGCGGGTCTTTGGCTCCTGGCGGGATTTAGCAACTAGGTAACACTGAGATACTCTGGGGGTCAATCTGAAGCGCCACCCGATCACCCGGCTTTACGTCTAGGTTGGCGTCGGACGATAGTCCTTGGATGAGGATGGCCTGCCCAGTAACGTCCCCCGTGACGTAGGTGGTGGCACCTGAAAACACAACTTCCTTGATAATGCACTCCGGGCCTATGCCGGACGCGAACGGAACGACCGAGATCTTTTCGGGCCGTATGGCTATTCGGCAGGCTTGCTTATAAACGCTGGTTCCACCGTCTTCGGGGTGGCGGGCGCTAAGTACCTGTGCTCCCAAAGTCACCTCAACATGGTCAGCTTCCACCGTCACGATAGTACTGTCATAAACATTGGTACGCCCCAAGAAGCCGGCTGCGAACTCGGTCTTGGGATGGTCGTAAAGGTCTCGTCCCGTCCCAAACTGTTCGATTCGGCCGAGTTTCAACAAAGCGATTTTATCAGACATGATCAGGGCCTCTTCTTGATCATGCGTCACGAACATCATCGTGATCCCCAACTCCTTGTTGAGACGCCTGATTTCCAGTTGGACCTGCTCTCGTAGTTTCCTATCCAGGGCGCCTAGCGGCTCGTCGAACAGAATCAGCGGCGGACGATAGACTAAGACGCGTGCCAATGCCACACGCTGCTGCTGACCACCTGAAAGTTGCGCCGGTTTTCGTCGGCTGAGATCTTGAAGCCCGACCAGCTCCAGCGCCCGCTCCATCTGCGCTGCCCGGTCACGGCCGGAGACACCCTTCATCTTCAGCGGATATTCAATATTGTCAGCGACCGACAGGTGCGGAAACAGCGCATACCGTTGGAAGACAACTCCAAGTTCTCGGCGGTGGGGTGGTGTACGAGATATGTCGCGGCCACCGACGAGGATTTCTCCGCCCACCACCCTCTCAAAGCCTGCAATGTTCATAAGGATAGTCGTCTTGCCTGAACCCGATGGGCCAAGCAAGGAGACGAACTCGCCTGCACCCACCGCGAGCGACACATCGTTCACGGCCTTCACGGGACCGTAATGACAACTGAGGTTTCTGATCTCGACTGGTACCCCAGGTAGCCTTCCATTACTAGCGTTGTCCACTCTGCTCCTTACCTGGGCCGCAGATCCGGAGAGTCATCTTCTTGTAAATCTCTATCGCATCCAGGTAGTCGACGATATCAACTCGCTCATCCGGCATAGTGTTGTATTTTCCTCCAGGTCCACATACGACGCCTTGGATTCCTGCATTTGCAAGATGTGCTGCGTCGCTTCCAAAGAAGCAACACGGCTCTATCGCACCGGTCGGTTGTTCCCCTACTCGGACGTCACGCCATGCCTGGTTGAGATGCCTGACTATCTCAGCGTACTTGTCGACGGCGAAGGGCATGAAGTATGGACGATCGTCCCGCTTGACCTGCCGCTCCACGGTAGCTTTAATCCTGGGAAAGTCCGTGTCGAGTTGTCTGAGAACGTCACGCATGTCTCCGAGTACGGATTCCATTGACTGGCTAGGCGAGAAGCGCGCTGTCCCAGAGAAGCGTACGAAGTCAGCGACCTGTGGCGGCCTCCATTCCTGAAACTCCCGCGACAGTGCGCCGCGCACGACACCCACGTTGCAACGATTGATCCTCCGATGCTCTTCACTTTCCGCTCCGCTGAATAGGAGAGCATTGAACCTCGGGATAACTGCACAGGCAGCGGCGATGGCGTCAACCGCATCGTCACGCTTTGAAATATGTCGAGTCTCACCGACAAGTTCGACGTCGAAATTGAAGGCGCCTGCGTGCATCGTGAGGGCTTGAAGGTCTGTAGGCTCACAGTTCAGAAAGTAGTCGCTGCGCCAACCCTTTCGGAGCATTTGATAGGTACCTACACCGTTCTGCAACTCACCAATGACGAAGGTGAGAATGACGTCACCATAGGGCTCGAAGCCATCCTTTAGCAACTGCTGTATTGCGCTGAGGTAGGCCGCACAACCGGCCTTCATGTTCGATACGCCTATACCATATATGAAAATATCGTCGTAGGTTCCAGCCCACGGATCAACCGTCCACCCTTCAGACGCCGGATTAGTGTCTACGTGTCCATTGAACATAAGACTCTTCCCCTGTCCAGAGCCTCTCCATACGCCAATGGCGTTGTATCGGCCTGGTTCTACCTCTTCGAGATGCGTCTCGATCCCCAATTTTTTCATATAATCAATTAGGAAGCGGGTGATCTCGCTTTCCCCAGAGGTCTCAGTTTGACTGTTGAACTGGATTAGGCGTTGCAGGAGTTCTAATGGCTTCATCATGAGAATATCTTCCTCTCCCCTAGCCTAGCTGGATACTCAATGTAATATTTTGCTCGGCTAGACGGCCCAGCCCGGTGCTGTTCTGCCGGGCCAGGCCTCGGCCAATGGCGACCGCCGCCGCCGCCGAAGCGACAGCCAGAGCAGAAGACCGACCAGGACGAGTGCCGGGACGATGGCCGTGAGGGGGCCACAACATGCAGACCTTGTGCTCGATGTTGTGTCCGAAGCCGGGCTCTCCCGCTGCGGAGTCATCCGGCGAAGTGCTCATCTCGCGCTCCGATCACGGGCGGGAGTCGTTAACGATGTGCACCCATCGACTGCAAGACGGACAATCCGGGTTACGTTCGCTCACGAGTTCGCGTTGAACTCCCCGGCTAAGATTCTCATCGCACACATCGAGGTCCCCTCGGGGTTGCCTGACAACTTGTTGTCAGGCAACTTAGGCGCCGGCTGATGTGATGTCAACCACCCAGTCGCAGCTTCCTCCGACGGGATGCTGGCCGTCTACCACCCACGCTTGACTGATGTGGACAGCTGTTTGACGTGGTGGCAACCGACTGCACGCTGCTGTCGATGACGTCGCCGTTCGTCGAGCCACAGCCGTCGTGCTGGTGGTCGCTCCGACTGTGTCCGGGCTGGCATTCCGCACATCTACCTGCGCCGGGTCTGCCTTCGGGGTGGCAATCCTGGGGTGCGGCGAGCCCCGGGAATGCTCGACCAGGGCCGGCTCGGGACCTCGGTAGCCCGTAGGCTTCTCCTATAGCGGTGGTCGTCAGTTGGCCGTTACCGGGATCGGCCGCGCCCGACGAAGGTGGAGGCATGAGTCTCGATGACGACCCGAGACCGCAGGCACGACCGCGGAACGGTCGGCGGCGTGGTTACGGCGGGTGCCCGGCCTGGGCCTGGCAGTCATCCTGGCCGGGCTCGCCACTCCACTCGGACTGGCTCTGCCCGTCGTCGGGGCACCGGTGTTCGCGATCGTCCTGGGTGTGGTGGCGGGGCTCGCGGGGGCCGGCTCGGATACCGGGGAGTCCTGGCACCTGGGACCGAGGTCGCGCGCGGCACCGTTCTGCAGCTGTCGGTGGTGGTCCTCGGCACCGGGCTGTCCCTGCTGGCCCTGTCAACCTGAATTGGCCCCAGGATGACGGGGCAGGGCCACCCTGCTCTGCATCGTCCGAGTGGGAGTGGCGTCCCTGCCGGTGATGCTTGGAACGTTGGTGATCTGCCTGGCTGTCGCGTTCGTGGGCGGACGCCGGCTCGGCATCGACGCTGACCTGACCACCCTGGTCGGGGTCGGCACCGCGATCTGCGGGGCCTCCGCCATCGCCGCCGTCAGCCCGGTTATCAGGGCCAGGAGCACCGACGTGGCCTACGAGATCCCCACGATCTTCTTGTTCAACGTCGCGGCGGTGCTCGCGTTCCCCCCGCTGAGCCACCTCCTGGGTCTCGACCAACAGGCGTTCGGACTGTTCGCCGGGACGGCGGTGAACGACACGTCCTCCGTGGTTGCAGCAGCGGCGGTGTACGGCCAGCCCGCCGCCGATACCGCGGTGGTCGTCAAGCTGACCAGAACGCTGATGATCATCCCGATCGTCCTCGCCCTGGCGGTCCTAGTCCGTCGCCGCGATCCCGCCGGAGATGCGGCGGGGTCGCGGACCACGAATCCGTTCCGGTTGGTCCCCTGGTTCCTTGTCGGGTTTGTCGTCGCAGCGGCCCTCAACACCCTCGGCGTGGTGCCAGCGGCCGCGCATCCGGCGCTGTCCCACGTGGCGCTCTTCCTCATCACCACCGCCCTGGCGGCGATCGCTGCACTCGACGCAAGTGGGCAGTGACGAGCTGGCCCTGGTGGTGCACCGACCCACCCCGCCGCCGGTAGCCGGTCCGCGGGGATCTCGGCCGCGGCACTGCTGGATGCGCCGCTCCTGCTCCGGGAACGCGGATCGGGTACACGGGACACCTTCGTCGACGCGTTGCAGCTCGCGCTCGGCGTGGCCGACGCACCGCACCTGCCCCACGTGCTCGAGGACGTCGTGGTCGGCGATCTACGCCACTACGTGCGCGACTACCTCGACGACGAGGTGCGCGAGGCACTGGAGTCCGCCCTCGAGGCGGCTCAGCGCCTGGGCGCGCGCGTCGAGCCGGTCACCGTTCCGGATCTCGACCGGGCACCCGGCGCGATGCTGTGCACCATCGGCCCCAATGCCTTCGACGTTCATCGAGAGTTGCTGGCCCGCCGCGCCGGGCTGCTGCCCGACGACGTGCGTCTCCGGCTGGAGGCAGGTGCCTTCGTGACTGCTGCGGACTACGTGCGGGCCGGGCGCCTGAGGCACCGTCTGCGCGCGCAGCTTTCGACCGCGCTCGGGCGCGGGGACGTCGTGCTGCTCCCCACCCTGCCGACTATCGCCCCCTCACTGGACGCCGTGGACGCACCGGTGGGCGAGAGGTGGACGGTTCGCTCGATCATGTCGCGCTTCACGGTGCTGGCCAACCTGACCGGTCATCCCGCAGTCACCATCCCGTGGGGTCGTGACGCGCGAGGGACCGGCATCGGCATTCAGCTCGTGGGGCCGCCGCACCAAGAGGGTGACCTGCTGGGCGTCGCGGGGGCATTGGAGCGAGAGCAGGTGCCGACGTGCTGAGCCCACTGGCCCTCAGACTCGGTGCGCTCGACGCCGCTTTGACTGGCCAGGGCGTGGCCTCATATTCTCCAAGAAGTAGTCAGACAACTTTAGGAGGCGGGCATGCGGGAGCAGTCCCCAGCCATCGAGCCCGCCCAGCTCACTCGGGCCAACCCCGTTCGACTGGCCGAGACAATCATGGTGCGAATCACGTCGGGTGAATACGCGGTGGGTGAGAAGCTCCCCGCGGAGAAGGAGCTGGCCCGACAGTTCGGGGTCAGCCGACCATCGGTGCGCGAGGCACTGCGGGCGCTGCAGTTCGTCGGCTACATCGACTCGGTCCGCGGATCAGGCACCCGGGTGATCAGCCGGAGCGGCACTCAGGGGATCAAGACCAGAACCGCTGCGGTCACCGCCACAGATATTCTGCAGCTGTTCGAGGCGCGGCTCGTCCTGGAGCCACGGGTCGTGGCCATCGCCGCCCGAGACCCCGACCTCGACAACCTCGAGCGCGCCGAAGGCCTGGTCTCCGGAATGGGCCTGGTCATCAACGAGCCCACGCTGCAGGGCGACACAGACCTGCTCATGCACCGAGGGATCGCTCAAGTGTGCCGCAACGTCTTCCTGCGGCAGTCGCTGATCGATCTGCTGGACGCCGCCGGCTCCGACCAACTGGCGTCCGTGCGGAATCACGCGTGGGGCGGCCCTGAGCTTCCTCGGGTCTGGGAGAACCAGCAACAGCGGATTGTGCGGGCCATCCGCGACCGCGACGAGCGGACCGCCGCTGCCGCCTCGTGGGAGCACGTGGCCTCCTCCGCTCGCAACGCGCTCGCCGTGGTGAGCACTGAGCCTGAGCTCGACCAGCAGGCCGTCGACCGTCTCGTCACCATGCTCGACCGCGGACCTTCAGGCGCCGCTGCCGTGCTCGAGCAGAACCCGACCACCGAACCCACTGTCCGCCGAATGCTCGACACCGGAAGGGGACGACGATGACCCTCAGCCCAGCCCACACCAAGGATTACTCATCACGGTTCGACTTCGACCCCACCTCGCCCGATCCCATTCCCGAGTCGGGCCCCGCCGCCGCCGCGCACTACACCGGCGGCCTCTGGGTAGGAAAGTTCGTGAAGACCGTTACCTACCAGCGGATGACCCGCGAGGCCAACGCCGAGATCGGTCGGGTCGCTGCGCGGCTCTCACTTATCGAGGGGATGGAGGGTCACGCCCTGGCCGGAGACGCCCGGCCGCACAAGTACTTCCCCGACGAAGATCTCGAGACCGTCGTCTCCTCCTGATCTCGTTACCGCTGACGCCAGGCCCTGTGACATCCACCGGCGCGGGTCGGCTCTGCACAGTTGGGCCCCCGTCACCACCTGCACACCACCGCAGAAGGAACCCGTTATGCACCTCGCACGAATCCCTCGTCGTCACTACACCCAGGGCCGGACGCCGATCGAGCATCTCCCCCGTCTGACCGAACATCTCGGCGGCCCCAACATCTACATCAAGCGCGACGACCTGCTAGGGCTGACCTCTGGCGGCAACAAGACCCGCAAGCTGGAGTTTCTGATGGCGGACGCCCTTGCCCAGGGCGCCGACACGATCATCACCACCGGCGCGGTGCAGTCGAACCACTGCCGGCTCACGCTCTCGGCGGCGGTCAAGGAGGGTCTGAAGTGCCACCTGCTGCTCGAAGAGCGCGTCGAGGGCTCCTACGACGAAAACTCCAGCGGTAACAACCTGCTGTTCCATCTGCTCGGCGCGGCGTCCATCAAGGTGGTTCCCCTCGACACCGACCTGATGGCCGGGATGGAGCAGATCGCCGACGAGGTGCGCAGCCAGGACGGCAAGCCCTACATCGTGCCCGGCGGCGGCTCGAACGCGCTCGGCGCGCTCGGATATCTCTCCTGCGCGGAAGAGATCCTCGCGCAGACCTTCGAGATGTCGCTGCCGATCGACCACATCGTCTGCTCCAGCGGTTCGGGCGGCACCCACGCGGGACTCGTGGCCGGGTTCCACGGCAACCAGAGCGGAATCCCGATCACCGGCATCAGCGTGCGCGCGAAGTCGGGCCCCCAGGTGACCAAGCTGCACAAGCTCTCGAACGAGACCAGCCGCCTGGCCGGCGGCGAGCTCGAGGTGCCCGAGAGCGCGTTCACGGTCGTCGACGACTACGTCGGCCCCGGCTACTCGCTGCCCACCGACGAGATGACCGCCGCCATCCAGACCTTCGCCCGGCTCGAAGGCATCCTGCTCGACCCGGTCTACACCGGCAAGACCGCCGCCGGCCTGATCGGTCTCGTGAACCAGGGCAAGTTCGGGAAGGACAGCAACGTGCTGTTCCTGCACACCGGTGGCTCCCCCGCCATCTACGCCTACCCCGACGCCGTCCTGGCTTCGGTCGGTGACTGAGCCAGCGCCCGGCGCCGGGCCCAGCGGGCGGCCCGGCGCGGGGTCCAGGCTCGTCGGCATCCTCGGCGGGATGGGCCCCAGCGCGACGGTGGACTTCTACGCCAAGCTGGTGCGGGCCACCCCGGCCCAGCGAGACCAGGACCACCTGCGGGTGGTCATGTGGGCCGATCCAACCGTGCCGAGCCGGCAGGAAGCCCTGCTGGCTGGCGGGCCCGACCCGACCCCGTGGCTTCGGGAGGGTGTGCGCCAGCTCGTCGAAGCCGGCGCCGAGATCGTGGTTGTGCCGTGCAACACCATCCACGCCTACCTGGGGCCGGTGATGGCCGACCAGCCGATGGAGTTCCTCAGCATCGTCGAGACCACCGTCGCGGCGATCGAGAGGCGCGGAGCCAGCCGGGTGGGCCTGCTGGCCACCGACGGCGCCCTGGCCTCCGGCCTGTTCCAGTCCGCATTCGAGGCGGCCGGCATCGAGTGGGTGCTGCCGACCTCGCCGCAGCAGGAGACCTTGACGAGCGTGGTCGAAGCCGTCAAGGCGGGCCGGGCCGGCACGGAGACTCGCGAGCAGATGGACGAGCTGCTGGCTGGGCTGGTGCAGAGCGGCGTGCGCACGGTGGTCGCGGGCTGCACCGAGATTTCGACGCTGCTCAATCTCGTGGGGCCTTCCGACAGCAACGACATCGTCGATCCCGCTCTCGAACTGGCCCTGCACACCATCGAACGGGCCACCCGTCCATGACCGTCGAAACATCCGCGGCCTCCCGGCTTGGCCCAGCCGGCGCCGCGCACCACGGTGCGCCGCCTCGGCCCGGTCGCTCGCGGCATCCGAAACCATCGGACTGAGAGATGGATTTCGTCGTACTTGCGCTGATCGGGCTGGGAGCCTTCGCCTTCGCCTTCGCCTTCGCCTTCGCCTTCGCCTTCGCCAGCGCCGTGCAGGCCGCCACCGGTTTCGGCTACGCGCTGGTCGCGGTGCCGATCTTCGCGCTGGCCGTCGACACCCGCACGGCGGTAGTCGCCACCACGGCCCTCGGTTTCTTTCCCACCGCCGGCACCGGCTACCGGGAGCGGGCGCACGTGCAGGTGCCCACGGCCCGCCGGGTCTTCCTAGCCAGCCTGGTCGGGATGCCTTTGGGCTTGGTGCTGCTCGCACGGCTCGACGGCCGCTGGGTGTCGTTGATCATCGGCGTGACCGTGCCGGTTCTCGTGTTCCTCATGGGTGGGGTGTGTGCCAGAACCGACCGAACCGACCCGTTGTGCCTCATTGTCCAATCCCACAATTGCGGAGTGCGGGAGCCGAGCCCTGGGCAGGGTGATGAGGTCGTTGCGAGGGTCTCGGCGACCGGCTCAACCCGACGCGGTGTCGCTCCGTCGACCGGTTCTGTTAGCCGCTTGCGGACCCGCCGACCCGCCAGATGCGGGGTCGCTGGACAACGGGCACACGGTGATTGGTGTGTCCTCAGGACTTCCGACGCTTGGCCCGATTGCGCTCGACGGCGGCGCTCACCAGGTCCGCCAGCCCGGGCTCATCGAGAGTGTCACCCTCGGCCAGCTCATAGGACCGGCGCTGGTTGCCCCCCAGCTCACCGTTGAACAGGTGCCTGGGGTCGTCGAGCGAGGCCCCGTAGGCCAACCCCGGATCATCCTCGGTGGATCAGGGCTCAGGAAACGTCTGCCACGGCCCCTGGGTTGAACAACAGGGGAAGCTTTTAGAGAAAGGGCAGCAGACATGATGTTCGGCACGAACGGATTCACCGGTATGACCGGGGGTGTGGGGTGGTGGGCGCTGCCCATGCTGGCGGCGATGCTCGCTGGGTTAGCGGTGGTGGCGTTTGGTGGAGTCTGGCTCTACCGGCAGCTGTCAGACCGGTCCGCCCACAGAAGCGCCGTGGCCAACACCGCGTCCAGGGGGCTGGACCCCGCACAACAGCGGCTGCGTGAGCGCTACGCCGCCGGTGACATCGACGAGGACGAGTACGAACGGCGCCTGAGCGCCCTCACCCACTGGCGGTGAGCGTTCCCACCGCCTCTGTGTCCTCCCGACCCGCATCGGCGGGGCCGAGGCTGCGCCAAGGGGGGCGGTGCTCGCCGCGCTGGTGATGGTGGGGGTGTGGTCGGTGGTGTCGGCCCGGGCCGCCTCGGCCCACGCGACGCTGCTGGCCTCCTCTCCCCGTCGGGGTACTCGATCCCGACCGCACCCACCGAAGTTTGAAGCCGACGTGCCTGGGGGAACCGGTGCGGGACCGGCTCATGGCGGGGCTCGCATCGTTTAGCGTCCTGCCCACTGGCGACGGCCAGCGCGAGCCGACCGTCCGGGTCGCCGGCAGTGACGGGCGGCGGCGGAGGGGCGCAGCGACCTCGGTCAACGACCGAGGCCCCCACCAGTTGGTGGGGGCCTCGGTGTTACAGGGGAACGGCCCGAAGACTGAAGAACTAGTGTTGCGGGCCGTTTACGTCTATAAGGTAACACGATGCCCGTAGTGGAGCAAGCCCAGCACGCAGGCTTCGTCGCAAGGATGACGGAACTAATCTCAACGCAAACCCCATGGCACCGTCGATTGTGGCGCACCAGCACGCTGGAGCTCGCTGCCGAGCTTCTCGATGAGAGCGTACGCCCGGGAGTCCGCAAGGCTGCGATCGAAGACCAACGTAAATACCTGATGCACTCACTTAGGACTGATCTAGGCATCAAAGACCGCGGATCAAGTGTTCAAACCGAATTAGGCCGATTCTCTCCAGGAATAACTCCCGAAAGCCACGACTGGATCGTGGTGAACGTACATGTAGACACGATGCGTCAGTCCTACCTCCAGAATTGGGCAGAAGTATTCGAGGCACCACGTAACGTAGTTGGACCCAAAGACCTTGACGGAGCGGTGCGGCGCATCACCGCCCACATTCTCGGTTCAGGTATGCATAAAAACAGTCTATTCTCGTGGCTAGCCGCCCTTGAGAGCAATCCAGCGGTAGTAACCGTCTCCGACTTTCTCCGTGAAGCTCACCGTCGTTTAATACGGCCAGAGCGCAATTACACGTTCTGCGTCCCAGTCGAGTCTGGGATTAATTTTACACACAGCACACCTGTGGGATGGATGGACGCCGCGCAAACTGCGGCGTGGATCGGCACAAACGTTTCGTCCGCTCCATCAGTTCGCCAACATGGATCATTCCTTCTGTCTGTGCAGGCATTGGATGTAAATACTGCAGCAGAAAGAGCCAGGACTCGGCTAGACACCCTCGCCGCTAAGTTTAAATTAGGCACTAGTGCGCCTATCGTCTTATCCTCGACAATGTGGTCGAAGGACAAGGGTTCAAGTTATCCGACGCGAGCTACCAATCGACTAGTCAGTGTCAAGTCATTCGAACGCTTAGGCCGATTGCATGATTTCGAGGAGCCACAATACTTATCAAATGTTTTAGTTCTCGCGCAACCTCTACAAACTGGCGCCCCACACATTGCTATCGTCAGCGGTTGGGCCGCGATCGAGTCCATGCTGGTCGGACCATCGGATGAGAATGACTCCGTTGGAGCCAGCCGTTTCGCTCTCATTGTCGCGGTCAGCATGATTCGAGCGGAACTCACCCGACTAGCACTTAAGTACGCTGAATCCCATGAAGACACTTTTGCCGATGAATTGAGTGCGTGCGCTGAGAATATCGACCGGGCAAGACTCATTGTGATGCGTCTCTCCGAAGCGCCCGATTCCATGATGAAGGATACGGTAGACAATTTGGCCGTAGATCGAATTGTTCCCGCCGTGACTAATCCACGTTCCGAAATAGAAAAGATAAGATCAATCCTGACGCGGGAATTTACGCGCCTTTACAGAAAGCGGAACATGACGGTTCATGGTGGACATATCACCGGGGTGAACTTGCATTCGGTCTCCGAACTATTAACGCCACTTATAGGGGCCGGGATCGATCGTGTAGTACATGTTGGCCTAAAATTTGACGTCACACCGATCCAGATGTCGGCAACGGCAGAGGCTAGATTAAATTATCTCGTACCTGCAACTAGGGAAAATCCCGGTAACTTACTCGACATCTTGGAGTTTTAATGGCTCTTCACAGTTAAAGGGGGGCGAGTTCAGGCGGTGGTAGCAGTTGATCTTGGGTGGGGTGGGGAAGGATCGCGGCGTGCGTCGGATGGCGGGTTTGGTACCATCCTCTTTTAAAGGCTGCCGTCGGTCACGGCACGGTCATAGAGGACGAGGTCAAGAAGTCGTTACCGCAGGCTGGCATGACCGCGGCCATCACCGCAGGCAGCACTCATCGCCCCGCCGCGGTAATACGTTTCGTCAGTCGCAAGAGCGAAATGCATTCCGATGACAAGCTCACCAGGTTCTACCAGGTTGGCGCTGCCGCCCTCCTGCTCGCCGTCATAGCCCTGCAGGTCGGTGTCCTACTCAGGGCCCCGGCAAAGTCTTCTCGTAGGTCTGTGACCTGCGGTTCTGTTGTGGTGTGACCGGTGTGTCGCGTGGGGCGGATGTGCCCTTGGGGCTTGAGTAGTGGTTCTCACACAACTT
>JAABUV010002913.1_pt1 | contig 22434 bp, 27 predicted proteins | sample 5559971 | NCBI WGS metagenome assembly JAABUV01 (sample SAMN10711881, study PRJNA513362) | rock metagenome | isolation source: Antarctica rocks | place: Antarctica: Victoria Land, Knobhead nord | collected 2015-12-19
GAGGGCCCTGTGGCACTCCAGAGCGCATGCTCCTGACTGGGGCGGCACCGTAGGTGATGGCGGCCTCGGGCGCGATGGCCGCCAAGCTGGGCAGCAGCCCGCGGTACAGCGAGCGCACGCCGCCGGCACGCACGAGCGCCGAGGCGGCGTGCGCGGGGCCGCGGAACGTGCCTGTTACGTCCGTTGCGATCTGGCAGCGCACCACCTCCATCTGCGCGCGCGCGCAGCGCCGTGGGCATAGGGTACGGCGCTGAATAAGACAGGGTTAGAACAAGGGTATGGGCGCTTTGGACGCGAGCGCGGCTCCGTGAGCGGGGGCCGCACCAACGCGTGCGCACGATTTTCGAGACAAGTGGGGGCAGCGTGCTCTGCCCCTGCGGCAGCAGGCGCTGCAGCACGGCACACGCCGCGCACGCCAGCCAGCGGCAGTGACTCAGGCCGGTGCCCCGCGCGCAGCGCGCGCACCGGGTAGAGCGCCACGGAGCCCACGGCGCCCGCCAGTCCCGCGGCCGTGAACGTCGGCAGCACGCCCACGCCGCCGCGCGCCGCCAGCAGCCCCTGCCCCGCCGCGCTCCCCGGCTCTTTGACGGCGCACACGCAGCCCGCACACGCGTGCAGGGCAATGCCCTCCAGTGCAGGCCACCGCGCAGCGCGCAGGAGAGGCGGGACGCGCGGCGTGCACGGCCCGCTCTCAGGGTCGTTATCAGAAGCAGAGGGCGAGGGTGGGCAAAGAAGAAATGCGCGGCGGCGGCCGCGCCGGCGGCGGCGCGCCTTGAACGTGTCGAACGCGAAGAAATCAATCGCCTTCTGCGGCGCGCTCTTAGCCACGTTGAGCAGGTTGCCCTGCGCGGCGCGCCCGGCAGCGTGTTAGCTAAGAGGAACCTAACCATCAGCCTACTCTGGGGCCTTTTCTGACACGGCGCGACGAGCCACATAATGCAGCGCCCGAGGTCACACACGCATCACCCCCCCAAGGCGCGCGCCTCCAGCCGCCTCTGGGGCCTGCGGCTGCATACAGACTGGCAAGCGGCCCCCGGGGCCTGGATCGGGCGGCGCTCTGCGGCCGAGCTTAACGCGTGCACAATGAGGGTAGGCCCAGCCTGACCCTATCCTGCGCCCCCGCGCTGCGGCCGCGCCTTGTACAGCGCGGGCCAGCCGCCGCGCGCGAGCGTGGCGCGGAAGGCGCCGAGCAGCCCGGGCGCCTCCAGGCAGCCGGCCATGGCCTGCAGGCGCAGCGTCTCCAGCGGCGCGGTGGCCGTGCGCGAGGCCGCGCCCGCCGCCGCGCCGGCCGCCAGGTGGCGCCAGGGCGAGGCCTCCTACGCGCGGCGCGCCTGGGCGCGTCGGGCGTCCTGCCCTTGTCTTTCTTCATCTTTTCACATTTGCCACTGCAGCTGGTAGCAATGCCAGGGCAGGGCTTCTTGGCCGGCGTCTGGGCAGGTCGGGCCTCCCGCTCGGCCCTTTTCCCCCCTTGTCTCAAGATCACCCCCCAGGGCAGTGTGCGACGGCTGCTACCACGCCAGGAGCTGACACACATGCTCTGCGATGCGGCGGACGGTGGCAGGTGGGCTCCAGAGGGGATGCACTCCAACCTGGCCCGTGCGCGCGCCTTGCTCTTCTTGCCGCAGTGCATGATGACGCAGCCGCCAATGTCGCAGGAGGCCGCGCGCATCCAGTAGTCAACCTGCAGGGGCATGCGGCAGCCTATTGAAGGCTGCCGGCGGCGTCTGAGGCCATGCGCACACCTTTGGTAAAGAGCTCGAACCCACGTCTGCATGCACCCCTTGCACGCGGTCCAGGCACAGGGCGCTGAGAGGTCCGCGTGAAAAGAAGCCCTGCTCCTGTTCAAACCTTCTGGACACACATGAATGCGACTCCCTCCTCGACCCTGCCGACACAGGTCAGCGGCCCGCTTATCAAAGGCAAGGGTAGGGTTCCGGGCGCGGCCCCACCAGGAGGTCAGACGAGGGCAGGAGCATGAAGCGCCGCCGGAAGTCTGCGAAAGTGATACCGCCCGCCGCAGGCATAGACGCCAGCAGCTGCCGTACGGCCTGCAGCCCGGCGCATGTCAAGCCCGCGCGCACGTCGCACACGGCTGAGGGCGATGACCGCGGGTGCGACGGGTGGATTTTACGGCCCGCCTCCTGCCCACATGTGCAGAGCATGCCCAAACAGCATGAGGCGTCCTGTATGCATCAGGCTCCCTGGACGAACCCGATGTTGACGCGCCTCCGCGCGGCAGGCCCGAAGCCACAGCGGCACCCCCCCGCCGAGCGGCAGGCCGGCTGCAGCAGGGGCGCGCCTCGGGCCGCGTGCGGTACTGGCAGCGCGTGTGCGGGCAGGTGAAGCAGATGTTGGCCAGGCCGGCCTCCACCTCGCGCCCGGTCAGCCGGCCGTTGCCGTCCGCGTCCAGCTGGTCGTACGTGCGCCGCAGGCTGGCCTCCCGGCCCCGCACAAAGCTGGAGAAGCGGTCGTACCTGCGCGCGCGCCTCAGCGCCTGTCAAGCCTGTCACAAGCACAGGAACTTCTTGCCTGGGACCTGTGTGCTTCTCCGTCTCTGGCTCACGTAAATGGCTCACTTGCACGCGTCAGAACTGACTCTCTGTGGGGCGCCGGGCGCGGCGACCGGCCTGCAGCGGCCAGGGCCGCGCCGCGCACCCGATGTGCCGCTCGTCGACGCCGTGCGTGACGGCGCCGACAAAGGCCGGCACGTACGAGACCGGCAGCCCCTCGCGCCGCGCGAAGGCCACTAGGTCCTCGGCGTCAAAGAAACCCTGCGCGGCGCGCTGGCGGGTGGGGCGGCGCTGGCGCGGGGCGCCTGTTGACAGCGAGGCTGCGGGGTGGCAGGCGCAGCAGCGGCTCGGCGACGCAGGCGGCTCAACTTTCGCGCGCGACTCACCTTGTGGCCGCTGCTGAGCGCGTCGAACGCCTGCTGCACGCTCTGCTGGCTGCAGACGCGCCGGGCCGGTGCCTCAAAGACTTGTTGCACACATGTATGCCGGGTGGAGTCGAGCATATGGCATAACATTAAAAGCGCACCTGGCGCGCGTGTCCGAGCTGGACTGCAGGGCGGCGAGCTTGGGCCGCTGCGCCCTGCGCTGCCGCTTTGCCGCTCTGGCCGGCACCGGCCTGCCGCTGTCGAGCCGGAAGGCGAGCCGCGACAACGCATCACCGCGCGCAGGAGTTGGCCTCCCAACAATGGAGCCGAACGTGGGTGCATAGGGCGCAGCCTCTGCGCTCGCCTCGGGCGCGCCCTGCGCCAAGGCAGGGGCTGGAAAGCTGCCAAAGTGCACCATCTGATGGTTGCGCTCGCGCGGTCACGCCGCTAGCCAGCCGTGGCCTCTGCGGAGGGTCCTGGCGCCCTCATGCCTCAGCGCAACAGGCTGCACTGTTGTGCTGCCTGTCCGAACAGCTGGGGGCTGACTTTGCATCATGGCATGTCTTTGGTAAGGGCACCCGAGGTCCTTGCCCCTTTTAGCACATGCGCATGCACTAGGCGAGAGCGCCATGGAGGATTACTTGTGTCAGCGTAGCTTTGGCAAAAATCTGTGAGCCGTCTGTTGCCACCCCTAGAGAGCCAGTCACATCTCAACCGGGCAGCCCCGCGCTGGTCATATCCCGCCTGAATGCAGCCTCTTGTGTCAAGCCCTGCGGCGAGGTCTGCCTCGTGCTTGCCCGCGGCGCAGACGCCCTGCGCGCACAGCCGCAGTGCCCGAGCTGCGCCACGCAGCTGGCGGCCGCGAAGTGTGTGCGCGTGTCACGCATCCCCAGCACAGCCCAACAGCGCAAGCCCGTCTGGCAGCGGCCAGGAGGCCTCGCTCTGCGCTGCTGGACGAGGGGGTGTCTCTGAAGGTATGCGTCAGGCACGCAGTGGGCTGCAGGCTCGCATTTCACGATGCATGCATGTGGGTCTGCTCTTCAGCCTTCTGCAACGAGGTTGATGCAACTGTGCCACCCTTGTGTTCCACCGGCCAGGCCGGGCCTCCACCGCGCTGGTGCGGCGCTCGTGGGCAGCGGGCCTGCTGCACGCGGACGGCCGCGCCGCTGCTGCTGCGCTGGTGCTGGCCAGCTGCGCGTGGCTGAGCACGGCAGACGGCGCGAGCGCCGCGGACCTGGCGCACGGCCACCCTGCCTTCCGACCGCTGGCGGCAGACCTGAACCAGCTTGCGGCGGGGGTGCGGTGGCCCCTGACAGTTTCAGTGCGGCAGGTGACACCTTGTACTTTCGAGGGTGCTCACTGGCGTCGCGGAGCGTCCGCGTGTGCTGTACCAGCTGCTTGAACGCTTCCCGATGAGGCACAATTTCTATGTGGCTGAACGTGAAGTTTGTAGCGCTCCTGCATGCATGTGGCCCTGCTCTGGCTCCGTTGTCGAGGTATGCGGTTGCCGTGGACCTCCGCACATACCTTGATTCATTTCATGCAGACGCCCAGCAGCTTGGGTGTGCCGCCGCGGGCCCGCCCGCCCACTGGCCGGCAGCAGACGCTTGCTTTGATGCGCAGGACGACTTCTGGAGCAACGTGGGCCGCTACGGCAGCTACTTCTTCTCCGTGCTGCTCGGCACCGCGTACACGGCCGTCAAGCCGATCGGCGGCCTGCTGCGCAAGCCGGTCACGGCCGTCTTCACGCTCGCCGCGCTCGCGGCGCTGGCGGTGTTTGTGACGAGCACCGTGCGCGCGATGCTCGGCGTCGGCGCCGAGTTCGAGGTGCGCCGGCGTGGGCCTGTGGCCGCTGCGCCTGGCGCGCGCGCGCGCCAGGCGCACGCGGCTTGCACGCGGGCAGCACTGCGCATGCAGCATGCCTGCACTGTCGGGAAGGCTGGTTGGATGTGCTGGGTCATGGAAGGCGCGCCAGACCGGTCCGTGGCGAGCCCTGGGACACGCTCCTGAGCATCCCTGGCGTCCATGTATGTAGTGAAGGTTCGGTTCAAGCTGGTTGTGTGCTCTCACTGCTGGGCAAGGAGCGCGCATGCTCTTGGCCCGTGCCTAGGGCCCAGGCTGCAGATATAATTGATATCTGTCGTCTCACATGCTCTTCGCGCTGCGTTTGCAGGCGTCCAGTCTGCTGCTGCCGCCTCAAGTGTGAGCCGGCGCGCGTGCGAGCGCCTGGCTTGTCAGCAGCGCACCGTGAGACGCTGCGCGCAGCTCTTTGGGTTCGGCTGGAGGCTGTAACTCGCGTGGGATCAGACAGTGCGCTTCTTGTAAAGCACAAAGTGCTCGGTGCTGTGCAGGCTCAGATGCGCCGCTGCGGCACTTGGGAAGAGCGGCTGTGACACTTACACAAACTCTTGTAACACGGTGGTGCTGTCCCCGCTATATCGACAACGCTCTGCGGCCAACGCCGCGCGCACTCGTCAGTGCTTCTGGTTGGGGTTGCCGAACTCTGCGGCCGCACCAGCAGAGCGTCAGCGGCGCTGTATACCTGATACAGACTTGATAACAGCATCGCAGTGACTCCAGAGGGCGGGCAGCGCAGGCTCAAAGTTGAGCGAGCTGTAAGTAGGGGCGGGGCCGCGCACTGGACTTCTTTACCTCCTCGTCTGCGCGCGCACAGCACGCACGCGCGGTAAGTTGCGGCGCTCAGCAGGACAGGCAGCACACGGCCTCGGCAGGGCAGGCAGCGCGCGGCTTGCAAGCACCGCGCCGCACCCGTGATGCCTAGGGCGATATTCAGGAAGATGCCGCCCGTTACGGTGAAGCCGACCAGGAACGGCCACCTGCGGCGCGCGCGTGCGTCGGCCGGCGCGCCGGGTGCGGGGCAGCGCGCACGCCGCGCGGCGGTCGAGGGGGGGGTGCGCACATGTGCCCCAGCTCCCGCTGGCACGTGGTCAGCGTGCTCTCCCTCGTGAGGCGGTGCGCATACTTGCTGACCTTGGATATCTGCTCAGGCGCAGCCTTGGCCACTGCCGACATTCTGCACTACCGCGCTTGCGCGCACTCCCTTTCTGCCTCTGTTGAGCCCGTCTTCACCGCGCGTCTTCACCGCAACAGCCCTGCTGCGAACCTCGGACTGTGCAAAGTGTCTGACACCAAAGAGTAGAGTTCACCTCTTTGGCCAAGTTTGGCGCTCTGTTGTGAATGCCAGCAGCAGATCTGGTGCATATGCCCTCCTCGTGCGCGCATTGGTGTCTTCGAGCTCTGCACCTGCACCTAGCTCGCTGCGCGTCGTTTCGTCCCTGCAGTCCCGGCCAGCATTTTCACTGCACCTGCGTCGGGCGGGCCGGCCACCTCGCTCGGCCTGCTTGAGCGCCCGAACTGCTGTGCAGGGGGCATGCGGAGCAGCGCACACTGCAGCGCGACAACACACATAGGCCACCTCTGCCAAAATGCACCGCGGCGTTGACACCGGGCAGCACGTGCGCGGCGAGCTCGCTGGTGCGCCCGCCGCGCTGCTTGAGCTCCGGGCTGGGGTGCTCGCTCCTCAGGCAAAGCCGCAGAGCTGATGCCGGGCTTTCGGAGCGGCAGCGCTGCGGTGATGGCGTCCATGCTCGAGGCGTCCACGTCCAGCGGCCATCCGCCCATATCGCCCACGATCCGCCGCACCCGCCAGAAGACAGGAGACGGCTTCGGCGACGGCATGGACCGCTCCGCCGGCCACCTCTTTGCCGGGCGCGCTCCGCTCCGGACGTGAGCGCCCGCCCGTGTAGGCCTGTCACTTGGCCCTGAGAGGGCTCGCGTCCTGCCGAGCGAACGCGGCTGCACGCTGCTGCTGTGCTGCCGCTCGGGCGGCGGTCCGGGGACGGCCTGCGGCGCGGCATACGCGCTTGCTCGGACACCCCCCGGCGCCCTGAGCAGTTCAGAGTGCTTGAGCATGCCTGCCAAGGGACCTCTGCGGAACAGAGGAGCGCCAACCAGCGCACGGCAGCTTTATGTTCTACGCGTGCTGAAGCGCCGCGCTCGGGGGCCGGCGCAGCACATCCAGCCCCGGCGAGCAGGAACCCGGCCAGAGGACTTCGCACAAGGCGACGCCGCTTGCCACGCCTGCCAGGCAGTGGGGGATGCAGGTGGCGCCCCCCGACGTCCCCTGACCCTAGCCATACCCTCCATGGCTGCGCAGGCGTCAGCCTCATGCATTTCGTCGAGGGCAGCAGAGTGTGGCGCCCCTGCCGCATGGCTCACAGACAGCAAGGCGTGTGGGACCGCTTGCGCGCACCTCAGCTGCAACGTGCGCCGCGGCCGGCCGTGCGGCCGGCCGCCCTGTGCGCGCTCGCCGCTCGCCGCGCAGCAGCCGCCGCGCGCGGGCGCGGCTCAGCGCGCACCCGGCGGCGCGCAGGCGCCCGCGTTCGTGGCGGGCGCGGCCGACTGCGCGCTGGTGACCGTCGCGTCGCTGCGCGCGGCGGACGACCGCTTCACGGAGCTGTTCCACATCTACTACCAGCCGCTGCTCGTGCTGCTGGCCATGCTCTGGCTCTGGGGCGCCAACGTGCGCTTCTTCGAGGCCGCGCGCGTGCGCTACGCCGTCTGCTTCGCGCCGCCCGACCAGGCGTTCCTGCTGAGCGGGCGCCAGATCCACCAGGCGCGCGGGGCCTTTCGGGGGCTGTGCAAGCCCTGAGCATGGGGGCCGAGCGTGGCGGCGCGTCTCACCATGTGGCTGGTGTGCGCACGTCGGCCGATCATCGTCCGGTCAGAGACGCCGCACGGCGAGCCGCGCACGCCTGGAACTGCAGTTGAGGTAAGGTAGGGTTATGGTAGGGTATTGACCTGCATGCCATGCACGCCTCGACGCGCGGCGCGGCCCGCTGCACTGCGCGAGACTGAGACCTCAACGATGTACTTCAGCTGCGGTCAGTGCCGCCCTGCGCCCTGCGGGCATGCGCTGGCAATTGCGCCGCTAACAAGCGGACGGCACTGTCTGGCGGTCTGCATGCGCCGCCCGCAGCCCGGCGCGCCGCCCGCGCCCGCGCCCGAGAGCGCGCGCGCGCCCGCGCGCAGGCGGCCGCGCTGCTGACGGCGGCGGTGCTGTCCAGCGGCGCGCTGTTCGCGTACCACTGCGCGCGCGAGCAGCTGGCGCTCGCGGCGCTGCACCCGGTCGCGCTCTACTCCGGCCTGCTCGCGCTGCTCGTGCTGCCCGTCGACCTCCTGTTCCGCGTGCGCGGCCGCCCGCCCGTGCCTGTTCCGGCGGGGCGCGTGCTGGGACGCGCCGCGCAGCTGCAGCGCTGCGCGAGCGCATGGCTGGGTGGTGGTGGTGGGCATGTGTGGGCGTACAGCCTCGGGTCATAGGAGGAGGGACAGGGGCGCTGCGCAGAGTGCACGGCATCGAGCATGCCCTCGGGTGTCCTATCATGTCAGTGGCCATGCAGCAGGCGCCGCAGGCGGCCGGGCCGCTGGCGCGCCAGATGTAGAGCTTATGGTAGGGTCCCTAACCAAACTTATTCTTACCCTATCCCTATACGGCGCTCAGGACACGCGCATGTTCTTCGCGCGCACGCTCTTCCGCGTGGCCGCGCCGCTGCGCGAGGTGTCCTGGGCGGACTTCATCTTGGCGGACGTGCTGACCAGCCTGTCCAAGGCGCTCAGCGACCTGGAGCGCGCCGCCTGCCACCTGCTCGCCGGGCCCGTGATGCGCGCGCACGCGGCCGACCAGGCGCGCGCGCCGTCCGGCCCCGCCGCCCGGGCGCGCGGCAGATGGCCCTGCTTTTTAATCCAGCGCGGCAGGGGCTTAAAGAACCCTGCCACACCACAGCCGCCGGCGAACGCGCTGACCGGCGCGCCCGGGGTGCGCAGCGGCCGGGAGCGCGCTGCGCGCTGGCGCCGCGCGTCCGGCCGGGCGCGGCTCAGACGCTGTGGGGCGCCTAAGAGACATTGGCGCAGGCCGCAGAGTAGTTGGAGCTTCCGCCCCAATGATCGACATTCATGAAGCAGGCGAGGCGCAGCACGCCCGCGCGCGGAAGCGCCGCCAGAGGCGAGCGGGCGGGGGCCGCGGCGGCGCAGATGTGCGGCAGCGCGAGCCTGATCCTGCCGCTGGGCCTGGCGCTGCCGTACGCGTGGCGCCTGGCGCAGTGCCTGCGCGTGTACCGCGACACCGGCGCGCGGCCGCAGCTCTTCAACGCGCTCAAGTACTCCACCGCCTTCCCCGTCATCCTCTTCTCCGCGCTGAAGTACCAGGCGCGCCGCCGTCCTAACCCTAACGCAGTCCTAACCCTATGCTGCCAGGCCCGCCGGATTCCGTCATCCTATTCTCGCGCTAAGTACCAGGCGCGCCGCCCCGCGGCCAGGGTTAGGGTAGGGTGCAGCGCAGAGACGGGCCTCCCCTCCGCCCCTGCGCGACAGGTGGGGGGCGGGCCCGGGCCTGTTCAAGAAGATAAAGGATCGCACATGGCCCGCGGCCAGGGCTGCCATGTTTGCGTGTGTCGGGTCCCCTCGCGGCCCCTGCGTGTTGGGCAGCCAAATCTGCCGCGTCCTGCTCGCGCGCCAGCGCTGCGTCATGCTCACCTACCCATCATTCGTCGGGGTCAGCGCACACAGCGGTCGCGCAGCCGCCTGCAGCGCCCTGGCGCAGCGCAAACGCGCCGCGCAGGCTCGCCCGGCTGTGCCCGGTCGCGAAGGCCTCGACATAGCCTCTTACGCAGGTGCCTCAATCTCGGCGCGCGCGCGCAGGTGACGCCCGGCGCATGGGCGGGCGTGTACAAGCCGCTGTGGCTGGCGGCCGCGCTGCTGAACAGCGGCTACTCCTACTTCTGGGACCTGGAGCGCGACTGGGAGATCCAGGCGTTCACGGGGCCCCCCAGCGGCGCGCCCTCTACCCCGCCGCGCCTGCCGCCACCGCCCGGTTCTCCCTCAAACATGTGCACAAAGCAATCCACGCAACGTCGACGGCGGCTGCTTTTCTGTGGCTGGAGTGGTCGTTGCAGCGGAAGCAGGGCTGGGCAGGGACAGCGTGTAGCTCTAGCGCGCCTCCCCGCGCCCGTTGATCGCTGCTGACAGTGCGCTGCTACGGTGCGGTGCACTTATTGGCGCGCGCGGTCTGAGCGCACGCACGCGCGCCGCGCAGGCGAGCGCTGCTGCGGCCTGCGGGCGCCTGCGCTGAAGAGCGAGCTGCTGTTCCCGCGGCCGGTCTACCTCTACCTCATGGCGTCCAACCTGCTGCTGCGCCTGTCCTGGACGTACAAGCTGTCGCCGCACCTGCGGCACAACTTTGACACCGTGCTTGTCTTCACGCTCCTGGAGGCGCGCGCCGCGGCCCGTCAGTGCCGCGCCCTGCGCGCGTGTCGTGCACAGCTGCTGCCAAGGTCCCCGCAGTGGTTGCTGGTGCATGTTGCGAGGGAGATTCGCAGACATGGCAAACTGGCCTCCATAGGGCTCGAGTGCCATGTTGCTGCTCTCCAGGTGCTGAGCGGGCGCTGGCGCACACGCACGGGGGCTGCGCAGGCTGCGGCGCGTACGGCATGCTGCCTGGAGGCTGCGGCGGCAGCACTGAAGCTGCCGCGCCGGCGCGCAGGCGTTCAGGCGCTTCCAGTGGGTGCCGGTGCGGATAGAGGTGGAGCTGCGCAAGCTGCAGCACGCGCGCCCCGAGCTGGGCCAGCTCATCCCGCCGCCGCCGGCCGGCATTGAGCCGGGCGCCGCAGGCAAGCTGCTGGCGGCCAACGGCGGCGAGCCCTAGGTCTGCGGGCGAGCCCTAGGTTTGCGGAGCGCGCGCCCGGCCCGCGCTGGAAGCACAGCCAGGCTGCTGGCACACGACAGCGCGCTGGGTCCTATTCAGACCTGCTTGTTTGTTTAGTCGGTCTGAACCTGATGCCACAGGGGTACGGGAACACGCCGCAGAGCGGCGCAATGTGGGCGCTCGTCTGGTCTGGTGGGTGCTGAGCCGCGGCCGCGCATGCGGCACCAGCGGGAACGTCTTTATGCGCGCGCATGTGCAAGGTCGGCAGTTTATGTGTCGTTCAGGGCTGATACATTCGATTCACGTTCCGCCGCTGTGATCTGGCCGTGCGGGGGAGGTGCGCACGCCTGCGCGGGCCGCGCATGATCTGCAGCACTTGACGTCCGAGGTTTATGTGTGTGTTCTGTTCAGGGCGCACAGTCTGATGCAAAAACAGCAAGTACCGCTGCGCCTCCTTTGCTCTGCTCTGCAGTCACACAGCAGAGCCCTTGCCTCGAGACATGGTGAACTGGTATGTGTTGCGAAGAATGCATGCGCTGCTCATGTGGCCATAGCCGCCCCTCAGCAGGCGCGCTCTGCTCTTGCGCAGCTTGCACACATGGCCCATGCGTCGCCATCTAGCCACAGACCTTGCTTTTGCACCTTGACAGACAAGCGAGGCCACACGCCTGCACGAACATGACTCCACTATATAAGCAGGATACACATCTCCTGATGCATTGACATGGGACATTGGTACCGTCTGGCTCAGCCCCAAGGACAGGTACAGCATAGGCCTGCATCTGCGCCCAGGTCGCACCATATACACGCGAGCACCGATCGCCGCGCCCGCCTGCCCATGCAGCTCCGCGCGCATGCGCCGCGCCGCGCAGGCCCCTTGTGTGCGGCTCTCAAAGGAGCACGCCCGCGCCGCACCCGGACGCTCACTTGGGCTTGCGCGCCCTCTTGCCGGCCTTGGCCGCAGGATCCCCACCGCGCTTGACTGCCGCGCCGCGCTTGCTCGCGGCAGCCGCCCTGGCGCGCGCCGCTGCCTGGGTCAGGCGGGCACACGTGCGCGCGCACCCCGCGGCTGCTCTGCTGATGCCAGCACTGCCACGCTTGCAGTGGGTTAGCTGGCGCAAGGGTCGGCTGCGCCGACAGGGTGCTGGTGGCTGCTCGGTCATACATGGCCAAAGGATGGCGCCGGCAGTCATTTGCTCTCCCCGCACAGCAATGCAATAAAATTTCGCGTAGAAAAGAAGCGCACCTGGTGCCCTGTGAGGGCGAGGCGGCTGACGGCGAGGACGTGTGCGCCCGCAGCGACGGCGTGGGCGCTTCGCCCGCGGCCCCGTCGCCGCCGCTCACCGCGCCCCCCGCCGCCTGCGTCTTTGCGGCGGCCCGCGTGGTGGGCCGCGCCTGCTGCGCGGCCACGCCCTTGCGCCCAGCGCGCATCACGGCCGCCGCGCGGCCGGGTTGCTCCGCCGCCGCAGCAGCCTGCAGCTGCTCAGCATCGGAGCCAGGCCCGGACGGCCCCGCCGCATCGGGCTCTGGCTCCAAGTCGGAGAAGGCGGTCAGCGCGGGCGACCTCGATCGCGGCGGCGTGCCCGCCGCCGGGGTGGCAGCCGCGGTCTGTGGGGTAGCAGCCGCTGCCGGCGCGCCGCGCCGGCCCCTGGCCGCGGCCGTGCCGCCGGCGTTGCCGGCGAGCGCGGCCGCCGCCGGCCCTGTCGCGCGCCCCCGGCCGCCCTCGGCCCCCGCCCCGACTGCGCTCGCCAGTGCGGCGGCCTCCGGGCCTGCAGCTGGCGCAGTGCCGCCTCTGCCCATGCGCCCGCCGGCAGCGGCGGGCGCTGCACCCTCGCCCACATTCGCTGCTGCCGCCTGTCCCCTGGAGCGTGGGTCCTCCTGCACCAACGTGCGCTCGTCTGCAGCGGGCCGCGCGGCTGCCGCGCCCGCATCCGCACTGCACTCAGCGTCGTCTGAATCGTCCTTGCCGGCGAGCGGGTCTGCGCTGATGCGGCCGCTGCACGCGTCGGCCTCGGGGCTGCTGGCGGGCCCGGCTGCAGCAGGGGATGCATGTGCGCTCGAGTCCCTGCAGTCACCAGCACGCCGCGCGTCGACCTTGCAAGACGGCCTTGTACACTGCAAGCGCTTGTCGCCTGAGCGGAACCCGTCACATCATGGAAGGACACGAGTGCCAGCGACACCCGCATGCAGGCACACATATGTCCTGCCGCTGAGCCGCATGTCGGGAGGGGCGCACTGCTTGGCGCGCTTGGCCACGGCGCCGCGCGCGCCGGCAGGCCCCGAGCTGGGCCGCTTGCCAGCGGCGGGCCTGCTGCTGCTCCCCGGCGCTTTCGCGGCTGCGCTCGCCTCCGCCCTGCCGCATGGCACATGGCACGCTGGAGGCAGCTCGCCGTGCATGGAGTCAGCCTCGCCGCTGGATGCGTCCCCACAGTGAAGCTCTGAAGACATTACAGAGGTTATAGACGAGGTCTGTAACCTCTTCAGAGCCGGCCCTCGAGCGCTCGCAGCGCCGCGCCCTGGCGGCCTGCATGGCTGTCGCGCGTCCCGCTCTCAGAGGGACGGTGACAGTGAGGTGCTCACCCAGAGGCAGAGCAGGCGCGAGCGCCGCTGGGCGAAATGCCAGTGCGCGTGGTCCTGGTGGAGGGACGGCGCGATGCCGGCCACGCACAGAGGCCCAGGGCCAGCGCACCCCGCCGCGGCGGCAGGCCGCCTGGTCCGCCGGCTGCGCGGCTTGCTGCGGCCGGCGGGCCGGCCGTGCGCGGCGGGCCGCGGCGGCGAGCCATGGCCCGGCCACAGCTCCACCAGCTCCACCCGCAGGCCGGCCGGCAGGTGGCTGCCGTCGCGCAGCCGCACTGCGCCGCGCACAGCCCGCCTCGCCGCTGAATACCATTCTGGATCGATGGGCGGGCCGGGCCTGCGCCGGCGGCCACACCGCACGGCGGACCCCGCAGGCGGGCACCGCGCGTCCGGCGCGCGCGCGCGCGCCCCGACCTCTCTGGTTGTGAGTGCCGAACGGGGCAGGGTCGCAGACAGCCAGTGTTACACCACCCCGAGGCCGACCCGGGCCGCCGGGCGCTGGCGGGCGGCGCTGCGGCGCACCCAGGTCCGCCTTCGGCCGCTGCTGGTAGAACGCGGTGGGCAGCGGCACATCGCCCGGCACGCGCCCGGGCGGCAGCGCGCCGGGCGCGTGCTTGGCGGCGAGCGCGGCCGCGAGCGCGAGCGCGATGTCGCACAGCGCATGCAGCTGCGGCGTGGTCGGCACCGGCGTCGCGTCCTCGGTGTGCTTCAGCGTGCGCAGCACCTTGGTGACCACCGGCAGCGCCGCCTCTGCGCCGCCGCGCCGCTCCGTCACGCCCCCTGGAGGCTGTCCGTATCCTGAATATCGGACAGCCATGCAAAGAGCCGCCTCCGATCTTCACCGCTTGCTCGAGTTTGGCACTGGCGCGAGTGGGTGTGAATCACACTGCTGCTGCAGGCCGGACCCGGCACTGCGCGGCGCCCGGCAAGGCGAGGTGCGCGCGTGCCGGGAGCCGCACCCGGGGTCTCCGGCACCGGCAGCGCGGCGCCCGCCAGCAGCAGCGGCTCCAGCGCGAACTGCAGCATCTTCTGGAACGGCGCGAATGCCTCCTGCACGCCGTCCCGCTCGACCTCCTCCTCGCTCGGGAAGTCCGGGTGGTGCGCCATGACCTGCGCGCCCCGCAGCGCCCGCCTCCGCGTGCACAGGCGCATGCTGGCCCTCCAGACAGGTGTGATGGGACGCATGTGCCCAGGTCTGCAGGCCTTCAGGGTTCCTGGGTGCCTGTATGCAGGGTTCCCGGGCTGCGCGCCTGCAGCAGGAAGGGCAGCAGGTAGTCGGGCAGCTCGTGCAGCACGGTGCCGCCCAAGCCCGCCGCGGCGCGCGGGCTGGCGGCGGCCGCGGCGGCCGCGCGCCGGCGCAGCGCCACGTACTCGCTCAGCGCGTGGTGCGCGGCGGTGCGGTGCGCGTCGCGCGGGTCCGCGGCGGCCAGCGGCAGCAGCGCCGCATACTTGGCCGCGCGCTGCACCGCGCCGGCCAGCAGCGCGCTCAGCGTGCGCCGCACGCGCGCGCCGAAGGCCGCGCGCACCTCCAGCTGCGCATCCTGCGCCCGCGCGCACGCGCTCGGCAGAGTTCTGAAACTGGCGCGCAGGCGGCGAGCGGTTCGGCATCCGTTCGCAGAGCAAGTCGTGCAAAGCCATTGCGGCAGGCTTGAAACCTGCACACGCTTCGGACAGCAGACCATACGCCAACGCAGCGAGCTGTGACCTGACCTTGGCCGGTTTGAAAATGTAAGCAGCAAATTAGCGCATCACTGCGAATTACGTTCCAAGCAAGGTAGTGCCAGCGCGAAGCGCGCGCGCAGGCGGGTCTCGCCTGCATGGTGAGCGCCAGCGCGCAGTACGTCAGCGGCGGGATGCGGCCGTCGTGGCAGCGCGCCAGGCGCAGCAGCGCGGCGCCCGCCGCCAGGCGCACCGCGCCGACGTCCGCTGCGCCGCACGTGCCCAGGCGCTCCGTCTCCTCCTGGTCGTCCGCTGCCACCTGCCGCCGCGCGCGCATTAGCAAGGTCAGCACAGTCTGACTTGGAGTTTAGGTTAGGGTTAGGGTTTGAGAGACCTCCTGGTCGTTCGCTGCCACCTGCCGCGCATGAATGAGCGCTTTCAGTCAGGACAGTCTCGGACGGTACGTGCACGAAAGCTCCTGGCCTCCCCAAGCTACTACAACTCCCTCGCACAGTCTGCTTGTGGGCGCCTTGGCCAGCGCGCAGCTCGGCTGTGAATTTCGCCGCCTGCGCCCTGTAACACGCCGCCAACACACAGTGCTGATGCAACCCACCATGCTGACACAGTGCTACCTGACCCCCAGAAAACTGTCCCTGATGATCCTGCTGAGAGGCATGCACGCCTGCATGCAGCAGGACACTGGCTGCCAGGGCGCGCCTCGAACAGCGCGGCCAGCTCGGGCACGAGCGCGTCCACGGCCTGCAGCGTGGCAGGCGGCAGCTCGGCCGACCGCGCGGCCGCCGGGTCGTCCGGCACCAGCGCGCGCGCCACTGCCTGCGCCAGGGCGGCTCTCGCTGAGCGCATCACAAACATCACCAGCCCGACACGGTGACGCAACACACTGCCCACCAGCCACGCGCCTCGTGAGATCCCAAGCAGTAAGCGCTGCAGAGCATACATACAAGGGTTTGAGACCTAGGCAGCTGAGGTGATCTGGAGTGCATCCAACTTGTGGATGGACACATGCGCTCGAGCGCAAGTCTGGACATGGCACGCCTTGAGCGCGGCAGTCTTCACGACGATGCTGGGGCTGAAGTGGTCCCAGTCACGCCCGGTGGTTGAGCTACTGGCGGCGCAGCCGGCCAGGTCGTCCGCTGGCAGCAGCGTCTGCAGCGCACACCACGCGTTGTTGGCCTGGGTAAGCCCTGGCGGTCATGTGAGGGGCAGGGCCACAGTGCAGAGTGTCCGCCATATGCTGTTGTGCTACTCCCACGTCCAGGCTTGCGCCCACGTCTGTGAGTGCAGACTAACCTGAGGGCATCGTGGAAAAAAAGGATAGGAAAGAATGCACGCGAGTCCTCAAGCAGGGCGCGCCTGCGTGACAAATGCGCAGACGGCCTGGGCGTGCGGCGCAAACGCGCCGGGCAGCAGGCGGCCGATGCTGCTGAGTGCCTGCAGCGCGGAGGACAGCCCCGCGTCCGCAGTCGCGCCCGGCTTGGCCAGGCGCCGCGCCAGCTGCGCACACAGCGGCGCCAGCGACTCCGCCGCGGCCTCCGGCCCGCGCAGGCCCACCAGCGCCCTGAGCAAAACAGGCGGAGAGGGGTCAGAAAATGGGCATCAACAGCGCCCGCTGCTGCGCCCAGCTCCAGCACACACGCACCAGAGAGTGCGATATACCTTGACACTGTGTCACCCAAGCCAACAGCCTGCCGACCAGCATGCTGCCGGGAGCCCGCTCGGCCCCAGCAGCTGTCCTCTAGCAAGCCAGTGCGCCAGGCAAGGAGATGCAGCAGGCATGCATGGTGGGGCCGCAGCAGTGGCAGGCATCCGATGCAAAGCCAAGGACCTGAGTCAGCCTTGTGCAGAGGCGCGCCTGACCGCCGCCTTGGCGGCCTTGGGCGCGCCGCTGCGACAGAGCCGCAGCAGGAGGGGCTGCAGCTGCTCGGTGCGCGCGGCGACTTTGTCGGCAGGCCCAGCCGCGCGCATGGCTGCGCCGGCGGACGCCAGCACGCGCGCGGCGGCTAGCGTGAGGTCGCTCTTGGCGCCCGGCACGGCCAGCTCGGCCTCGTCCGCGCACAGCAGCTCCGACACCTGTTGACCGGCCAGGGAGTCGCTGAGCTTCGAAGATGCATGAGTGTGCGGCTGTGTAGTGCCTGCACCCCCAGCCCCCTGTGAGAAGGCTTGCACCATTTCACGCTGCTGCCATGGCATGGGAACGCTGTGAATGCACACATAGACAGCAGCCAGCTGTCATATGTGCAGGTTGGCGCAGGGACCAGGGGCTGGCTAAGCCTCGACCTAATTCTAGGCATGTTACAACTCACAAATTTTTCTTATAATCGCAGTCAGTTTCGAGAGGTGGCAGCGGGGCGCGTACAGGCTCGAGCAGGCCCGCGAAGAGCGGGGGCGCGGCCGCAGCGGCGTCGGCCAGCAGCGCGAGCGCGGCGCGCACAAAGCCGGGCCCGGCGTCCTCTCGCGCGGCCGCCAGCGCGGCCTCCGCCAGCGCGCCGACGGCCGCCGGCGCCAGCAGCGTGGGCGCTAGCCTGGCGCAGAGGCTGCGCGCCACGTCCACGGTCGCGCCGCGCGTTCCCACGCGCTGCAGCACGTCCTGACGCGCGCACGCTCTGTGTTGTATTTATGACTTTGCTGCTGCCAAGTGTGTCAGCATCGACAGGCAACAAGCATGGGGTGTAGCGCAGCGGCCGACGCACAGCGTGTGTGCTGCAGCAGCAGCGCCTGAAAGAATCCATGTGACCAGCACTGCGCATGGAACCGCCTGGCCTGCCTCGCAGAGCACCCGCGCCAACATGCGCAGGATTCAGGACCGCAAGCGACATGCAGGCCCGTGACAAGCCGTCCAACCTCCTGCTCCAGAAGGTTGGGAGCAGCATTCGGTGCTCGAGAGCCGCACGCTGGCGGCATGGGGCGCGCCTTGGTGTGCTTGGTGGCCTCGTCCAGGGACACGCCGGGCGCCGCCAGGGCCGCCAGGCCCTTGAAGATGTGATTGTCGCGCATGTCCGCCAGCTTGATGAGCTCAGCCTCCGCGCGCGGCGCCTCCGGCGCGCCGAACGCCGCCGCGATGCGCCGCGCAAGCGCGTGCAGGCGCGGCTGCGCGGCCGCGGCGTCGCCCGCGCGCTCGGCGCGCGCGTCCACGAACGCCGCGACCGCGGCCTGCAGGCTCGCGCGCGCGCGGAGCAGCATCGCGACGGCCGCGCGCTCCTGCGCGCGCGCACCATGTCGGAGGCGCGTGCATGCCCCGCGCGCGCTACCCTGGTCTGCACCGGGCGGCGCGCCCTGCGAGATGCCGATGGCAGGCACGCATTGTCTGCTCAAGCATGCAAGCTCATTTGCTTAGAAGGCCCACCGCCATGGACCTTCCCGCACTGTGCTTCGAGGGGACGGACATGCAGCGCAGGCGCGGATGGCACAGCGCATGGGAGCTTATGTCGTTAGCCGACCAGCTGATTGGCGCGCCTGCGGCTCGGCGGTCATGTAAATGGCGCCCCACTGGCGCGCCGCAGCTGCGGCCGGCAGCTTGGCGGGCAGCAGGCCGGCGCGCAGCACGGACTCGAAGAAGAAGTTTGCCAGCTCGGCTGCGCGCGACGCCTCCAGCAGCAGGCGGCCGGGGACCCACAGCACGGCCTCCTCCTCGCTGCCCACCAGCAGCCCGTCGTGCGAGCGCGTGCAGTACGCCCTGCCGCGCAGCGCCACGCTCGCTGCCTGCCCGGGCCCTGTGCATGGGCTGCATCGACGAGCCTGGCAGCCGCCCGAGCGCATGCAGGGGCTGCCACGGCCTTCACGCCACATTACCAGCAAGCTCACTTGCACGCTGAGCAGGCGCGTCGGGCCGTGACAGGCAGCACGGACATCTGGGGGCCGTCGTGCCGGAAGACTGCCGCCAGGCGCGTGGCGGCCTCGCGGCGGACAGAGCGCCTGACGTCGCGCAGCCGCTCGGTGACCGCCCGCAGCGCTCCCACCGTCACCAGCTGCAGGCGCAGCCCACAGAAGGCATGCTGAGTGTCACCGGACACCACATGGGTGCAGCAGCCCAGCCCGCGACCAACACATCCATGGCTTGGAGTGGTAGCAGGCCAGACCGCCCAGCACATCATCGCTGCAACATCTTATAGCACGCATCGTGGCGCTGAGCTCTAGCAGTGCCGCACGCAATCGCCCATGCTGGCGTGAAGGCCTCAGGCTCGCGCGCGCTGCCGGGCGCCGCGGGCGGGCGCTCACGCCGGGCCGAGCGCACCTGCAGGTCGGCCACGGCGGCGTCGCAGATGGCCGTCACCGCAACATGGCGCACTTTCTCCTCCGGGTCCGTCAGCCGGTCCACCAGCGCATCCAGCACCTGTGGCCGTGGCGCGCGCGCACATGTCGCCCCACGCAGCGCGCGCGTCGCAGGAGCAGCAGCGAATGCAGCAGCAGATATGCAACGCCTGTGCTGTGGCCTCTTGTTCACATCCAAGCAGTCATGTACGACAATGATCTCTCATGTGAAAAACAGGAGCTGGCAGGCGCTGATGGGAAGGCGGGGCAGGGCGCGCGCCCGCGCACGCGAGGCCGAGCACGAGCAGCTCTGCAGCAGGGCGGCGGAGAGCCTGAGCACCGTCTGCCGCACCTCAGCCTGCGCGCGCAGCGCACGCGCAGGCTCGCACTGCGCCACCATGACACAGACAGCGCCGGCACTGCCAGTTGCACACTTGCACCTCCTCTCACTCTGTGACCAGGCGCACGCTGACCCCAATGCGCGCCAGTAATGCAACTTGCAGGCCTGGGCTTCCTGCACTGCAGCCGACCGCGACAGGCGGGCGGGGGAGCCGAGCGCCGCGGGCGCGCCCTGAGGTCGCGGAAGCGGCGCACAAACTCGGAGAACAGGCTGGCGCACTGCGCGTCCATGTCGCTGCCGGCCGCGCCGAACAGGCGGCCGACCAGGCCGGCCGCCGCCAGGCGCTTGGCGTCCTCCTTGGCCTGCAGCTCGCGCTCCAAATGCGGCAGCACGGGCAGCAGTGCCTGCGGGCAGATGCGGTACACCTGCGCCCCCGGCCGGCGCCCGCTCGCGCGCCGGTTGCCGGACAGTCCTTCACCGCAGCAGGCGCAGCGCGCAAGCGCCGGCACGAGCGCCGGCCGGTCGCGGCGCAGGTTGCCAGCTTCCGCAAGGCGCCAGGCGAGCAAGTACTTGACCGGTGCCTGCTGGTTGTTCCAAGCGCGCGGCGTGCCTGGTAGATGAGGTGGTGGTAGTCCTCATGCAGGTCGCTGCCGGTGGCCTGGCCGTCCATGACGGCGGCCAGGAAGCGCTGCACCGCGGGCTGCAGGTGCGCCTCGTTGCGGCGGATGAGCTCCCGCGCCAGCCTGCGCGCCCAGCGGTCGCGCCCGGCTCCGCGCCGTGCACCGCGACGCCGCGCAGAGGGCACGGCCTGCGGCGTGCCTGCATGCGACGGGCTTCTCGTCCGACTTGGGAGCCAGCAGGCAGCCCAGGATGACGTCCAGCAGCCTCTGCGGCACTTCGTCGGTCTCCTCCAGCAGGCCCCCGAGCAGCTGCGGCAGCCCGCGCAGCCTTAGGACTTGCGCGCGTCGTTCGGGCCGGGCAGTCAATTGAGCCTCGTGGAAAACGAGGTAGGTTGCGCCTACCTGAAGGATGGGCTCCTCGATGGCAGGCAGGTTGTCCTTACTGCCCCCACCCACCAGCACCACCGGTCACGTCCGCCAGTGAAGCAGGCCCGTGCACGGCGCGCACTGGTCAAAGCAGAGCCAGAGCGTGCGTAGGGGCGCGCACTTGGCCACATCCAGCAAGACGCTGAACAGGTCGCAGATGTAGTCGCTGCCCTCAAAGTCCAGCGCGAGCACACCGGAGCGCGTCTGCGCACCGAGCAACGGTGTCGTGCGGCGGTGCAGCGGGGCCTTGTTCAAACAAAAATTCCGCACCGCAGAGCGCCGCACCTGGGTGAACGTGTCCAGGATGGACACGTAGCGCTGGAAGGAGGGCGCGCTCGCGCTCTCCAGCTTGCGGAACACCCAGAGCAGCAGGCCAAAGATGTCCTGCGGCGTGGGGCGGCCGGATGTTCACCGGCAACAAGCGCGCGGCCTCGCACGAGCAGACTTGCGGCGACGCGCCTGCAACTGCGCCGCCGTGTACGGCGAGTCCGGCACAAACACGCGCAGGATGTGGACCAGGCAGAAAGCGGCGTACGTTTTAACATCCTGACGGCACGCGCACAGCAGCTCAGTACGCCAGCAACACGGCAGCGCCTCGGTAGAACAGCACTATTCATAGACTGCAGCAGCGGACGCGCAGCACGCGCCTTGTCCTTGTGCGACAGGACAGCTTTGTCGCCCAGCGCGCAGACAATGTCCTCAACCTCCTTGGACGGCGCCTGTGGAGCCTTCTCCAAGTAGTCGCCGGCTTGCTGCGCGCCGTACAGAGATCCCCATCATCTTTCACTATACACGCTCTTGAGGGAGGCAGCGCTGAGAGCGCAGGCTGCGCACCCGCAGCAGCTTCACCAAAACATCCTTCTTTACGCCGCTCTGCCTCACGGCCTGCAGCAGCTTCTTGCCCAGGCTCACAACTTGCGCTTCGCTGTCTGAGTCCTCATCGAAGTCAAACCTGCCAGTCCCCATCCCGCTCGTGGCAGGGGCGCCTCAACCACAGTGCATTGACCTCTATCATAGGTGCAGAGCAGCAGGCAAAGCAGGGGCATCGTACCCTAGCTTGCCTTCCCAAAGCCCTCCAGCCACCTCAGCACACCAAGGTGCTCGGAGAGGACTGAGCAAGGGAGGCGTGTGGGATCTGAACGCTGACCAGTGTTAACTCTGAGAACAGGCATGGACCGCTTGCGTGTGTTTTCAGCGCACCTGCAGCCTACAAGTGTCCAAGGTGGGCTGCTACTGCAGACTATGCTTCTGCTTACATGAGGCACTTGGTTGCCTGCACATGCCTGTGAGGCACAGGACTGCAGAGCGGACCCGCGCGTCTCCTTTTTCGGGGTGCTGCGGCGGGGCGGCAGGGCACTGCGTGTTGCACGGCTGAGCAGCGCCTGCTCGAGGCCAGCAAGGTGCAGGGTGTGTGGGGTGTGCAGGCGAGGGCGACGACAGGGGCGTGCAGCAGCAAGGCGTGCGCGCGGTCGAGGGTTATGAGGGCTTCCCCCAGGCGCAGACGATGGCCAGCTTCCCGCCGGCCGTGTCGGACAGCGCGTTTCGCTTTGACGAGCTGCTCTCGCCCGAGGAGCGCGGCATCCGGCACCGCACCCGCGCGTTCATGGTGCGCCGCCGGGCACGCCGCGTGCCGGGCTGTGCCAGTGGCGCGAGCGCACTACTAACTGCAGAGCCTGTGCCGGCTGCTGCTGAGCACAAGAGCAGTTCCGCTGCGGGCCGCTGGGTGCGTCCCGCACCGTCGACCCGCCCGCGCGCACCGGGCTGCAGGAAAAGGAGATCGCGCCGGTGATAGCAGACTTCTGGGAGCGCGCCGAGTTCCCACACCACCTGATGCCGCGGCTGGCGACGCTGGGCCTGGGCGGCGCCACGCTGCAGGGCTACGGGTGCCCGGGGCAGAGCGTGCTCGGCGCGGCGATGGGTGTGATAGAGGTCGCGCGCGTGGACGGCA
>JAABUV010002914.1_pt1 | contig 22430 bp, 37 predicted proteins | sample 5559971 | NCBI WGS metagenome assembly JAABUV01 (sample SAMN10711881, study PRJNA513362) | rock metagenome | isolation source: Antarctica rocks | place: Antarctica: Victoria Land, Knobhead nord | collected 2015-12-19
CCCGCGCTGGGGCACGGCTCGAATGCCCATGCATTCTCGCCGCTGGGCACCGGCGCGCCCGGCCTGGGCAATCCGGCCCTGTCGCCAGGCGAGCAGCCGGCGCCGGCGCCGCCGCCGTCGCAGTTTGCGGCGCCGGAGGCCGGCGCGGGCGGCGCGCACGCGCCGCTGGCGCCGCCCGCCGAGCCGCTACGCGAGGACGCGGCGCCGGCGGGCGCGGCGCTGGCGTCGCCCAAGGCGTCCGACGGCGGCGGCTCGCGCCTGGCGGCGCGCCTGAGCCAGCTGAGCGCGCGCGGCGAGGGCCTGCTGCAGAGCATGAAGCAGGGCCTGGGCGGCGGCGGCAGCGGCGCGCCCGGCAGCTCCACGCCGGAGCGCTCGGCGGGCAGCGGCGCGCGGCTGGGCGCGGGCGGCCGGTCGGGCGACGGCGGCGGCGACGAGCGCCGCCTGGGCCGCCTGGGCGGCAAGCTGGACGCGCACTTCAAGGCCGCCAGCTCCGCCATGGCCAACAAGCTGTCCGACCTGAAGGCGGGCCGCCGCCGCACGGACGGTGCGCCGCCGGCGGGCTGGCCCGGCGCCTGCGGCCCGCCGTGGACCCTACTCGCTGTTCACCGCTGACTGCTGCCGCGCGCTGTTGCGTGGGGAGGGTGTCTGTGCAGCAGGCGGTGCTGCAGTGCTGCTGCAAGTGAGGTTGAGTCTGCTGCTGCAGTGCTGGCGGCACAGACATTAGACACAGCATGCATTGAGACTGACAAGGAGTCAGTGCAACCAAGGCTGAGATCGACCCCCTGGTCCTGCCCGACAGGCGATCAAGCAGGCACGCCCGTGAGCTCGCCGCCCAGCGGTACGCTGTCGTCGCGCGAGGCCGCGGCAGCCCCGAACAGCACCGGCGCGGCGCCGCCGAGCTAGACGGGCTGCTCATGCTGCGTGCTGTACGGTGCGATGCACCAGGGCCGGTTGGGGCACAAGCAGATGCAGCAAGGTGCCCCGTAGCTGTCTCGTGTGGGGACACTACAAGCATGCCACGACATGCAAGATGCACCATGGAAAGCTGTGCAATGCACAGAGTGCATTGTCGGAGTGACTGGTTTTGAGGCTAGTGCACGTTTGCGCGTGGACAAAGTTGGTCTGACAAACAGGACTGGATTTCTGGGCACGTGTTTTAAGAATACGTTCTCACATGTTGCGCATGAACAAGCTGTCACCCCATTCTTGATCAACTTTTGTAGGGTTCAATGCCACAGGTGTTGCCTGTGGTAGCGCCCGGTAATATGAAGGCCTTGCTCTACTCCTTGCTTGTCCTCCTCCCACTCGTCCCTCTCTTCTTTGCCTGCATGTGAAAGGTGAAGGTCGTTGCAACAGTGTGTTCCCTTGACGTCATTTTACGACTGCGTTGAACAGAAAAGCAGTGGGTTGCCATAAGGTGCATGTGGTTGACTGTACAGGAAGGTAGCTTTGCTTGGCTTCCAGCTTGTCCAGCATGAGTGCGAGACCTTCATAACTTCACATTTTTACAGGGTGGCATCAGCCTTGTAGCGCTGTCATTCACACTTGTCGCCCTCCTTGCAGCAAAATTGCTCACCAAAGCAAAGCTCAGTGGACTAGCAATCCTGGGTTTGTCAGTTTTGTAACTAGTATAAACTGGACCGGCTGGCCGCTGTGGGAGCAGAGCGCAGCGCAGGCAGTCCCGCCAGTTCCGTCCACGCGCCTCCCGAACAAAAAGTGCCCGCTCAGTTTCTGCACACAAAACACACAGCGTTCCGCGCTTCCCCGCGTTGCAGCTCATCCTGCTTGGTCACCAGCGCCCACAGCTTCCTGCATACTTCTCTTCAAAAGGTCTGCTCTTGCGCAGCTGTGACCGGCCAGCCCCGGCTGGCCGGCACCAAGCTCCGGCCAAAAATAAAGCAGGCCAAGGCCAACCCAGGCCATGGCTGTGCTGCCAGCCCGGCAGTGATGATACACACATTGTCAAACCGCTGAGCAGCTCGGAGCATTTGCGGCACCCGCTCAGCTCGCAATGAAAGCCCTGTGCTATTGACAGATATGGGAGCCTCACTGCGCGTAAGCACGCAGGCAGGCAGGCAGGACTTTGCTCTAGAGTGACGCCCAGCGTACGCAGCCATGCGCTGCAGGGGTGCAGGCGCGCTGGGCACACGCTGCACACCCGCCAGCGGCCCGCAGCCGTATGCACACATATGTGCCAGTTCTATGCCAGATATGCAAGCACCCTGCACGCATTGCGCGGTGTACCAGCTGCCAGCCGCATTGCAAGAGAGCGAAGCGGCGCCCCCACGCCGGCCCCTTGGCCCAGCGCGGGGCGCTCGCCTGCCCACGTTTGCTCGCCGGCCTTGCTGCGGCCCACTACGGCGCACGCTCGTTCCACTGGGGCAGGCGCTCACGCAAGCACGCGCCTCCATGAGGCCGCGCGCTCACGCAAGCACGCGCCTCCAGAACCAGTGCGTGCAGAACGCAAAGTGCACCTCCTCCAGCGGGATGCCGTTCGTCTCCGGGAAGAAGCTGCGCGCCCGCGCGGCACGCCCTCAGGTACGCCGCTCAAAAGGCGCGGGGCCGCGGCAGCGGCCTTGCGAGGGCGCAAGCACATGCACAAAGGAAAACACTACTGAAAAAAGGTGCACGCGCGGTTGCACAAGGCGAGGGGGTTAACAGCTGACCACCGAAAGCGGGGCGCGCACAAGTACACCGTCAGCGCCATGATGACCAGCCAGGCGGCGAAGAAGAGGAAGACCTGCGGCCCGCCGAGACCATGTCAGCCCCCGGATGCGCTCGTGGCGCACGTCACATGCTTACGGCGCGGGCACAACAGCAAGGCAGCACATCAGCACAGCTGGGCGCAATTATGTGTCGCATGCGAGCAGGGCGCCGGGCGCACCCCGTAGTGCATAGCGCAGAGCATCGCCACGAAGCACTGCCCGATGATGAAGGTGAAGAGCATGTTAACCCTGCGCGCATTGGCCCTGCTCTCCGCGCAGCCCTCCACCAGGCGCGGGAGGGCAGACTCCCGCACCCATGCAAGCACAGGACAGGCGGCAAACACAGAAAGCAGAGAGGTGGACAGCATGTCTGTGACAAAGCCGTTGGCAGATCCGCCACCTCCAGCCCCCAGCCCGCAGCTGGCTGAAAAAGCGCAGGCACACTGTCAGCGTCTGCGCAATGCCGGCACATGCGCAGGCGCGCCGGGCGCCAGAGGGGCCGCACCCGGTGTTGAGCGCGGCGCCGGCCGCACGCGTCTCCAGCGGCTGGATCTCCACCGGGTACAGCCACCCGACCGGCCCTGCCGCCCGGGGTTGCCGTGAGCCGCCGGCGGCCGCAGCCAGGCGCAGCCCCTCCATGCGGCCCCGCCCGACAGCCTATCACACAGCATCGCAACCACCCAAACAAGATCCAGAGAGGACGCTGCAGGCCTTGGTAGCTCGCGCGCGACGCGCGATGCGCACCATCTCACCTTGACAGCCGCAGACGCAGGGCATGCACCCGACATGCACTAGGCATGACCCACGGGACTTTACACACGCGACTCTGGGCAGCTCCGCAGCCCGCATGGCGGAGGGGTGCCGGCCGCGCGCGCCGCGCGCACCCCAGGACCAGGCGTGGCCGGACACGAACAGGCAGACGAAGACGACGACCACGATGGACACGTCGACCGGCATGTGCGCGGAGTAGAAGCGGCCCAGCAGGCCGGCGATGACGACCTGCGTGATCAGCATGTGCACCGCGCCGCCGATGAGCACCTTGCGCCGGCCCCAGCGGTCCACCGCGTAGATGACCAGGAAGGTCGCACACACGTTCACTGCGCGCGCGCGGCGCGCGGTCGGGCTCGCGCGCCCGGGCGCGCCGGCCGGCTGCATGGCGCAGGCCTCAAGCCCGGCAGACGCCAGTGTCTCAAGCTCCAGAGAAGACGAAGGGGCAGCGGCCACGTCACAAGGACCGCGGCGCACCGATGTTGACGATGACGGTGTTGAGCAGCGCCGCGTTGCTGCCCCCGAGCGAGCTGCGCGGTCCCAGACACAGCTTGCACCTTGCACACTGCTCACAAAACACACAGCAACAGCAGCAGGATGCGCATGGGGTCCCTTTGTTTGCACACTCACGAGGCAGAGAGACGCGTGCTCTATGTCATCACATGGGCACGGGCTTCTGCATGCACTTATGCCGCATGCCAAATGCGAACCAAAAGCTCTTCACGCTTTGTGCAACCACCAGGAGGGCGCACCTGAAGAGGATCGGCGCAAAGAAGATCACAGCGTTGATGCCTGCGCAGCGCCGGGCAGCGCCCGTGAGCGAGGCCACGTGCACCGCGCTCTGAAGAGCGGCGCTGCTGCGCTCGCTCGTCGCAAGCCGCTATGCAGTACCCATGGTGCGATGCCTGCGTCCGCGCCCCACAAGGCACAGGCCCGCAGGCAACACTCGCCGGGTGGAACCCACAAGTGAAATAGGGCAGGGTTGAGGGGTACTTAAAAAGCAAGCCAGAGCTCCCGCGCGCGCGCCGTCAAATTGCTGGTAGAGCATGAAGATGGAGGAGATGAGGAACTGTGGCCGGTAGCGCTTGGCGGTCATGAACGTCAGGATCGGGCGGTGCTGCGCCCGCGACACGTTGGCCGCCTGCGCGCCAGGATCACACTCACCTACAGCATGAGAGCAGCCCACCAGCACGAGTCAGCCTGGCGGCGCTGCTGCTAGCAGACAGGCTCGCTGCGCGCGCGCATGCGCCCCTGACAGACTCACTGTTGGGTCGTCCGCCCCTGACAAACTGATCAGTTGGTCGTCAGGCCTGCAGGCAGAGGCCGAGCCGCACCTCCACGATGTCCTGGTACTCCGGCTCCGCCTCGGCGTCCGTGTTCAGCCCGCGCACGCGCCGCAGCACCTGCATCAATGACGCGCGCCAGCCTTAACGCCTGGTGAGCCAGCTCACCACGGGCCGCACCACAGACGTGTGCATAATCTGCTCAGTGCCCTCCAAATCACCAGACCCCTTTCAAGACACACTGAAATGTGCCCAAGGGTACACGTGCACTGCCCAGGATACTTGTGCATGTTTTATAGACGAGGTGAGCCAGCCAGGGCAGGAACTGCGCCCCCGCCCCGCGCGGCTCTCACAGGCGCGGCCAGCAGGGCGGCGCGGGGCGCACGTTCCGGGCCTTGTCAAAGTGGCCGCGCTCCGCGTAGCTCGCGGGCGTGTCCGGCAGCAGCAGCCCCGCGCAGAGGATCACCAGGCCCGGCGCCGCTGCGCGGCCCCGCGCGCGCTCAGCGCCGGGCGCAGCGCAGGTGCGCGCGCCAGGCAGGGGCTCGGCGCTGCCCTCGCAGGACTGCTGCGGCTTGCTGCAGGAGCAGGGGCAACCAGACGCAGGCCAGTGGTGATGCTGCGCTGCAGGTGCACGTGGCAGCATGCCGCTGTCGTGTGCGACCGGAGAAGCGCGGCCTGCGGCAGGCGCACCGGCGCACGCCCACGAGATGCGCCAGCCAAAGGCAAGCTCCGACACGCCGTAGTTGATCAGGCTGGCGATGAGGATGCTGCGTGCGCCGCGCGCGCGCCGCCGCGTCAGCACACCCATGCACATTTGTGCTTCTCTGCGAGTGCCGCGTGCGCCCGCGCTGCTCGCCCGCTCGAGCGCAAGGCGCCGCCGAGACAGAGCCAGGCAGAGAAGCGTGCGACTGCGTGTCAGCGTGACAGCCTGGCAGCATGGCTAGCCTGTCAGCGTAATGGCTTGGGTCGGTGCGCTTGGGCGGGGTCCCACCCGATCGTGATCATGAGCTGGAAGAGGACGTTCATGGTGCCGCGGCTCTGCGCCGGCGCCATCTCCGCCAGGTACAGCGGCACAACCTGCAAACGGCGACGGCGGCACATCGCGGATCAGCTCGTTGCAGAGCGCAACTGACAGCGTGGCAGCTTCAAAACAGCCCTCTCCAGGCGGGCATGGCAGCTGCAACCACATCAGCGCATCATTGAATCTGAACCGTGCAAACTGCAGGACCCATCATGGCCTCTCAACAAGGCAGCCAGTCCCGCGGCCCTGCCGCCACACGACAGGCAACGTGCGCCACAAGCAATCGGGGCGGGAGCGCCGCTCTCGTGCCTCACAAGGGCATGAGCCATGCGCAGACAAGCACAGCCCAGCCGAGCACAGAGTATAACTCAACAGGCACACAAGGCACACAAGGAACAGCCTGCCGTGGGGGCGCACCGTTGTGCCGCCGCCGACGCCCAGGCCCAGCACCAGGCGGCCGAGGACAACCATCGAGAGATTCACCGCGCCCGCGCTCAGCGCCGCGCCGATCACGAACATGACGCCCGCCAGGATCAGCACGCTCTGCATGGCCGCGCGCTGCGGATCAGGCGCGCCCAGGCGATGCACAGCACGCCTTTTGCGGAGGCCCCAATCCCCGCACCACAAGTCTGCACCCTCTCGTGTGCCGCACACGACACTGCCGCGGCCTCCCGCGACGCGGTTGCAACGCAGGCGGCCCGCCCCCGCCGCGCGGACCTTCGCGACGCCCTTGCTCAGGGCGTTTGCAGGCACGTTGTGTGACGCATAACCTCGCACGCAACCTACCGTCGCATGCCCGGCCGGCCCTCCTGCGGCCATGACAGCGGCACGTGTGGCCGCCCACGCGCGCGCAGGCGTCTGAGAGGACGGGCTGCGCGCAGGCCTGCCGCGCCGGTAAGGCGTGCGGTCGTGTGCAGACGCGCGCGGCCGCGCTGGGCGCGCCGGTGCGCAGCGCGGCGCACCCGGCGGCCAAAGCGGCGCGCGAGGTCGGCGGCCACGAAGCACGCGAAGAACGCCGACAGGTAGAGCGAGGAGATGACGAGCGTGAGCAGGTGGTTGTCGTAGGTGCACCAGGGGTCGCCGCCGCCGCCGCCGGCCGGCGCCGGGCACGTCTTGGCCGCGATCTCGGGGAAGAACTCGCGCTTGAACGAGCACATGGCGATCACGCCGCCCGCCTGGACGCGCGGGCGGGGCGGTCAGCGCGGCCGCCGGCGCGCACGAACCGGACGCCGGCAGACCCGGCGCTCTGGCTGCCCAGGAAGCGCGCGCGGGGGCTCGACACCGGCAGCCTCGCTGCCCTGCCTGCCTGGACAGGGCGTGTCGGCCACGGCACCGAGAGAGAGAGAGAGAGAGCGGTGAAGCGGCCTGGACGACAGGTCCGGGCAAGGGACAGTGCGGCATATGTCCTGCCGCCACGGGTGCGACGCAGGCCCCAGGACCCGGCCGCGCACGCGCTGCCAAGCACTAGCGTGCTTGCAGCTGTCTGCTGCCCTGCAGGGTCAGGGGTAGGGTGCTTGGTCAGGCGGCGCAGGTCCCTGCTTTCAAGGCAGGGCCACTGGGCGCCCAGCGCGCCCTCCCTCATGTGCGCGGGCCGCGGACAGGCAGCAGCGCACCACGCCATTGTCGTAGCCTGCGCGCCCGCACACGCAGCCCCATTGAGCGCACTGGGCTCAGCGCGCGCGCGCCAAGGAAGCGAGCAGCGCCTCAACCAGGCGCTCCAGCCGAGGCAGCCCGGACAGCAAGGCACCCCGGCCGTGTCAGCTACAGCCAGCGCGCCTGCACCCGCGAGCGCGGACTGCGCGCGCAAGGGCCGCAAAGGCAGGCGAGCGCAGACAGCACCCCCCAATGGCGGGCAGGGCGCCGGCGCTGCGAGGTGGGCCTGGGCCGGCGGGGCGCGCCGAGCAGCAGGCCGCCGTTGGCCGCCAGGATGATGATCGTCCAGAAGAACCAGGTGCGCTTGCCGGGCGCGTACGTGTGCCGCAGCCGCTCCGCCGCGGCCTCCACGTTCAGCACGCCGCCGGGCGCCGGGCCGGGCGCCGCGCCGCCCGCCTTGCCCGGCGGCGCCGCGCCGTTGGTCTTCCAGCCGCCGTTGAGCCCGTCCGCATGGGCGCCGCCGTTCACGTCGCCCACCTGGGCGGCGCGCGCCAGGGCGCTTGGATGTCGAGCCAAATCGGCGCGTGCACAGCGCGGGGTCGCTTCCGCAGAGTCGGCCGCGGCCGACTGTCTGCCTCTGCACGCTCTCGTGCCGAGCGCTCAGCAGCTTGCCAGCGACGCTCGCACTGCCTTGGGCACTTGCGTGCCCGCCGCGTGCCCCCCCCACCCATCAGTCCTCCAGCCGCGCGCCGTCCTGTACGCCACGTGAGGGAGAGTGCCGCAAGCGCAGAGGAGCATTGACAAAGGACTCCTCTCCCTTGGGGCCTGTGCTTGTCCTGCTCGCCGCGCCGCGGTGTGCGCCCGACCTGCGCAGCTTCTGCCGTTCACCTAGTCACGTCGGCCACCCAGGCTGTCTTGAACCCGGCCCGACGTTGTGTCGGAACTGCTGAAGCAGTCACGCCGCCGAGCGACAGAGCACGCATGCTTCACACAGTTGCTGGCTGATGCAATGCGCCTCCGCCCAGCTCGCCAAACAGGCGTGGCTCCCACAGTGGAGCTTTGTGCGATATATTGAGCGACCTGCTGGTGGCCTGCATGCCGATGGTGTCTCCGACGGCGGGACAGAATCTGCTGGTCGCGCCGCAAAGCAGCCACTGCCTGCCTAAGGGCGTCCGAGGTCTGCAAAACGCAGATGCAGTGGCACTCGACAGATGGCTGGCGACTGGGACTCGTTGCACGCTCAGCGCCGCGCGAGCTTCCAGCTGGCGCACTTTGTGCAGCCAGGCCCCCGAAAACTTATAAGGATTACACAGGCACACACATTAACTGCGGACCGAGTTCCAGCGTAGCGCCCGGACTCCTACACCCCATGCGGCGCGACCATGCTTATCTGCAGTGCGCCGCACCATGTGGTGGTTGCCGTTGGCCTTCATACTAAGCGCGCCTCTACCTCCACAGCGACCCACGGCAGCCAAGAACTGCACCTCGCGAGCTCTGCTTCGCAAGAGCGAGCAATAACCTGAGAAATGACCTGCATACTTGTAGCGCGGTTACATGCTCCGACACGGCAGCTCTCGTCCAATTAGATATTCTGGCTCTCGTCGCTGCATCATGCATGCTATGAGACTAGACGCATGTGTCGCACTCGGCGCATACACGGACCAGGCAAGGGCTTTGATCATTGAAGGCTGAAGTGCAGCGCGCCGCTCCAGGAGCGGGGACTTGTGCAAACAACCAGAGCCAGGCTAGTGCTTGCGACGCGCGCTCATATCATCAGAGGCACTGCGTGTGTGCGGGTGATCATCACGTGCCAGCAGCGCTGCGGAGACATGCAGTTTGGGGCGAGGAACTCCTGATGCAGCAGGTGTGCAGCACGAGCCAGACACAGTTGTCGCCTCCCAAAGCCAGTCAGCGCGGCTTTCTTCGCCACAGACCCTCTTTGTCTCAGCACAGCAGGCCCGGCATCGCTTCGCAGGCAGCGCCGGCAGACGCCGCGCGCGGCCGTGGGCGCCGGTGGGCTCCTCCGGGCGGCCCCCCGCTGCACAAACAATGCACCTGGGCCCCACAGCGAGTCAGCAGAGACCTGCTGCCCAGTGGCGGCCGGGACCAAGGGCGGCGCGCCCCCTGCTGGGCCAGGTCAGCGCGCGTGGGCAGCGCGCGCCGGACGCCACTGGCAAGCATACAGCCGGCTCCTCCAAACCTGCGAGCTGCGTCCACGGTGACGCAGTGTCGGCACAGCAGGGACGGCACCAGCGGCCCCGCAGGCAAAGGCATGCCTGCGGGGCGAGGCGACATGGCGGGCGGCCGCAGGCGCCGTGCTAGGGCGGCCCCGCGGCGCGCTGCGCCCTGCGCCATGCGCCTTGCCCGCCTCGCCTGCTGGGTCAGCGGACAGCCCCCTACACGCGCTCCCGCGTGTGAGGACGAGTCATTGCGGATGCCCCCCCACCCAAGAGAGCGCATGTGCAGCACAGTTGCAGCCCTCCCCCGTCACAGCGTACGATACCCAAGTCATGCCGACAGATGCACCGGCTCCGCATGCGGTTGGCGAGTGGCAGCCAGCTGCTGCGAGACGACCCCGGATCAGAGTGCACCCGCTTGCTCTGACATGTGCGCTGTGCAGCGCCGCGCCAGGTGACTAGGTGGGCGTCAGGCGCGAGCCAGCCGCGGCCTGCTGTCTCACGCTGACCCTGCTGCTCAATATATAACCTACTTCTTGTCAACGCGGATGCTGCGCTATGTGAGAGTGTCTGTGCGCCGAGCCAACAAGCGCACCATGCCCTCCAGCATGTGCACCTGGCAGAACTCTGGACTCTGTCCGGCCGCGCCGAAGCTGGCTATTGTCGTGCAGCCTTGCGCCTGGCATATCTTTTGACGGACAAATACCTGGCGTCCCACGCCCAGCTCAGTGCACACAGAGGTCTGAGCGGCAGCGAGCGCGACGGTCGCCAGGCGCAGCACCATTCCTTGCTCCTTATGCACTCTGCAGAAGCGCGCGGGCCAGTCGCTGGAGAAGTTGTACCAGGCGTATTTCTCACAGCCCGCCGTCTCGCACCGGTCGTTGGCCGGCCAGCAGGCCAGCTGTGCACACCAGGGGCCGTCAGAACCAACACGTGCAACGAGCGCTGCTCTGAGCACGGCCTCCAGACTTACTTCAAAGAACGCACCGGCAGCCCTGGCTGCAGACGCAGGCACGGCCTGCTGCGCCTGGGGACCGGGAAGCATCGTGCTGGCCTGGGCTGGCCCTGCCCCCGCCACCCAGTCCAAGCGGTGGGAGAGAAACCCGGCTCTTGCCAACCAAGCACAGGCGAGCACAGCAACAAATATGCTTCCACTACTAGGCAGGCAAGAAGAGCACACTGAGCCCTGGTTTGCATGGTGCTGGAACGCTCCGCTCAGGTGGTCCTCAGCTGAAGGGTACTGCGGCCCACCTGCCACTGGCGCACGGCTGAGTCGCTACCGTACCAGAGAGCGACGTGCCAGCTCCGGAGCAGCTGAACGTGACCAGCATGAGCATGGACGTGACTTGCAGTCGCATGGAGTGCACGACACAGCGAACCAGGCCACCACGAACCCGCGCTTGCAGACATACAATCAATGTTTCACTTTGGTTTTGCAAGTCAAACAAACAGACGCATGTACTAATGCTCTTACCCTCTCTTCTTCTTCTTGCCTACTTAACCTATCTAGCCGAGCAGGAGTTACATGCAAACAGCCACTCCCCTCGAGGACCTCCTTGCCCGCTTCATGATCATGTGCTAGGACTCATCAGCCTGGGTCGTCGCCACGGGTTGGGTCCAGCATCGCCTCTAGCTCGGGCAGCGCTCTGTTTTCTTCTGCCTTGCGCCGGTTGTATTACATTCATGGGGGAGTGCAAGCGCAAAAGCCGTACTGGTGTTGACAAATCATTTTGAAAAGCTTATAATAGGAGCTCTCAACAAGGTCGAACACGGCTCTGCGTGCGAGATCACGTGAGAGCACTACCTTGTGTGTGGCTGGTGCTCTGTCAGTGAGACGTGGCACCTGCCAGCATGCACGCAGGTCCAGTGCCAGGTGCCGCTTGCGCATGCTCGCCACGTGACACTGAAAAGGCTGCATGCGTGCTTGCAGCATATGCAACAACCCATGCCTGCTGCTTGTTTGCTGCTGGGTCCACACTCAGTGAAGCAGTTCTTAAATGGTGTTAGGGATGTCCACAGGGTATTTGAGGTGCCTCCCACCATACTGGCTCAGTCGTCCTCAAGCGTCGCCCTTGAAGCGTTCAGCCTGAATCTAACCAACCCGCCGCCTGCGCTCGTGTTTGGCAGCCGCTGTCGCTGGCCTCCAGGCCCGCAATGGCCGAGTCCTGGCTCCCCTCAGCGGGGCAGGCCGCAGACGGCCTCGATTAAGATCACGCTACTCGGAACAGCTTGAGGCGGCACGCTCAAAGGCTGCAGTACACCTTGAGCCCTCAAAGCTCTTTGTTTGTGTCAGTGACTGCTTACGTAAGAGGCAAAGCGCTTGTGAGTACGACACAACGTTGCGCAGTGAATCAGCATTATGAGGCTCTTGCGCTGACGCGCACAGCCTGCTGCGCAGCGCGACTGCGGAGCAGCGGGCGCAGCAGGCTCCCAGTGGCGCCGCGTCTGGAGTGCAGCCCAAGGTGCGCGAGGCTGCTTGCAGCGCACACACTCAGCCCCTGGGTGTGCAGCCCCGGCTCTCAAAGCTATGGCCTGTATGCCTGTATGAGTTTACGCACCCAGCGGCCCTGGGTGCTGCGGCTTGGCGCCAAGACTGTGGATGGACATTGTGCCCATCCCAGCCACTGGCATTCTCAGTTGGCGCCAGCCCTTTGCAGGCGCGGGTGTCTTGGCTCGCCGCTTCGCCTTGTCATCCTCTAACCTGCCAGCCCTTGGCTCGGCATGCAAGACAGCGCCAGGCACCGCGCCTTGGTGCCCGGGCTGCTGCGACCTTCCATATGGCACGGCATGTGTTTGGCTGGCACGTGCTACGTGTGACTGAGCGCGCATGCCCAGCCCCTTTAGGTGTTGCAGCACGTTCTGTGCTTTGCTCGCCCAGCGGGCATAAGGGGGCCGCACTCGGCGCCTGGTCCTTCATGGTGTCACCGCGGGCCTCGCGCCGGGCCTGCTTGCGCATGCGCTGCTAAGAGGGCGCCCCCCGCGTGTAGGCTGCTCAGGCGCCCGACATGATCCTTGATGACCAGATGCGCCAGGTGCACCCGTCCCCGGCAGCTCGCGCGCCTGCCACTCTGCCCCAGGCTGCCACGCCGCTCAGCTGCTCTGCCTTGAACATGGACATATACCCCCGGGCGCCTGGCCACCAGGGCGCCGCCGCGGGCCCCATGGTCAGCCTGTATTGCGCATGCGCTGCCTTTGACGCGGGCGCCCCGGCATGCGGGCTGCCCAGGCGCCCGGCGCTGCGGCGGACGGCGCGCTGGCTGAGCGGCCACGCGACGGCAACAGCGACCGCGCCGCCGCATTGCTGTCAGAAGACGACCTGCGTGCGCGTCCCGCCCCACACGACCCTGCCGTGCCTGTGAGCGCTTTTGACAGTGCGCGGCCGCGTCCCACGCTGGCTGCCTATGGGAGGGGGTCGGCGGCCGCGCCGGCGGGGCTGCGACACGGCCGCTAGGTCAGGGTCCGCCTCGGCAGCGTCGCATGCCTTTGCAGTGCAATGCTTGCAGCCTGCATGCAGCAGGCGGTTGATGCATACGGCTGTTCGCATGTCGGGCTGCCAGGGCGGCTGCCCTGTGCCATGCACGAGACCTGCCCAGCAGGTCAGGAGCACGCGCATGCCCGGCACCCTCAAACGCATGTGGTGACGCGAGGCGGCCGCGGGCGCGCAGGCGAGGCCGAGGCGGTCGCGATGAAGGGAGCCGCGCTCAATGAGTGGCTGGCCGCCGCGCTGCCGGCCGTCCCGGACGTCGGCGAGGGCGCGGGCTCGCCGCCGCCGCCGCATGAGGTGCGCGTGGTGCCAGCGCTTCCTGGGTGCGGGTGTCTTGGCTCGCTGCTTCGCCTTGTCATCCTCTAACATGCCCGCGTTGGCTCGGCATGCGAGACGGCCCCAGACGCTGCGGCGTGGTGCCCAGGGTGTGCTGGGCGGTCGGAAGCGGCCCCGCGCGGCCGCAGTGCCGCCCCCGCAGCAGGCGGAGGCGGGGCAGGCGCAGCTGGCGCCCATGCGCCCGGCGCAGCTGCTGCCGCGGGCGCGCCGCCTGGGGCAGGCTGCTGCGGCGGCCGGCACATCGCGCGCGAGGGCGGCCGAGGGCGGCGGTGCGCGCGCCGCCCTGCGCGCCTGGCCGCCGGCCAGCCCAGGCACTGCGCGCAGAGTGCGGGTGCCGCGCCTGCATGCCGACTGGCAAACATGCTATGAGAGGCTGGCATGGACGCCGACAAGGGCGAGCGCGTGCGCGCCTCTGACCGCGCGTGGGCATGCGCGCAGAGGCCGCGGGCGGCCCGGGCGGCAGCCGCGCCGAGGAGGACCTCGCGACCGGCGGCGTGACCGGGCCGCCAGCTCCGCGGCCCAGCCAGCCCACGCCGGCGCTGGCTCGGGAGTATGCATTCAAGTTCCAGGTCATGGCCTCTAGGATTGACCAGCAGGAGGCCCGCCTGCGTGCGCGCCCCGCCCGGATCGGCTCTAGCGTGCCCATGAGCGTCTCGACAGGGCGCAGCATTTCTGCAGTTGCCGCATGCGCGGCCGCAGTCCTGGTAAAGCAACACTGGCACAGCGAGTTCACTGCCTGCCACAGCCCTGCGCATGACAGCTCGCGGGCGCGTCACTGCCATGGTGAACGTGGTCGCCTTCAGGGACCTGTGCATGCACTGTGCCATCAGCACCAGGGGTGGCGCGCGTGCAGGGGCGCTCGAGGCGCAGATCAGGTCCCTGCAGGATGCGCTGCTGGCCATCTACAATGACAGGCAGGGTGCGCGCGATCGCAAGACAGTGCTTCGGCCCTGGCCCATTCAGCCTGGTGAGAGTGCGCCTCCCAACACTGCCTTACATCAGGGTCAAGACTGCGTGCTTTCGCTCCTCTGGCAAGCTCGCGAGTGCGCACAGGCGCTGCCACTGGCACAGGCCCAGCGCCAATGCCACAAGCAAGACGACGTGTGTCCTCTGGTGGCTAACGTGCCCGGGGGCGCGCTTGGGCGCAGGCATGGCAGAGGCGGAGGAGCGCGCCTGACTGCGCGCACGCAACACCGCGTGCGTCAGCCGCGCGCAGCCCCAGGCTGTAGGCTTTAATAAGAAACGCTGTCGCAAAGGCGGGGTGCTCGCGGACGGTGTTAGGCGAGGCAGGGTGCAGTGCGGCGCTGGATAATATCCAGCGCCATGTGGCACATCGGGGTTATTTCATGTCAACTTCTGACCTATCTTGTGGCCATGTCTTGTGCTACATGCAGCAGCTGCTCACGAAGATCTCGACCACTGTGTAACATTTCGTACCCTGCTTGTTCTGCTGCAGGCTGCGCTTCTGCTTGAGCTCGCGCCCCTGCGCGCGCGCCCCGTCTCGGGCTGGCACCAGCCACGCCCAGTGTCCACTTGGTTTTAAGTGTGCTCACCCAGCGGGGTCCCTCAATTCCAATTGCGTAGGCCTGCATGTCTGTGTTCAGGGCATTCGTGAGATGCCTCTGGATCCCATCTGCTCCATCTGCCGGCCATGCAACATGCCAGACTTGCATAGGTGTGAGCCGCATGGACAGCGGTGTGTGGGCGCTTCTGCAAAAGCAGGCGCGGTGGTGGACATGTGTATTGCTGCGATGCTGTGTGCAAGCATAGGGAGTAGGCAGACATGCAAGTAAACACCTGCACATTGCTGGAGCAGAAGTACAGCCACACGGCCCTTGATGGCACAGAAGTGCAGAAGCGCGGCGTGCCCTGCACATTGTCTGCTTAGGCTATGGGAGCCATGCCTTGACGGGCTCCGCCTTGACACCCGGCGCTGGCAGCCGGAGACAGCCCTGCGGGCCCGCCCGCCCAGAGTCGCCGACATGGTCGGGCGGCCCGTCTGCCCACAACACAAGCGCGCTGCACTGTCAGCTTCTCAGGCACGCGCCTCGGTGCGGCGCGCGCCTTGGAACGCCAGGTGAGCGCCAGCCTGTAGCCAGTCCTCCACGCGCCTCGGACGGACAAGTGCGCAGCTTGCAAGTCAGCGCTCCACGCGGGGCAAGGTACCTGGAGCAGGGCGCGCACGCGTATGGAGCGTCCGGGGCGGTGCGCCGGCCTCTTGCTCGATGGGCGCCGGGGCGGCGGGCAGCTCAGGGCTGGTGATATGGCCAGGCTCAAGGCCCGCTCGTCGCTGAAAGTCCTCTCGCCTCGGGGGCGGCCTGGCGGGCGGGCAGCTCGATGAAAGTGCCGCTGCCGTGTTCGGGCCGGCGCATCCACCTCATGTGCACGGCGAGCCAGGTGTCTCTTCTGCCTGAGGACGGACCCTCTTGGGGATAGCAGAGTACCGCCCAGGTAGGAGCGGAACGGGAGGACCCGCCCGCTGCCGGCGGCTGCCAGGCTGGGCCAGGTGGAGGGTGGTTGCCCCCGGTTTGCACCCCGGCTTCCTGCCGCCCCATCGATTGCACTTGCAGGGCAGCTTGCAGGCCCTTTAAGAGCTGGGAACTTGATACTTTATCACAGAAGACCCGCACTGCTCAAGGAGACAAGCCAGAGGAGCAGCAGAGCTCCGACCGGGTCACCTACCACCAGCTCGAGGTGCGGACCCAGCAATGGTCCTTTCCCCTGCCGGGGGCAGGGCGGGCTGTGCGAGTGATCCAAGTGCCCGTCGGGTGGTCTGTGACTGGTAAAATTCAGTGTGAATGATGGACTAGACCCACAGCCGCACGCTCACGTGCGCGCCCACACTTCTGCGTTGTAGACGCAGCGGCACCGAGCCGCGATGAAATGAGGCTGAAAGGCACCTGCGTGCCTGGGCGTCGGCCGAGCTAGAGCTAGAGTCGTTGCGACCTAGGACCGCATGGCATGAGCCGTTGGCTAGGTGCATGGCACTGGCGAGGTAGCTTGGCGGCTGTTGTCCGTGTCCTGCGCCTCCTGCCCAAAGAGTAGTACCAGAGGGCTATGTGCACTGCGTGTGTCCGAGCCACGCGGCCGAGCGGGTCGGGGACCTCAGGGAGCCTTGCATGCATGCGGGCCCAATGCTGACAAGTGCCTCTGCCGCAGGAGCCATGGCGGTCGTCCTGGCCCTTCTGGGCCTGCTATCCCTCACTACCAGCCCCGTGCTGGTGCGCGGGGGGCTGCTGACCTGGGTTGCGGTGGCATGCCACCTGCATGCTACCTGGCTGGCAGATGGGGCAGAAAAGGATAAAATATGCTTGCTGGCTGGCCCCGCCCTGCATACACCTCGCTGTGTGGCCCTGCACACGTGTGTAAGCGCACACGGTTGGGTGTGCTGAACGGCTGCCTCCGGCGCTCCAATATGGCTGCCAGAGCTGGGCCAAGTATGAACGGTTGCTGTCCTTGCCCTGCCTTGCCCTGCAGACAGCAGGCCCATGCAGTTGGGCTTGCAGAGCGGACGTGGTAGAATGTGCACTGGTCACGGCTGGTGCTAGCCTGAGACGGCGTGCGCGCGCACAGGGGCGCGAGCTCAAGCAATCCCGCAGCCTGCAGCAGAGTGAGCAGGAGTACGGGAGCTACAGACAGATCAGCGACGACACGTGGAACAGCAATCGCTGCTACATGGACGAGAACTCGATCTGTGCGCACCCCTGCTCTGTGTGCAGATCAGGTGGATTACGCCTGCACACAGGTAATCCCTTTTCCCTGTACCCTGGCTGACAGAGGCTCCGGGCGCGCAGCGTCCGCGTGCGGCGGCGACGGCACCTACGACCGCTGCGGCGTGGACCGCAGCCGCCGCAACTACTGGGTGCGCGCCGAGTGCGGCTGCGGGCCCATGGACCCAGCCTGTGTGCTGGCTCTGGCCTTGCTCTGGTCGCTGCTGTGCTGTGGTCTATGAGCCCAGCAGGCTGTGGATGACCTGCTGCTGCCATCCCGGCCCCTGGTCTTGTTGAGTACTGCTGTGCTTTGGCATGTGGCCCAGCAGGCTGGGGATGGCCTGCTGCTGCCATGCTCGTTCCTTGTCCTGCTGTGAATGTTGCTGTGCTGCTGCATGTGAGCCCAGCGGGCTGGGGATGGCCTTGCTGGTGCTATGCTGGCCCTGGCCTGGTGGGGAGTGCTGCAGGGCTGTCGCTTGTGGGCCCAGCAGGCTGTGAACGGCCCGCCGCCGCCCTGCTGGCCCTGGTCTTGCGGTGAACGCTGCGGGGCTGTGGCGTACGAGCCCATCTCAGCTGCATGCAACCGACCCGCGGCGCCTGTTGCGCGCAGAACTATGATGCGCCCAGCTGGTACTACTCAGGCGGGCGCCGAAGCCGCTACTGCCAACGGAGGAATGGGGACAGGTACGAGACAAATTTCACGCTTGACGGATAAACTTTCACGCTGTCACGCTCGAGCTTCATGCTCTCATGGCCAACGGTCTTGCAGGTTCGACTTCTGCAACGGCGACTACCTGTATCCGAGCTCGCCCTCAACATGGTGCGCCTGAGCTGCCTTACCGCCTCGGCCATGCTCGGACGGTTAATTTGGACAATGACAGGTTTACTGGGGTTAATGAGGTTTTCTGACATTTCACATTAATAGGACATTGTTGTTGCCCTTACCCTATTCTACATAAGGCCCACATGGAAATGCGGTGTTTCATGCACACTGACAGTGCCGGGGCGGCGCGCACGCAGGTACAACTCCTACATGGGCGGCGTCTACTTCAGCGGGTACAACGGTTACAGCGGGCGTCCCAGGGTATAGTCACTAACCTCCCTGCTGCTGCTGAATTGTTGACCTTGCTCCCCACCAGGCAGGCATGCCCGACACCTTCCCCAGGTCCTGCGCCTGATTCGATCCCTTCCGCAGGTGTGCCTGACCCTGGTCGTCGTCGTGAACTTCCAGGAGGCCGTGGTCTACAACAACCGTGCCGGCCGCGGCGGCGTGAGCCCGGAAGCGCGCCAGGTGCATGCCTGGGGTCTCCAGTGTCAAGGCACTGCATGTCCTTTGTATTGAGGAAGCCCGCCGGGTCTCTGTGCTTGTGACGCGCTTGGTGACGCGGCATGCACGCAGCACAAGCGGCACCCCAGCATGTCCCCGCTGGTCCCGCTCTGAGTGCGCACGGTGGCAAGCTACCGGCATGCAACCTGCAGTGCCCGGCTGCTGCGCAGGCAGCGAGCTCGGCGGGCATCACCATCAACAACATCAACAACCCCATCATCAACGTGTACACGCCCACGTCGCGGCCCATCGGCAACAACGACGCGAGCAGCGCCGCGGTGCCGCCGTCCTCCGGCCAGAGCGGGGTGCGCTCCTGGGCGCCGCTCTGTGCTCGCGTGCAGCGCAAGCCCGCGGGCGAGTTTGTTGGGCTGCTTTGCGGCCTGCAGAGGCTCTCCTCATGACAGCAGAGGCGGCTGCGCCGCGTTTGCTGCCGCGCGCCGCTCGTCCCAAGGCCGTGGCTGACGGCCTGCGCGCGCGCAGTCGCCGACGCCAACGCCGACCGGCGCTGGCAGCCGCGGGTCTGGCTCGCCGACGCCGACGCCGACCGGCTCAGGCAGCCAGGGGTCTGGCTCGCCCACGCCGTCACCCACCGGCTCTGGGAGCCGCGGATCTGGCTCGCCCACGCCATCGCCCACCGGCTCGCGCTCTGGCTCGGCCACGCCGTCGCCCACAGGCTCTGGGAGTGGCAACTCGGGCTCGGCCACGCCGTCGCCCACCGGCTCTGGCGGCAACCGCCAGTCCGGCACCCCCGCTCCGACGGGCCAGGGCAACACGAACACTGGCGCACCGTCGGTGCGCCTGCCAGGCTGTCCTCGAGTGAAGTGCGCGCTCCGGCTGTGGGGCGCGCTGACGTCGTGCTCAGCTTTGCGGTGAGCGGGTTGACTAGAGCCCAGACGCTGCCTGGTCATGTGTGGGCGGCCTGCCGACGAGTATTATACCGCGGTGCAGGGCAACCGGGGCGGCAATGGCGGCAGCAGCTCCGGCTCGGGCGGCGGAGGGAACGGCTCCGGCAACTCTGGGTCGGGCGCGAGCAACGGTGGCTCCGGCAGCGGGGGCGGCAGCCGCGGCGGAGGCGGCGGCAGCGGCGAGCGCGGCTCGGGCAGCTCAGGCGGCGGCGGAGGCGAGCGCGGCGGCAGCGGGTCGGGCGGCGGTGGCTCGTCGAGCGGCGGCAGCGGCGGCGGTGGCTCGTCAAGCGGCGGCGGCGGCGGCGGCGGGTCGGGGGCCGGTGGCTCGTCGAGCGGCGGCGGCGGCGGCGGCGGTGAGCGCGGCGGCGGCGGCAGTTTCGGCAAGTGAGGCGGGGGCAGGTAGCCTGCCGGCACGGCAGGCAACCCACGCACGTGCATGCGGCGAGCATGCGCAGCCGGCAGACTGCCTTCCATGCCTCTTGCAGCGAATGCGCGCTGCCCAGGTGCCGGCCAGTGAAGCATCGGCGACCGGCCCTCCACTGCCAGCAACAACTTGATGTTTTCCGATTGCTGCTACTGCTGAATGTTTTGCAACACTGATGACTTTTTTGGGGTGGCGGCTTGGCTGTTCCTGATGGAGGACATTTAGCTGCACCTGCAGCATCCCCAACCCAAGTTCGCGTGAGTCAGCTGACCATGATTTGTGGTGGCGAGTCTGTGCCGCCGCTCCCAACCCCTTAAAAAAAATACGCTTCGCACTTTGCTCACAGGTTTTTGGTGCTCCTCCATGCATGAAGTATTGGCATGTCGTGCACTGAGCTGTCCCGACAGCAACGGGTTGCTGGAGCACTGCCACGCCTCATGCGCGCCTGATTGCATGACGCGGACAGTTGCTGCATGGGGCTGCAGGCCAATGGTTGCAGGACAAATGTCCTGCAAACCTGTCTCCATGCCGGAGGCATGGAGTGCTGCACCCAAGTGGACGAATGCTGTGCAAGCTTTGGTGCATTTTGTTCTGGGCTTTGTGGTAGCCTGCATTGCTTTCAAGGTTTGATAGGGTCGGTGTGAATCATTGCGTACATGTCGTTTGCGTATTCATTCGCGCTGGCTGGCTGATGCGGCGTCACAGCTGTAACATACCTAGTATATACTGCAACTTAATGTCTTTCAAAGTGTTGCCTTCCAGCTACAAGGCATGTGCACACAAGCTTAACAACGATTCACGCACAGAGTGTAGGCATGGACACATGGTGCATGGTGAGCAGAATTGCACTCCACCATCACATCCGCTCAAGTTGCATGCGCTCACAGGTACGCGGCCGCAATGCTTGTACAACGGCAACCCGACGGACGGCCAGATGCATATGATGCCCTGCGTTCCCGAGTGCTCAACACGTGTGCGCCTGATGAGCCTCGCGTGCCATGTGCGCAGGACTCTGACACGCCCAACTGGTGTTTTGGCTACTGTTGTGGCATGGCTGCTGATGCGCCGTGGGCCGCGCCGTGTGCGCCAGGAGATAGTCCTGGAACGGTGGATGGACCCCGTGTCCCGACGAGCTGGCTCGTCTGCCCAGCAAGTCCCTGTCGAGCCTTACATGCGTGTAGGCCGCTTGCTGACACGTGCTCTGCTGTGCGGTGATCGAGATCTCTGAGAGTGATCACTGCATGTAGCACAGGACATGGCCACATGTCAGGTCAGAACACAAGCATAATGTGCCGCTGCTGCACATCATGCATGCGTCGCGTATGCAACAACGCGAGCGTCAGCGCCGCGCAGCCCCAGGGCGCAATGCTTTACCACGTGGCAGCGTTCATGGAGGCAGTGCTGATCCGCTCGCACAGGACTCCACGCTGTCTGCGGGGCGCCCTGCTGCGCAGCGAGCTTTGTGCTGTGGGCGCTGCGCCACCTGCGCGCATGGTTTATGCGGGCGGGCCGCAGCGACCGGCGGTCTTTGTGAGCGGAGTCCTCCACAGACTGCGCCCGGCGCTGCAACCCCACAGACAGTGTGGAGGTGGAGGAGTGGCAGCGCGTGAACAAGAATGCTGTCGCGGGGCCCCTGCAGCGCAGCCCCCTGCAGACTTGTCCTCACGCGCGCATACAGAGGGTGGGTCCTGGGAGACGGGCGCGCACATAGGTCTTCAGCTGGTCTGTGAAGCTGCCGACTTTCTCATGCCGATAGTGGGGCAGCAGCGCTCTGTGCGCAAACTCCTTGTTGAGGGTGACCGTGAACGTGCCGCGCCGCGCGCACGGCGATCTGTCAGGTGAGCGCTCCCTGCACAGGCGGTCTGCGCCTACAGGCGGTGCGCCCGCTGCCAGCGCGTGGCGTAGGCAAGGCGCGCACGTTTTGCCGCTGTCACTCTCAGAACATGAGGTCGTTCGTGGCGGCGTCTTCCACCAGCGCATACCTGCGCGCGCTCGCACGGCCAGGCCGCTCACTGAACACGTGCAAAAGACCGCCGTGTTCAGTGGTGTTGAGCGGCCTGGCCGCGCGCGCGCAGGTACGCGCTGAGTGACGACACCACCACGAATGACATCGTCTTCTGGAGTGACCGCGGCGAGATATGCGCGCCCCGCCCCTTCCAAGCGCTGACAACGGGCGCGCCGCCTGTGGGCGCAGACCGCCCGAGCAAGGAGCGCTCGCCTGACGCGTCGCTGTGCGCGCGGCGCGGCAGGTTCACGGTGACCCTCAACGAGGAGTTTGCGCGCAGGGCGCTGCTGCCCCACTTCAAGCATGAGAAAATCGACAGCTTGACCAACCAGCTGTACTCCTATGTGCGCGCCCGTCTCCCCAGGACCCCAGGACCCACCCTCTGTATGCGCATGCGAGCACACGCGCCTGCTGACGCCTGAGGCCCCACTGTGGCGCAGGGCTTCAAGAGGCTGACGCCGAGAGGGCGCCCTGGGACCGTCGGTCAGCTGCCAGTCGTCTATGGCCGAGACGACGAGCCTTCCTTCAAGCGCGGCGCGAGCCGCACGCAGCTGGTCACCATCCGGCCCAGAAAGCGTGCGAAGGCCGCTGCGGCGCGCGGCGTGGCGTCGGGCGACGGCCCCGCCGGCGGGGCGGGCGCGCCGCAGCGGCCTTCGCGTGCTTTCTGGGCCGGATGCTGACCAGCTGCATGC
>JAABUV010002915.1_pt1 | contig 22429 bp, 18 predicted proteins | sample 5559971 | NCBI WGS metagenome assembly JAABUV01 (sample SAMN10711881, study PRJNA513362) | rock metagenome | isolation source: Antarctica rocks | place: Antarctica: Victoria Land, Knobhead nord | collected 2015-12-19
TCTAGCGGCGTTATGCAGATGGGATAGAGGTGGGTGGCGTTGGATACCCCAAGAAGGCACGAATGAGAATTCTGAGGGCGGCTTGGTTGTTGCTTCACTTGACATTCCTCTAATGACGGGGGCTTATTTTTCAGGAGCACATTTGTAAACCCTGCGGGCAGATACCCCTTTTGTTTTATTCTATGGTATCCTAGGTTGCAATGCATTGATTATTCGTCTTCCAGGTTTCACCATTCCAACGTGGGAAGAAGTCCATAGGGTCCAGGGAGACGGCAAGAAATAGATAATCCGAGCCTCACAGAAGTTAGAACAAAACCTGTACGGAGCACAATACCAACAGTGCTTGAGGCATGGCCTGAAGGCTAAGCTTGTAGGAGAATCTACAACCTACCCGCCGCCATCGTAGCCAATACCGCATTTGTCTATACCAACCATTCTATTTTCCGTACGTTTGATAATGATCGTTTATTCATTTCGAATATCATGTACAGGTCCTTCCTGCAGCGGGCTGAACATTGCATGAGCAAAAAGCCTCTTAACAAGGATTATTCATATGAGAGCTTAAGCCAGCTATACAAGCCCGGCAACGCTTAAGTAATGTCCAGCCCGCTGCAGGAAGGACCTGTAATACTCCGTAGAGATCATTAAAATCACAAGCTTGGTGGCCGCTTGTCCAGACTTGTAAAACACTAATATCAAAGCATTTCTACACGTTAGCCATGGAAACAACCAGCCCGCCGCTGCGAGAGCACGAGCAGATTGTTCTGCGATTTGCAGACGGTGCTTTCCACTTGAGTACAATGAATCGGTGAGATCGGTAGAATGAATCACAGAGCCACTTAAGCTCATATCCGTACCCCGCACTTTCGCTCATTCTTTACATAGGCCGACTAAGCGTTTGCTATAACACCCTCAATCAGTTGGACGCCAAGCAGGTGGAGATTCACAGCCGCCAGGAGTAGAAGTTCCCAGTGAACGATGATTGCTGTTGAAGATGTGTACCTCGGTGTTATTGTTTGCACAAATGCCTTCGGAACTGAAGCCTTAACTATTCTATGTACATCCATCTCGGGCAACGGAATAAGATCGTCCGTGATTTTCGTGCGCGGCAAAAAAGTGGTCCGCCATTTCTCCGAGGTGCAGCTGGTAGGGGGTTGGAAAGCCGGGGGTTGGAAAAGATTCTTGGCGTCGGGTTGAACTTTAAAAATGGCATATGCCCCGCACTGTTACGATCCTAGCCTTCGCCTATCCTTCCTAGCCCTAACCTGGGTTTCATCCTAATCGGGCCTAGTGAGCATTCGAGCTAGTAGTGATGTCATTGGGACCCTGCATCATATGTGTAAGGCGCCAACCCTTTCGAGCCTAGCACAGGGCTGAGGAGAACACATATAAGAACTCAAGTTCTTACCTGTACATACTTTCCTTCCTTAGCATTTATCTATTAGTTATATTACACCCATATGACTCGCTCTATGCCGGTCCCTAACAGTAGATAAATGCTAACCAACTACCCTGCTATCGACGTGTAGACGATACGAAATAACCTACTTCTATTCAGAAAATTCGCAAGGAATTCTTCGAATTACTTTCACCATAACACACATTCAAATTTACCCAAATTTATCAAACCAACCACAATCAAACCTACCTATCTATCTTTATCTCTCTCACAATGGCACGCGACTCTGAATCAGTCGGGTCACGAACGACTCGCCTGCTTAGAAGCACTGCAAATAGACGGGTTTCCCTTCTTCCTTTCGATGCCTCAGCTGAATCTCAGAATGCCGCGATCTCATGAAACATCAAGATCGAAGAACAACTACGTCAGTGAGCTATTGATCACTCGAACGAGATCATCAAGATGTTAAATGAGCTAAAAGATCAACGAGACATGACTTTGAAACTCAACGAGCAATGAATTGATCTACAGATTGATCACATCAAGAGACTTGATGAGTTAGAGATCAATCAAATAACAATAGATACTCAAGAAGAGACTATTGTTGAACTATGAGAGAAAGTATTGAGTCTCAAAAAGAGACAGCGTTCAGCGAACCAGTCTCAATCTCGACAGTTTACAAAGTCTCAAACTTCTATCGAGAATCATACTTGACGAGAATCATTCACTCTATTCAACAATGATCATCACAAGTTCTTCAAGTTTTTGAATTCATTTATATTCACTGATGAAGATGAATCAATATGAAACAGCTGAAGAGTCAAGATAAACAACAAGCTTCAGATAAATGTTAATCACTTCAATAATGAGAATATCTGTATTGTTTAGGTAATATCTAGACTAGAAAATGATGCTGCTGAGCACATTTTTACTTGATATCAACATCATGCTTTGCATTCATACATCTTGATCGACAAGCTATTTGAGCATCTGAAAGAAATATACAATGAACTGAATAAGAATCAAAAGTGTCGTTGCAAATACAACGCTCTGAAACAAGCAAACAAGTCTTTCAATGTTTTTTACTTCAACTTTATAAAGCTATTCAGCTATCTCAAATACAATAATTGCACTTTGATGAATGATCTTCAGAATAAAATTAATAATCGCTTGCAAAACACTTTATCAGTCTGTTCAAAGAACTTTACTTCACTCACTCGCTTAAGAATCTTTCTTCAAAATGTAAATAGTAAACAATGAGTCAATTATCAGCTTTGCAGCAAACATCACACTGTCATCATCAAAGTCATTGTTGTATCTGATAAATGTGTTACTTGTTATGAGTGTATCAAGACTGAACAAGACTGAAACTTTAATCAATTTGCAGTGAATGCTAGCAAGTTCTCTGTGTAATGATTAAAACTAGTCAAGATTTAGTTGAGATCTGATTTAAATTTGATTCAGATTTGACTCAGATATGACTCAGCATCTTTTTTCTTCTTTAGCATCTTCTAATTCACTTTTATTGTCTTTTATGATAAACACACTTCTTTGTGTTACAAGTAGTTAACAGATGTTTATGATAAACACATTTCTTTATGTCACAAACATCTTTTGAATCAACATCTTTCTTGTGTTTCAACATGTTCTCTTTGAGACTAACGTTGATCTGAGTAACTACTATATAAAGCATGTTCTTCTTGCTTTTGTATCTTTTTTCTTCTGTATTCTTAAAGTCTTAGTTATAATTATCTTTATAGATTAAACATTCTAGTCACGCACGCACTCTGATTAGTTTTTAAACACGATTTCAACATTACTTTAAAAATTCATTAATCACATGATACTGATTTCTATATTCATTCAAATCAACTCAACTGACAACAAAATGAGTATAAAGAAATTTGTGTATCTGATGATCAATGACATTGAATGACAGAACAACATCAAGAAATCAATAGAATCAATGAGAACATATGATCATGTGATTGCTAGAGAATTTATCGCTCAGTCAGTAGCATCAGTTCAAATCGATTAATAAAATCAACAATAAAGAATCTTCATTGATTGTTTGAGAATCACAAAAAAATTCTTCAAATCAGCAACATTCTTCTTTGAAGACTAAATACTTTAACAAACGATCTCACTACATACTATTGAGCATCATTCTTCGCTTGATCATCAATTCTTCGCTATGATTCAATCATCTGTAAACAATTTCTTTGAAAGTAATCAAAGTTCTTTTTCTTCTGACACTACAGATTCAGTTATTTATTCTAAGCTATCACTTTGCATATTGAAATATCTTAGAATCAATGTTGTATGAAAACATTGATACTCTTTGTCTCATTCTCAGATTCTTAATGAATCTTATGAAACTTCTACTTCATGAAATATAAAAAATGTAAAGCAGCTACAATACTGAGTTAAACAAGACTCAGAAGTTTTTCTAGAAGATTTGAACAGTCTTTGAACTCAACAAGATCTAAGCATAAAAGCTTGTAAGTTATTTGACAAGATATCAAGTGAACAAATATGAAAAACTTGTTTCAAGAAAATGAATAAAGTCAAAGAATGCTTGAATTAATTAAATCAGACATTTTAAAATCAAGTGATTGAACTACAACATCAACTGCAATTCTTTAAAGAAGTCACTTCTTTCTCTTTTATTCTGTTCAATTTCTTCAAGTGATTTCAAAAGCTTTCAAATTCATCTTTGTTTACTGATGAAAAAGAATTTATTTGAGATGATTGACAAGAAAAGATTCATGACAAGCTAAAAATCAACGTCGATCATTTTAATATCAATAAAGTTATTCTGATCTATGTTCACTTCAAAATTGAAGAAAATGCAGTCAAGATTACTTTAACTTGATGTTAACAAGATTCATTGAATCTTTATGTCATAATCAATGATCTGTTAAATGAACTTGCTCAGCTTTATGATGATTTTGACAAAGAGACAAACTTTCAAAGAGAATATGCTAATCTCTTTCAAGGAAAAAGCAAATTCAGCGACTTTTATTTAATGTTTCAACGTCTGTTCTTCTATCTAAAGTATCATGAAAAGCAATTGATCATTGATCTACAAGACAAGATAATCTATCATTTTCATGCAGCTTAAAATAGTCAATTAATTCAGTCAAAATCTCTGAAAAAAATTCGTAGTTATTTGATTCATTTGAACAATGAGCATTGAGTCATGAGTGACATCAAAGAAAAGAAATTTCTGAACAAAATCAGAAAGCAAGTCATCTTTGCTGAGAAACAAGATTCATTGAATTTCTACAGAAAGATTGAAGTCACTACATTCATCAATCATTCAAAGTTGCATGACGTGATTTTAACTAGTGTCAAAGACATCAATTTATAAGCTAAAATCTGTTTCATCTGTCACAAATTAAATCATACTTTTAAAGAATGCTTTGATCAATCTAGAGTTAATGTTTTAGAAAATGATGAATTCAATCATTTGAATTTTGAATCAGATTCTGATTCAAAAAACTAGTTATCTCTTTCAGAATCATCAAAGAAGTAGAGATCATATCTTTGTGCAGTCAAATCAAAGTTCTATTGAAAGAAAACTATTTTGAGAAATCATTTCTGATCAATGCTTCTTTTATCTCTCAGAGCAATTCTTTCAGTCTTTGCTCTTTGATAGATAGTGATTTTGTCATCTACATGCTGATACATAACAAGTTAGTTGATAAAGTATGTCAGAAACTTGAAATACAATCTATATTGCTAGCAAAAAAGAAGTTAATATGAGAATATGATGAAAAGTTAGCTAGAAAGATTATTACTCATAAGATTTTACTCAATCTTATGATTGAAAGTCATAAGAAATTGACTATGTCAATGCTGATAGCTGATATCGAGCATCATAAAGCTATATTGAGCAAATTCTGAATGAACAAAAATGAAATATTATTAAACATGAAACATAATACTATTATATTTTCTGACCAGTTAAATATTTCTATTTCTATTTTTTTGATCTCGTCAAATATGAAGCACTCAAGTTGATCGCGATCAACTTTGACTTCTTCAGCAGCTCACAGCAAAATCTTTAAGATGTTCAAGCACTCAGTTTGAATCATTCATGAAGAGTCATTCTTGATTCAAAACATAGACATCACTTCTTTTCAAGCATTAGTAAAACGAAGAAAAAAGAATCAGACAGAGATTTTTGCTATGTTCATCAAGAACATCGATAGGAAAATCATTTACAATACTCAATGCAAACTAAATGTCATAAACATCTTCTCAGTTGATGAAACGACTCAGAATCTAGAAGATATTAAAGTCAAGTTATCATCAAAGTATCAAGATTTTCTAGATGTTTTTGATTGAGTTCAGACAGACAAGCTATCGTCTCATCATTTGTATGATCATAAGATAGAGTTTACTAGTGACGCAACGTCATTTCACTGTTGAGCATATTAAATGTCTTTTTACAAGCTTCAGAAAGTAAAGAAATATCTGAACGAGAATCTTTTCAAAGAATTTATAACTTTCAGCAAAGCTTCGTATTTCTCATCTGTTCTGTTTGCTTTAAAAGCAAATGAAGATCTATGATTTTGCATTGACTATCAAAAGCTCAATGCTATTATTAAAAGAAATCGCTATTCTTTATTGCTCATAAATAAAATGATTGAAAAAATAGTTGATTGCAAGCATTTGACTTGATTAAATATCATTTCAACTTTCAACAAACTGCGAATGCATTCTGATAGTGAAAACTACATTATCTTTATCATCGCTTTAGAAGCATACAAATTAAAGATGTTATCTTTTGAACTTATTAATGATTTTGTTTCGTTTCAGCAGTATATGAATAATATTCTTTGAAACTTTCTAAATGACTTTTGTCAAGTCTATTTAATGTTACAAATGTGTCAGAATTGATTAAAGCTAGTCAATGATCTAGTCAAGATCTGATCTAAATCTGACTCAGATTTGACTCAGATATGACTCAGCATCTTTTCTCTTCTTTAGCATCTTCTAATCAGCTTTTATTGTCTTCTAGATAAACATACTTCTTTATGTTACAAATAATTAATAGATTTCTATGATAAACACACTTCTTTGTGTTGCAAACATTTTTTAAATCAACATCTTTCTTGTGTTTTAACATGTTCTCTTTAAGACTAACGTCGATCTGAGTAACTACTATATAGAGCATGTTCTTCTTGCTTTTTATACCTTCTTTCTTCTGTATTCTTAAAGTCTTAGTTATAGCTATCTTTATAAATCAAACATTCTAGTCACGCATGCACTCTGATTAGTTTCTAGACACGATCTCAACATTACTTTAAGAATTCATTAATCACATAATACTGATCTTTATATTCATTCAAATCAACTCGATTGACAACGAAATAAATATAAAGAAATTTGTGTATCTGATGATCAACAACATCGAAAGACAGAACAACATCAAAAGATCAATAAAATCAACGAGAACATATGATCATGTGATTGCTAGAGAATCTATCGCTCAGTCAGTAGCATCAGTTCAAATCGATTAATAGAATCAATGATAAAGAATCTTTATTGATTGCTTGAGAATCACAAAAAAATCTTTTCAAATCAGCAACACTCTTCTTTGAAAACTAAACACTTTAACAAACAATTTCACTACATACTATCAAGCATCGTTCTTCGCTCGATCATCAATTCTTTGCTATGACTCAATCATCTGTGAATAATTTTTTCAAGAGTAATCAAAGCTCTCTTTCTTCTGATATTACAGATTCAGCCATTTATTCTGAGCTATCATTTCACATATTGAGATATCTTAGAATCAATATTGTATGAAAACATCGATACTCTTTACCTCATTCTCAGACTCTCAATGAATCTTGTGAAGCTTCTACTTCATGAAATATAAAAAATGTAAAGCAGTTACAACACTGAGTTGAACAAGATTCAGAAGTTTTTCTAGAAGATTTGAACAGTCTTTGAACTCAACAAGATTTAAACATAAAAGCTTGTGAGTTATTTGACAAGATATCAAGTGAACAAATATGAAAGACTCATTTCGAGAAAATGAATAAAGTCAAAGAATGCTTGAATTAATTAAATCAGACATTTCAAAATCAAGTGACTGAATTGCAACATTAACTGCAATCATTTAAAAAAGTCACTTCTTTCTCTTTTACTCTGTTCAATTTCTTCAAGCGATCTCAAAAGCTTTCAAATTCATCTTTGTTTACTGATGAAAAGAAATTTATCTGAAATGATTGACAAGAAAAGATTCGTGACAAGCTAGAAATCAATGTTAATCATTTCAATATCAATAAAACTATTCTGATCTACGTTCACTTCAGAATTGAAGAAGACGCAGTCAAAGCTATTTTAGCTTAACATTAACAAGATTCATTGAATCTTTATATCACAGTTAATGATCTGTTAAATGAACTTGCTCAGCTTTATGATGATCTCAATAAAGAGACAAACTTTCGAAGAAAATATGCTAATTTCTCTCAAGAAAAGAGCAAATTTAACAACTTTTATTCGATGTTTCAACGTTTATTCTTCTATTTAAAGTATCATGAAAAGCAATTGATCATCAATCTACAAGACAAGATAATTTATCATTTTCATGCAGCTTGAAGCAATCAATTGATTTAGTCAGAATTTCTGAATGAAATTCATAGTTATCTGATTCATTTGAACAATGAGCATTGAGTCATGAGTGACATCAAAGAAAAGAAATTTCTGAACAAAGTCAGAAAGCAAGTCATCTTTGCTGAGAAATGAGATTCATTGAATCTCTATAGAAAGATCGAAGTCACTACATTCATCAATCATTCAAAATCATACGACGCGATTTTAACTAACGTCAAAAAGATTAATATACAAACTGAAAGTTGTTTCATTTGTCACAAATCAGATCATACTTCTAAAGAATGCTCTGATTGAACTTCAAGAATTAATGCATTAGAAAATGATGAATTTGATTGATTTACATCAAACTCTGAGTCAGATTCTGATTCAAAAAACTAGTTATTTCTTTCAGAGTCATTGAAGAAATAAAGATTATATCTTTGTGCAGTCAAATCAAAGTTTTATTGAAAGAAAACTATTTTGAGAAATCATTTCTGATCAATGCTTCTTTTATCTCTCAGAGCAATTCTTTCAGTCTTCGCTCTTTGATAAATAGTGATTTCATTATCTACATGCTGATACATGATAAGCTAGTTAATAAAGTATGTCAGAAACTTGAAATACAATTTATATTACTAGCAAAAGAGAAGTTAATACGAGAATATGATGAGAAGCTAGCTAGAAAGACTATTATTCATAAGATTCTACTCAATCTCATGATCGAAAGTCATAAGAAATTGACTGTGTTAATGCTGATAGTTGATATCAAGCATCATGAAGCTATATTGAGCAAACTCTGAATGAACAAAAATGAAATATTATTGAACATGAAACATGATACTATTGTATTCTCTGATCAATTGAATATTTCTATTTCAGTTTTTTCGATTTTGTTAAATACAAAGCACTCAAGTTGATCGCGATCAACTTCGATTTCTTCAGCAGCTTACAGCAAAACTTTTAAGATGTTCAAGCACTCAGTTTTGATCATTCAGAAAGAGTCATTCTCGATTCAAAACATAGATGTCATCTTTTTTCAAGCACTAGTAAAACGAAAAAAGAAGAATCAGACAGAGGTTTTTGCTATGTTCATCAAAGACATCGATAGAGAAATTATCTACAATACTCAATGCAAACTAAATGTCATAAACATCTTCTTTATTGATGAAATGACTCAGAATCTAGAGAATATTAAAGTCAAGCTATTATTGAAATATCAGAATTTTCTAGACATTTTTGATTGAGCTCAGACAGACAAGTTATCATCTCATCATTCATGTGATCATAAGATAGAGCTTACTAGTGACGCAATGTCATCTCACTGTTGAGCATATCAAATGTCTTTTTACAAGCTTCAGAAAGTAAAGAAATATCTGAACGAGAATCTTTTCAAAGAATTTATAACTTTTAGCAAAGCTTTGTATTTTCATCTGTTCTGTTCGCTCTAAAAGCAAATGAAGATCTATGATTCTGCATTGACTATCAAAAGCTCAATGCTATTATTAAAAGAAATCGTTATTCTCTATCTTTGATAGATGAAATAATCAACAAAATAGTTGATTGCAAACATTTGACTCGATTAGATATCATTTCAACTTTCAACAAACTGCAAATGCATTCTGATAGTGAGAACTACATTATTTTTATCATTGCTTTAGAAATGTACAAATCAAAGATGTTATCTTTTGAACTTATCAATGATTTTGCCTCATTTCAGCAGTATATGAATAATGTTCTTTGAAACTTTCTAAATGACTTTTGTTAAGTCTATCTAGACGACATTCTGATTTACAGCAAAACTCAATGAAAACATCAACAACATGTCAAGATAATATTAAATCATTTATGAGAAGCTGATCTACAAGTAGATATTTGAAAGTGCGAATTCAACGTAGAAGAAACTGTCTTCTTAGAAGTCATAGTTTCAAAACAAGATCTTCGTATGAATTCTATCAAAGTGAAAGTCATAGTCAACTGAACTACGTCGATCAATCTAAAAGAAGTTCAGAGCTTCATGAGATTTGTTAACTTCTATCGTTGTTTCATTAAAAACTTCTCAAAGCTAGTCAAATCATTTACTCAACTGACTAGTGTTGAAATCGTGCCTAGAATCTAATCACACTGCAGCGAGATAGTGCGTAGCTGAATAGAATGTTTGATCAATAGAGGTAGCTATAACTAGGAAACTAAGAATACAGAAGGAAGAAGACAGTTCCGAGCTGTATCTATAGTAGAGCGAACAAAGGGGCGAAGTAGCCGGTTTGCTAGAGCTCGAATAGATGAAATGTTTCAGCATATTCCGATCCGAAACATCGCTGTTCCTTGTTCACATATCGAAATCTCTAGAGCCTATTGGCTAGGCTCTATTCAATGCCGACACGCTTCGTAACAACTAGAAGAAACACATTTTTTGTTTAAAACAAAGTCTGTGTTCAAGCTTTTGACAATTTAAAGAAACAGATCAGCTTGATTTCAGTACTACGACATTTCGATTTCAAATAACAGACTATTCTAGAAATTAATGCATCTGACTACGTCAAAGATGAAATATTATTTCAGTACAATGATGAGAATGTTCTTCACTCAGTAGCATTCTACAGCAAGAGCATGATCTTTGCTGAATGCAATTATCACATTTATGACAAGAAATTGCTAATCATTATTTGATGTTTCAAACACTGAAGACTTGAGCTAAAATGCACAGAGCTGCTCATTCAGATGTTCATTGATCATCAGACTTTGAAGATTTTCATGAAAAACAAACAGTTGACTTGACATCAAGTCAATTATCTAAACATTCTATTTGAGTTTAACTTTCAGATCATTTTTCGATCAGACAAAATGAACATTAAAGTCAATGCTTTAATCAGAATGTTTCTGATCGACGTTTCTGAATCAACTCAGCGTACTGAAGATCACTATCAGATCATTCTGACATTTGATAGAGTAAATATTCTAGCTATCAAATCTGAAGTTAATCTCTATCAGTGAGTAAAAGATGTCAACAAGACAGATGAGCTTTGCAATGAGTATAAACAAGCTATAAGCGAAAACAAGCAGAAGCTACATAGCACTGAATTGAAGCACTGCGAGATCATTAACGACGTTCTGTTCAAAAAAGATCTACTGTGAATTTCTGAGAATATACATACGAAATTGCTAAAGAAAATTCATGATCAGTCTTTCATCTTTCATTCTGAAAATCGAAGAACTACTGATTTAGTTCAACGTTTCTACTATTGATCAGATTATCAAGCAACGATTAAACGTTACATTTGAAACTGTCATGTTTATCAACAAAGCAAGACATCTAGAAATAGCATCAATGAACTTCTTCATTCTTTATCAATTTCATAGAAACGCTGAAAAGATATAATTATGAACTTCATCACTGAGCTACTTCTATCAAAAGATTATAACATCATTTGCATAATCATATATTGTTTCATCAAGAAACGTCACTATGTTCTCTGTCATTGAAAAGACGATGACATCTCAGTTGAAGAAATGATTTGAATCATGCTATGAAACGTCTATCAACTTCATGATCTATCTAGTTCTATTGTTTCAAACAAAGACTTTCAGTTTATATCAATTATGTGACAAAGTCTTTGCAAGTGACTAAGAATTACAGCTAGTTTATCAACAGCTTATCATTCTGAGATCAATGATCAATCAAAGTGAGTCAATCAAGATGTTGAACGCGAACTTAGAATTTACTGTAATTACATGCAGAACGACTGAGCAAAATGACTTTCAATGATGAAATTCAGCGAAAATTTCAATATTTTCTCAATCATCTCAATAACTTCGTTCTACTTCAATAAGAATTTTCACTCACGAATGAGTTTCAATTCAGATACGACTGACTACAAAACTATTCATGAACGTCTTGAAGCTAGAAAAGCAAATGATATTATCATTTGAATGAAAGAGCTTCTTATCTTCAATCATCAGCAATTGAAAAAAACGAAGCAAATCATCAAAGCTCAGATCAATAAACATAAATGAAATGTCATTTATGAAGTAAATGACTGAGTTTGATTATTCTCTAGAAACATAAAAACAACTAGATCATGTAAGAATTTGAAAGATAAACAGTTAGAATTCTATCAAATCACTGTCAAAGTTGAAATCTTCTATCATCTTCATTTATTGATAAGCATGAAGCAATTGCATTCAATGTTCAGTTCAAAGTTATTACATTCTTATTTCAACAATCTTTTATCAGAACAGCATTCAAAATCATCTAAATCTCTCACTATTGAAGATGATGAGCATTGAGAGATAGATGATATTTTGAACTTTAAATGATATCATGATTGAATATAATACAAGATTAAATGAACAAAACTAGATTGAAACAATGAATGATACTATGTTGATAAGAAAGAATTCAAGAACTTGAAAGAAGTTTTAGTTGAATTTCATAAGCTTTATTCAGACAAGTCATACTAAAATTGAAAAACAGTGAAAGTTTTTGCGTTTCATTTATTCTATTCATGCGAACATGAATTTTTGAAGAGAAAAGTAATGTTACGAATGTGTCAGAATTGATTAAAGCTAGTCAATGATTTAGTCGAGATCTGACCTAGATTTGACTCAGATTTGACTCAGATATGACTCAACATCTTTTCTCTTTTCTAGCATCTTCTAATCAGCTTCTATTGTCTTTTAGACAAACATACTTCTTTGTGTTACAAGTAGTTAACAGATGTTCATGACAAACATATTTCTTTGTGTCACAAACATCTTTCAAATCAACATCTTTCTTGTGTTTCAACACGTTCTCTTTGAGACTAGCGTTGATCTGAGTAACTATTATATAAAGCATGTTCTTCTTGCTTTTGTATCTTCTTTCTTCTGTATTCTTAAAGTCTTAGTTATAGCTATCTTTATAGATCAAACATTCTAGTCATGCACGTACTCTGATTAGTTTCTAGACACGATCTCAACATTACTTCTCTGTCAGTGACAACTTTAATAATTGATTATGTTAAGTCAACTATCTCTTTTATCTTTGAATCAGTGAGATCATCAATTATCTGCTACATTTGCAAAACTTTCGATCATTTGTTCAAAGATTGCTTTCAACTGAACAAGATTGACACTTCTGCATCTTGTGCATTCACTTTTCATCTACATAAAATCGTCATTTCAAAGAATAAAGAGAATGAGAAAATGTCTGTCAAGAATAGTGAGGCAAAAAACTAGAGACTTTCATCAAAGATGTAATGAAAGAGATGTTAATCTTTTCAATGATGAGCATGTCAGATGATTCTTTTGCTTCTGAATCTTTGACTATTGAATATGTACTTTCTAACAATGAAATTAGTTACTCATTAAAGTTATTGATTGACATCAAAGCTGCTGACTATTTGTTCATTGATGAAGTGATTACGCAGATTGTTTGTGATAAATCTGTTGTCAAGTTAAAGTTGAGTTGAGTTGAGAGAAATCAACTCAACTTAAGTCTGAGTTCAAGTTGAGATTGAATTGATCTCTCTTAACTCAAGCTCAATTCAGAATTGAGTTGAGTTGCTTGAACTCAATTTCTAAAAATAGTATACTTACTTAAATGCACAGAATTTCTGTGCACTGAGTTGCTTGAACTCGATTTCTAAAAATAGTATACTTACTCATATGCATGAGATTTTCGCGCACTCTAACTAGAAAGATTAGTTACAGATAGTATTTCAAAATTTAACGTGTCTCAAGTTACTATTAGCATGTTTGAAATAGTATCTGAAACTAATCTTTCTAGTTAAAGTGTGTGAAAACTCAGTGTGCATGAAGACTCTGTGCATACAAGTAGTTAATTAATTGACTTTACATTCAAGAAAAAATTCTAAAGTTCTTGACAAAAGTGATAACTTTTACATTGAATTACACATGAAAGCAATAGTATCACTAATAGTGTGACAGTGCAAAAATTGTATTTACTATTTATTTGTCTTGTGACAGCATTGCATTCTGATTGCATAGTATCTACTTTGTCATATAACTTGAACAAGCTTCAAATGTGAACTTTTCGTCTATAAGACGAAAAATCAATCTTATATTCTTCGTTTGAATGATTACATGCTTTGCATGAATTGCGCAAAGATTGATGTCTGTTAAGTAATCAGTATTTGAATCGCAAAATCGATTGCAAAATCAATTGCAAAATTGATTGCAAAATTGATCATGAAACTAATCTTCATACATTGCAACAAGTCACGCTTCTGTTGTCTTCTGCAATGTCTCTATAGCTTTTGATTGAAAGTGAAGATTGACTTCAATCAATTCATGATACACTTCACGAATTACACGCTGAAACGACAGCTTTGAAATAAGTAAGTTAATTGTTCTTTGATATTGATGAATTTCACGAAGTATCACAGTCTTTTTGCAATATTTTCGCATTTTCTTAAGCTTGATAAGATCACTTTTTATAATAACATTGATAACATGAGCTGACTCAATGAATCAAACATTCTAACATATGATCAGCGTCTTTGAAATTACTTTTGCAATCATTTTTGCAATCTAGTAAGACTCAAAACTTACTTTGATGAGCTTCAACTTTCTGTCATCAGTTCTCAGCTTCATTGTTGACTGTTTTCAAGACATCTTTTTGACAAATTGCTTGTTATGAGGTTTTTTACTGAGTGATGATGAGAACGATGATGATGAGAACGATGATGATGAGAATAATGATGATGAGCTTGACAATGATAATTCTGAGCTGCTTGACAATCGCGATTTATTGTTTGACTCGTGATTGAAATTTGATCTTGTAAGCTTGAATTTAAAATTCATTGTGATATTATTTCTACTTTGCAATCAGTTTTGCAATCAATTCAAGAGTAATAAGAAATGAAATACATACATAGATTCATGCAAGTTGAAGAATTCATTTGAATTCAAAATCAATTTCAAAATCTCGTCAGTTACAGAATCAAAGATGCTGAGTAACATTTTGTTGTTGAAATTAAGTTCATTGTTTCTGTATTGCAATCAGTTCTGCAATCTTCTATAAACTTGTAAGACTGATACATAACTTACTGAGCTGTTGCAATTATGATTGCAATATGTTGTTGTTGTTTAAAGATAAAAGAAGAAAAAAGTTGATGATTATACAACTTAATTAGTGTTGAAATGATGATGATCTAAATCTTAAAACCTTAAATCAAGATATCGAAGTTTAAATTTCATATCTCATTATTGCAATTAATCTTCACTATTTCATCTCATTATTTAAATTACTACATCATTGCTTTTACAAGTTAACTACTGTTTTGCATTCACAATGACATCTACTCACAAGCGTAAAACTATTGAAGATTATTTCAATAATACACATTCAAAAAAGACTAGAACTTATGTGCAAAATATGATAAACAATGAGAAGAAAATTGAAAATGTGAAAAACAAAGATAGAAATATTTATTTCTACTGAATCAAGCAATTCAAAAAATTGAATGTTTATCTATAAGAATTGAATAATGATTATGAGTTCTTGTTGACTGCGCATGTGAATAGCAAATGAAATTAACGATATTTTTTGCAATCTTTTTTGCAATCAAATATTAATAAATTCATAGAATTGCAAAAGAAAATACAGTGAATCATGTAAGAATATGTCTTGATGTTGCAAGTCTCAATCAAAATTCTTTGATACTAAACACTCATTTTGATACAAGTGTGAAGAGTTCTCAATGAAAGAAGCTCTCTGATATCAATGATGTTCAGACGAAAGAACAATATCAGATGAATGACTTGCTTCTGAGTGAAAAGCTCAAGATGATGATGAACGAAGAGATGATGATAAACGAAGAGATGATGATAAACGAAGAGATGATGATAAACGAAGAGATGATGAATGACTTGAATATCATCAGAGAAGCATTAACAGTAAAGATTCTTCAACAGTTTCAAAATTTCTGAAAAGACGTAGCACATCGTCTTATTGTGTAAGTTTTTGTCAGTTCTTTTTGTAATTTTGTTTATAACATGATTATTATTTCTTTTACTATTTGAACTTCGCTCTTGATTTTGTTCTTGATGTTGCAATCAATTTTGCAATCAATTTTGCAATCAATTTTACAATCAATTTTGCAATCAATTTCGCGACTTGTATTTCAATATTTATACTTGTTAGAAATCAACATAGAGCGAGTCATATGAGTGTAATATAACTAATAAATAAATGCTAAGAAAGAAAAGTATTTACAGAATAAAACTCGCAGCTTATATGTGTGTTTCTGATCTTTGTGCTAGACTCGAAAGAATTGACGTCTTACACAGATGATGCAGAAACTCGATGACATTATTTCTAGCTCAAATACTCACTAGACTCAATTAAAAGTAATCGAGATTAAGAATAAAGTTGAGAATAGATCGAGAATAAATTGAGAATAGAGTCGAGAATAGATCAAGAATAAAGTTAAGAATAGATCAAGATCATAACATTGCTCTCTCTCTTCAACAATTCATGTTTGCATGAATGTATTTTCTTAGCGCGTTCAATTAGAATATTGAGTGTGAAAGTCATCAACAATATTCTGAGCGTTCATGAATTCATTATTGTCAGCATTATATCAGTTGAGATCGTTGTCATAGCTCTTTCATTTGACTTAATATTGAAGTCGTCTTTGATATCATCGAAAGTTCAATATATCGTCGATTTTTCATTCGTTCTCATCGTTTATCACTATTGACTTCAAAGATTCATTCTTCTGATCAGGCAGAAAATCATCGACGGCAGAACGAAGAAGTTCTGAATGAAACACATCATGTATATGCATAGTGCTTGATAGTTTTAATTTATAGAAGAAGTCAACAGAATCTGTGATCTTGAATGAATCAAGTATTTTGTCATTTAGCTTTTTGAAGAGTTTCGCTGTAACGATGTTTCTTTCGTTCAAAAACATCTTTGATTTGATCTCATAATTGATCTTCTTTCTATGCTTGTTAGCTTGTTTCACCATTCATTCTCATGTTTTGATCAGAGCTTCGTGAGCGAAGATTAACATTTTGTTCATGTGATTGAATATATCTTCGATTCTGATGATCTGCAAGCGTTCGCAAGTGCTTTCATACTCGATGATGTCAGAATCAAAGCTCATATGAGAATGAAAGCTCTTGTTCATGAAGAAGAGAGTCAAGAAAATGACTGAGAACAAGACGTTATTGTTGACAAACTCGATCATGAGTAGTCACTTAAATCAGTTGTTCTGCATATATAAACAGAAGAATCAAAGATATCGCTTAACATTCTGATTGACTTGTTCGCTTTGATCATCAATCTGAGAATGATAGATGATAAACAATCGAAGAGAAATGCTCAGTCGTTTGCAAAGAAACTTTCATAGTATAGAGATGAATTGCGAACCTCGATCAGATACTATGAAGCTGAGTAGATCATGAGTTCAATATACTCATTGAATCAGCATTTCAGCTGTCTTTTTGACAGTGATATTTTCATCATCAGTGATGCAAGAAATATAATGTCTTTTCTTTGATAATCTGCAGATGATCGTCAGAATAACGTTGTACTCGCTTGAATCAAATAGATTGATAATGAAGTTCATTGCTATGTCTTGTCATCGTTGTTCAGATATCAATAAAGATTAAAGTAAGTTGTTTGATTTATCTTTAAATATCTTTGAGCGTTGACAGATATAACAGTTTCAAATATAATGATTTACTGTCTTTCGCATGAAAGATCAATAGTAGTTTCGTTTTATGATCTTTACAGTTCTAAGAATGTCAGAATGATCTACTGAGAGTTAATCATGCATCTCACGAATCAGATTCATTTGTAGAAACTCGTTGAATAAAACTCATAGCTGACTATCATAGTACAAGATTTCATTCTAAGTTCAACAATTCTTTAATTTGATATTTTCATATTGTGTCTTATCTTTTGCTATTGCTTCGCGAAGTAGCGTACAATTCTCGTCGATTTCATTAGTTTCAAGAATCTGTTTATAGATTGATTCACTGATGTTCTCTTTTAAATCAGCAATTTTCATTCAATTCAACATCAGAATAGTGATTCTTTAATAACGAGCGCGCTCATTCTCGAGACTTCTGAGCACAACATCAACTTAATGAGTTAATGCATCAATCTTGATGTTCTGCTTGTCAGATTGATACATTATCTTGAAGTTGAAGTCAACAAGCTTTTGTACTCAGCGCATCTGTTGTCTGCTAAGCTCTTTATTCTTCATCAATGACGTCAGCGCTTGATGATTGATGAAGACTTTGATAGAAATGTCAGTCAGCTTCAACTTAGATTGTCAATGCTCAAATGCTTGAATGATAATCAGCAGTTTCTTATCATATATTTCGTAGTTGCATTCAGCAGAAAACATGTTCTTGCTATAAAAAACCATCAAATGTAGTATTTCTTTGTCATCATATTGAGACAGAACTTCATTATTGACGTAGTTGAATGAGTTGATTTTAAGAATAGTCTCATGAGTCTGATCAAAGTGACGAAGTATCGAAGTCTTGATCATACATCTCTTCATATGATTGAATGTCATCTGATAGATCTCATTTCATTCAAATATGATCTTCTTCTGAGTAAGTTGAATCATAAAATGAACAATCTTTGAGAAGTTCTTGATAAAGCGTCGATAGAAATTGCAGAAGTTGATGAAGAACTGTATCTGAGTGAGATTAATGAGAATAGATCATTCAACGATCATCTGTATCTTTCGAGAATTCATCTTTAGTCTCTCGATGAATATTAATAGTTCTAGAAAGATGATCTCTTGCACATGAAACTTGCATTTGTTTATGTTCATCTGTAGATCGATCTCTCGTAGTCTATGCAAGATCAATTGTACATGTCGCTTATGTTTCTTCAAGATCTTGCTGTAGATGATAATGTCATCTAGATAAATCTGACAAAACTGATGTAGATATTCAAATAATACGTCATTTATGTAATGCTGATAAAAAGCAGATTCGTTGATTAAATCAAAGAGCATTACATGATATTTGTATGAGTTGAAGAAGATAATAAAGATAGTCAAATCTTCGCTATCTGAATGCATGCGTAGTTTGTTGAACGTGACAATGATGTTTAATCAAGTCAGATAATTGCTTTCTTGTATACAAGCGAGAGTCTCGTCTATCAAGAGCAAAGAGTAGCAATCTCATTTGATCAAAGCATTGAGTTTTTAATAATCAACGCAGAAACGCAGACTATCATCTTTCTTTTCAATAAACAAGATGAACGAGACGTATGATGCGAAGCTAAAGAAAATGAATTCTTTGTTTAAATGATTGATCAGATACTTCTTTATCTTCTGAAGCTTGTGATTGAACATCTGATATAGTTTGCTTCGAGAGAGCATTTCTTTATCGATCAACTCAATTTTATGATCGTAGAAACGATGCAATGATAGCTGATCAGTCATAGCTCAATTGAACATGTCTAAATAATCATGATACTCGAGAAAAAGCTTGACTTTGATCTTCTCAAGAGTCTTGACGTGTAAAAGTTCATGCAGATTCACTTCTTCAGACTTATTTTCGGCTGTAGTTATGAGTCAATCGATTTTCAAGATGATAACAGCAAAGATCTTGACATTTGATCATTTGACTAACATTCTATATGTTGCTGCTTCTATCATTGCTATGTTCATTGAATCTGAAGTCAGTTTAGAATTGACGTTAGTTAAAGTCACGTCACGCTGTTTTAACTGTTCAATGAACTTCTTGTTTTGACTGAATTGAGATGTAATGAAAGTGAAAAATCTCTTCAGTATATGAGTAAAAGTTAAGCTCTTTCGTTTTGTGATTGATTTATTGCTTGAGAATAAAGCAATCGATTTTGAACTAGTAGGGTTGAAATTCGAAAATTGAAGAAAATTGATTTGCATATCAATTACTAGATTGACTTTGTTCATTCATGTTTTTTCAAGAATCTTTTGATGTTGATTTAATCAAGTGATCAACATAGAAGCTGTATCAATTGTATAATCTTGAACAGTCAGATTCAAATAAATGACATGAGTAATGAATTTCTTAGCATAATAATTGTTGAATTCTCGAATTAACTTCGCTTTGATCAAAGTCAAAGACTCAATTTGCAACTGATCACAAACAATCTGCGCGATCACTTCATCAATGAACGAATAGTCAGCAGCTTCAATGTCAATTAATGACTTCAATGAGTAACTAATTTCATTGCTAGAAAGTACACATTCAATAGTCAAAGATTCAGAAGCAAAAGAATTATCTGATATGCTCATCGTTGAAGAAATTAACACATCTTTTATCGCGTCTTTGATGAAAGTCTCTAGTTTTTTGCCTTGTTATTCTTGAAAGACATTTTCTCATTCTCTTTATTCTTCGAAATGATGATCTCATGTAAACGAAGAATGAATGCACAAGATGTAGAAGTGTCAATCTTGTTCAGCTGAGAGCGATTCTTGAACAAATGATCGAGAATCTTGCAGATGTAGCAGATAATTGATGATCTCGCTGACTTAAAAGTAGAAAAGATAGTCAACTTATCATAATTGATTATCAAAGTTGTTACTGACAAAGAAGTAGCACATTTATCAAATATGACAGTGACTTTGATGATGATAGTGCAACGTTTGCTGCGAAGCTGATAATTGACTCGTTGTTTACTATTCACATCTTGAAGAAAGATTCTTAAGCGAGTGAGCAAAGTAAAGTTCTCTGAACAGATTGATAAAGCATTCTGCAAGCGATTATTGATTTTATTCTGAAGATCGTTCATCAGAATGCAATCGTTGTATTCAAGATAGCTGAATAGCTTCATAAAGTTGAAGTAGAAGACATTGAAAGACTTGTCTGCTTGTCTCAGAGTGTTGTACTTATGATGACACTTTCAATTTTTATTCAGTTCATCATATATTTCTTTGAAATGCTCAAGTAGCTTATAGATCAAGATGTAAGAATGCAAAGCATCATGATGATGTTGAACGAAGATATGCTCAGCAGCATCATTTTTTAGTCTAGATATCACATAGACAATGCAGATAATCTCATCAACGAAGTGATCAACATTTGTCTGAAGCTTGTCATCTATCTTGATTCTTCAGCTATCTCATGTTGATTCATCTTCGTCAATGAATACAGATGAATTTGAAAACTTGAAAGACTTGTGATGATCATTATTAAATAAAGTGAACGACTTACATCAAGTATAATTCTCGATAGATTGACGAGATAAAGATTTCGTAGACTGGTGAGATCGAGACTGATTCGCTGAATGCAATACTTCTTTGAGTTTATTCTTGAGATTCAACATCTTTTCTCAATAGCATTTGTTTATTTCTTTTAGAGTTTCTATGATCATCTGTTTGATCTTTAGTTGATTCAATCTCTTGTCATGTTCAACTTAAACAATGATTCACTGCTCATTAAGTTTCAAAGTCATGTCTCATTAATCTCTTAACTCAGTCAACATCTTAATGATCTCGTTCAACTGATCATGAACTCATTGACGAAGTTGTTGATTTGTGTTGATGTTTCATGAAGTAGTGACATTCTGAGATTCAGCTGAAACATTGAAAGAAATAATGAAAATGCGTCTGCTAGCAATGCTTCTAAGCAGATGAGCTGTTCGTGACTCGACTGATTCAAAGTCACGTGTCATTGTGAGAAAGATAGATAGATTTGTTGTAAAGATGAATGATTTAATAAATTTGATGAAAGTAATTCAAAGAATTTCTTACGAATTTTCTGAATAAACGAAGTAGGTTATTTCGTATCGTCTACACGTCGATAGCAGAGTAGTTGATTAGCATTTATTGTCAGGACCGTGCCTAGGTGAGTCAACCAGCGGAAGTCAGGGTTGAATAGTGCTTAATCTTTAGAGATAGCTATAACTGAATATTAAGAATACAGAAGAAGGTGAGTACAAGAGCTTCTATTTAAGTAATATTCAGAGGCTGCGCTAAGCCCGAAGGGGATGTGTTTGTGACACGGGTAGAATGTGATGTAGGAAGGAAGGTGGTGTTGAACAAAGAGGTGTTGGGGAAAGGAAATAGGGGCTGAGCCAGATCTGGGCCAGATCTGGGCTAGAGGCACTGGCTAGCCCTATTCAGCCTTGGTACGCTCGTAACATTACCCCCCCCTCCGAAAATTCATGTCCGCATGAATGTCGCTCGTTTGCTTGCTTTCTTATTGAGTTATTCCGGTACTAGCGTGGCTTTCCTGGGTATAGCGTATGGAATTCGTTCAAAACTTCCTCGGAGCCATCGAATTCACCTTTATCGGCATAGTACCATTCATCGTCTCTATCTAGGCCTTTCCATTTGACCTTGTACTGTATTCGGCCTCGATAGCGTCTGGAGTCCAGGATGTCATCTACCTCCCAGTGTTCGTCGTCGTCGTCATCAATAATGATGGGCCTGGGGGGTTCTGCATGCTGTCCTGGTA
>JAABUV010002916.1_pt1 | contig 22424 bp, 26 predicted proteins | sample 5559971 | NCBI WGS metagenome assembly JAABUV01 (sample SAMN10711881, study PRJNA513362) | rock metagenome | isolation source: Antarctica rocks | place: Antarctica: Victoria Land, Knobhead nord | collected 2015-12-19
TTATCATTTTTTGGTGTCCTAGGCCTGCGTCACAGCAGGCAGGTTTCAAATGCCTTCAAATGCCATTTTTCCTCAGTAACTCGCCTAATGTCGAGGGGTGCTCAGGCCCAGACATTCACTAAACTGTTTGGCATAGGAAGCCTTGCCAGAAGCTCTTTCTTTCAGCGAGTTGTTCAGGTGCGTAAACCAGAGAGTCTGTTTGTGCCACACAGCTGCGGCAGCGGTCCGGCAAACGCCCCAGGATGTGCTGTGCTTGACGCAACGCGATACCATACAGTGTGAGAGAGGAGCCGCGCGGTGTTGCCACCACGCCACGTCTGCAGGCCTGGGTTGCTTCGGCACTGCGAGGGCAATCGCGCGGCCGTGTGCCTGAGGCACAGCGTGAGCGGGTGGCCTCCATGGGCTGCTGAGCCTGGCCAGCTCGCGCGCCGTGACCGTAGTGCCTGACATCGTGCGCGTGTGCGCTTGTGCGCCCGCCCCGACGCGCGCGCGCCGGTCGGCACCATCGCTCACAGCGCGGCCGCTGCGCTGAACCAGGTGCGCAAGGCTACGAGCAGTGCTGAAATCTCCTCCTGTCAGCCACTTCTGCGGATAGGTCGATGACGCGCGGGGCGGTTGACTTGCAGCTTCACAGGTGGCTTGGGCCAGCTGTCCTCGCGTCCGCTCGCGCGGGACCCAGCGCGGCGTACCGGGTGCGCCCGCTGTGGTGCTGGCTGGCCACTGCTGAGCGGTTGCCGCACTGGCAGCGCTCTAAACTTCTCGGGGTGTGCAGAGGGTCGCAGAGGACCTGATGGCCGAAGCAGATCCCAAGCACACGAGCGGCTTCCTGACGCCGTCTGTTGGGATCCTCGGGCTCGTGCACAATGGGTGGGCCCCCAGCACTGGCCGGCCTCAGACGTTGAGTGTTGTGTGCTTCCCTGCCTTGCGCCCTGCCCAGCGTGACAGCCGGGGCTTGCCGCGCAGGCCGTTCATCGCGGCGGTGATCGCGTTTGTGATTGCGCAAACGCTGAAGGCCTTCACCTTCTGGTACAGCGAACGGCGCTGGGACTGGACGCGCCTTATTGGGTCGGGCGGGATGCCGTCTTCCCACACAGGCGGCGTGAGCGCCGCCGTTTGCCCCCTGTCTGCAAGCTCTCGCTACTTTTTGGGCAGGTATATGCTCTTGCATTAAACTGTATGCCCTAGCATCCTGCTCTCTGCGTTGCCCCTTCGACTTGCCATCCTTATTCTGGCTGTCCTAAGTTGTGAACCAGCTTGCCAGCTGAGCAGCCATGTATTTCATGCGCAGGTGACTGCCCTGACGACAGCAATTGGCGTCCTGCGAGGCACTAATAATGAAGCCTTTGCGGTCGGCCTGGTCTTCTCGCTGGTGGTGCGCCGGCGTCTCTGTGTTAACCGCAGCCAACATGCTTTTCTTGTGCCAATGTGCAGCTCTGCACGAGTCCGTTGCTCATATTCAAACTCCCGTCACCGACGCGCACTTGCGGACACGAATGAGCAGGCATGGGGCTGAAGGGTCACCTGGGGTACAGGTCATGTATGATGCGTCGGGCGTGCGGCTGCATGCGGGGCGGCAGGCGAGCGTGTTGAATATGATCATCACTGAGCTGCCGCCCGACCACCCGGTGTCGGACACGCGGCCGCTGCGGGACACGCTTGGGCACACGCCCTTGCAGGCACGCCCAGCACCGCACTGGCCTTTCAGGTTCGCCGTGCTGTGCAGTGTATGCCGCATGCATGAGGCGCGCTTGGTCGCCGCATTGTGTGTTACCAGACGCTTTGCTACAGCTGCAAATGTGAGACCATGTCAGGATGTAGATGATGAGGAGTATGCGCTGTGACATATGGCTGTGCTGTTGCACAGGTTGCAGTAGGAGCAATTTTGGGGCACATCGTGGGATACATCACCGGAGTAACGTATCTATGACATCTGCATTCAGGCCTGCATGGCATGGACCCAGCTGCGCCAGAAGCGTAATGCTTAGGCAGGTATTTATGTAGCAGTCGCGAATTGCAATTGGGAGGTAATGATGTGACACAGCTGCCCCGTCTGCCATGAGAATGACTGCCTGAACCGTGATGACGGCAGCAGACGTGCTGCCGAGGGTTATGGCCGCAACCCTGTTAAAGCATCAGTATTTCAGTACATGGTGCTCTTAAACAAGTCAAATGTGCCAGACGCCCAGAGCTGCAGGCTAGAGAAAGAGCCACTTGGCTAGCTCATCTTGCTACAGTACATGTCACCGCAACAGTCGGCAAGTCGTGTGACCCACACTTGCATGCATGACCTGCTCTCGTCTGACCACTCTGCAATGCTACATTCTGAAAGAGTTCCGACATGACGCACGTGTTCCAGACTCCAGCATGCTGCCGGACACGCGTTCCAAGCAGGGCAAGTTTGTGGAGTTCCCAGCGGCACCGGGCGCCCTCAACCCCCTGACTTGACGGCGACGCGGCACATCTTGGCCAGCAGACCCGCCAGCTGCAGCCGCGAATTTACACCGTCGTTGATGCGCATGTGGCAGAAGCCCACCTCCTGCACCACCAGGGGCGCCCGTCGTCAATGCTTTTCCCAAAGACTTGCGAGGGTGTGCAGAGAGGCCGAGCGCAAGAGAGATGGCATGCAGGCAGGTGAGCCCCAAACAGCAAAGGTTCAACCTCAGAGCCGAAAAACACGGCGCTCTCCCGTTCTTCCACAGGCGCTCTTAGAGCGCGAGCGCCTCCTGGGGGCAGCGCATGGGGCTGCTGTGGCAGGCGCGGCGCACACACCCAGCGCACTGCTGCTGCGAAGCTGCCAGGGGAGGCCGGGAGCGCGCACCCGGATGAACTCCAGCTTCAGGAACTCGGCCAGGTCCGGGAAGTTGCGCACGACGCGGAACAGCGTGGTGATGATGTCCATGGAGCTGTAGCCCAGGTCGCACAGCTTCTGCGCGCCCGCGCGCGGAGCTATTAAGATATGCGGACAAGCTGCGCGTGAGGTCGCCCGTCTCACACCTCAGCCAGCCGCGCGGTGCAGCCAGGTATGGGTGCGCTGCTGCAGTGTGCTCTCATGACCCCTCTTTTGTTACTCATGAGGCCCGCGGACACTGTCTCGCAAGCACGAGCAGTCATGGCAGAGCCCCCGCATTATTCGACAGGGTCTAAGCCTGTCAGGGCATCAGCTCAGGGCATCAGGCGGGCGCGCACGCGCATGCCGTCGTACGCCTCGTCCAGCGCCGCGGCCCTGCAGCTGCGCACAATCTCCGCCACCAGGAGCGGATGCGGCTGATCGCACACCTGGCGGGCCGGGAGCGCCACTTTCATTCAAAATGAGGTGCGTGCTTCAGAGGCAGCCGTGAGCCCCATCACCGTGGCTGCTGCTGCTGCAGTGCTAGCCCATACCAAGCAACTCCCTGCTGACTGACGCAAATTGATGAAGCAACACCCCATGCGGGCGCCTCAAACCAGCACGGCGTTGCCAAAAGTGACAGGCGCTGACGCCGGCGCCGACAGCGCTCTGGTTCACCAAGTCACCGCCTCCGCGCATGCCCTCCGACATGCATGCTGCATGTTAACAGCGCATGCAGCTAGACGGGGCATGCGGCAACCTTAAATACGGCCTCCTGGTTGACCAGGCCGGCGTTGGATGCGACCGCCTGCAGGTTGTTCAGCGCCTGCCGCATGTCGCCGTCCGCCGTGAACACCACGGCTTCCAAGCCGTCCGCCAGCACCGGTACCTGCGCATGTGGGGGCCACCGCCGGGTGAGAGCTGGCCAGCATGGGCATGCGCGCCTGCTGGGGATAGCACAAGACAGGGACCGCCGCTGCGCATGGCAGCGCGTCACGGCATGAAGCCCGGCGACGTCACCTCTGGCTCATAACACGCCAGACGCATGGGGAGCAGCACTTTACTAGGGCCGGGCTCAAAACGCTGCTTAGCGGCCGCATCCTCACACCTTCTCCTCGCGCGCGACGACCATCAACCGCTCCAGCACCTCCTGTTCGGAGAGCCGGGTGTAGCGCACTATGGCGCAGCGCGACTGGATCGGCTCGATGATCTTCGACGACTGGTTGCAGGCCAGGGCAAAGCGCGTGGTGTTGGAGTAGATCTCCATGGTGCGCCGCAGCGCTTGCTGCGCCCCGGAGGTCATGCTGCCCCGGGGCCCCCCCGGTGTCAGACACCAGGCGCAAGACAATTCACACACACGAGCAGCAAGGCACCACAGCAATCCAGGCACCTGTCAGCCTCGTCCAGGATGACGATCTTGTGCAGGCCGGCCGGCAGCGTCGTCTTCTTCTGCGCAAACATCTTAATTTTGTTGCGCACCACGTCGATGCCCCTGGCCGGCGGCACGCGCTCAGCGACACGTTCAGAAGCAGTGCACGGCACTTTGCTTTGAGCACTTGCTCTCTGGAGCTCACCGGTCGTCTGAGGCGTTGAGCTCCAAGACAGCATCGCGATACATCGACCCCAGCAGCGCGCGCGCCAGGCACATGATGGACGTTGTTTTGCCTGTACCCGGCGGTCCCTACACGCCAGTTCACTTTTAGGGGCCGTAATAAGTCGTGTGTAACAGGGCAATGCGCACGTGGCCTGACGCACTGCGAGGATGAGGTTGGGCATGTTGCCCTCCTCTGCAACGACCGCCAGGCGCTCCACGGCATCTGTGTTGCCTACGATGTCTTTTATGAGCGCCGGACGGTACTTCTCCACCTGCCGCACCAGCAAGCTGCCTCAATGCCAAGCTACATGTTGCGCAAGCGGCGCTGCCAGCCGAGACCCGCGCACCCAGGGCAAGTCGTAGGCCTTGCTGCTGGCGCCTTCGCCTGCGTGCGCTCTGCCTGAAGGCCCAGGGCCTGCGTCGACGTCCATCGCTTCAGCCATGTTGATCACTAGTTTACGGTCAGGTGCGCCGTTCGGGTGCGACACAAGAGAGGTTTCCTCTGTGCCTACGCTGCACTGCTCTGCCGTCAAAGACTGTAGTCAGAAAAAGGCATGTAAAAAAAGCCGGTCTGTGGTGCAGCTCAGTGTGGGCGGCAGATAGTCTGCCTTTAACCTGGCAGGATTCTGCCAGGCCGGCAGAAGCTTTCTGCCCGCATGCAGACGGAGTTTTCGCTAGCAACGAAGTTCTGCCTTTTGCCAGGCAGCATTCTGCCTGGCGGGCAGAAGGCTTCTGCCCAGACCCAAAACGTTCTGCCGCCCACACTGGTGCAGCTGGTGGTTCAGCAGGGCAATTATGCATGCGCAAGTCCTGGTCTCCCAAGCGCCCAGCTTAAGCTTTCCGCACCAAATTCTTTGTGGTCCCTCAGGAAGGTCGTCTGCGGAGATGGTGGTCAGGGCGAGCTGGGGCGGGGCTGACTTGCAGGATGCACGCTTTCCGCATGCTGATCACTGAAGCGTTCCGGGCTGCAGGCAAGCTTGCACAGCCGGCGAGGCACGCCAAGCTGGCAACTCCGGGCGCTGGCAGCGCGCGGTATGGATCACCCCACGCCGGAGCACACAAGCCCGGGCGACCGCCTGGCCAGCCTGCGCGGGCAGGTGAGCTCCGGCCTGCGGCGCGCGCTGGCGCGCCACCGCCGCACGACCTCCGGCTCTGAGCTCGCTGCGACGCCGCTGGCGGTGACGCCGCGCGCGCCCATGCCCGAGCCGCGCTCACGCGAAGGTCATGCCTGCCCCTCGCCTGGTGTTGGGACACTTAGGCACATGTGCAAGGGCCGCCTTGACTGTGACCGACTTCACTTGCAAGTGTGGTCCGCAACGAGCAGGTGCACCGCCATACGTGCGCACGTTCTCCAGCACCGTGTGCTGCCTCTGTAGCTGACTCCCATAGCTGCTGTGTCCAAATGGCAGTGCAGCGGTGCCAGCGCTTGCTGGCCAACCTCAGCGGCCTAACCGTGTACGTACTCGAGCAAACACGCTTACTGACGGGCGCTGGTGGCTCGTCACACGCGGCCTGCCAGTACTCTGCTGGGGAAGGCAACAAGCCGAGCGGCCAGCCGCACAGTGCTTGCTTGCTGCGTCACCCGCGTGCGCAGTCCCAGCACAGACAGGGCGAGCGCGAAAGGGAGCCCAGTTTGCGTCGCCGGGCGCTCGGAGCCGGAAGGCCCTGCTGTCGCTCGCGTGCTGTACTACCGTGCTCTTCTCCTCGCCGAGCGCCAGACACTCTCTCCTGTGACAACCAGCAGGTCTGCACCCGGGACCGCACCCAGCTTAGCGGCGCGTATGTGCGTGGGCGCGCAGAGGACGAGCGCGAGAAGGAGGCCGCGCTGGCGGCGCTGCCGCAGGGTTACTACGACCCCGAGTTTGACGCGGTCGCTACCGAGCTGGGCGTGCTGCGGCCGGCGTTCAGCGAGGAGGAGCTGGAGGCGGTGGTGGAGGCCCGCGCGGCTGCACTGGAGGTCGTGTCGGAGCGCCTGTCGGCGCACGTGCTAGCGCGCTACGACAGCTTCATTGAGGGCGTGGCCGAGGTGGGGCAAGCGCGCCGTCCGCCCGGCGCGGCCTGCTCGTGTCCGGGGCTATCATGGTGCTGCATGCGCTCGGGACGAGGCGATAGATATTCAAATGCTGTCGGCGCATGCGCGCACGCGCTCAGGCAGCCTCAGAGTGCGCATGGCTGTGCCGTGCTCGCCTGCCCCGCACGGGGAGCACCATGGAGCACCGGCAATCGGTGACGGGAGTCGCGCCGCCGGACATGTCTTGCGCTGCCGGAGGCAGCGCCCGTCGGCCAGCTCGCGCTGCTCTGTCCTCATCATGACCGGACCGCATGGGGTTAGGGTCAGGTGCCCTTCCCGCGCTCGCAGGTGGCGTCCGTGGAGGCCGACCTGCAGGCCGCGCACCGCCTGGCGCGCTCCAGCCGCGCGCAGCTGGCGGCCGCGCGTGCAGAGGTGGGCGCCAACCTCGGCATCGCGCGCAGCCAGCGGCGGCGGCAGGGCCTGTCCGCCATTCTGGGCACGCTGCAGCAGCTGGCCGGCGTGAACGAGCTGCACGGCGCGCTGCAGTGCGCCCCGAGCGGGGTCGGCCCGCGCCGCACGGCGTGAGCGCCGCCCGGCTGGGCGGTTACACACGAGGGAGCACCTGGCAGCGAGCGTTGGCGGCTTGTGCGAGGGGCGCATGTACGCCCAGCAGAATCTCAAGCTTCGTGCTCAACCCGCCCGCGCGCGCGCGCGCAGGGCGGCGCAGGACGGCGGCGACTTTGCGGGCGCGTTCTGGCTGTGCGCGCAGTGCGCGCGCGCGCTCGCGCCGCTGGCCGGCCTGCGCGCGGCGGCGGAGCTGGGCGCGACCGTGGCCGGCCTGTACGAGGAGGGCGTCACGCGCCTGGAGGCCGCGCTGACCGCCGTCTGCGCCGACTTCCGCGCGCCGCTGTATGCGGCCGTGCTGGAAGGCTACGTGCACCTGGGCAACGTGGGCGCGCTGGGCGAGGAGGCGCGGCCCCTCCGCCGCCGGTGGCCTGCGTGCCGGCTCCGTCCCGGCGCGGCGCTGGGCGCGCGCGCTGCGGCGGCTTGCGGCAGCGTGTGTGCGTGCCGCCGTTCTTGAAGGCGACGCACAGGATTCCCGCAGCACGTGTGCCGTCCTCCGGCTGCCCATGCGGGTGGACCCGTGCGCACCCCGCCCAGGCCCAGGTCCTGCGTGCCGGCGCGGCCAGGTCATGGCGGCGTTCGCGGCGGCGGTCAACACGTCCACGCTCAAGGTGGTGCGCGGCGTGCTGCTGAGCCGGCCGGGCGCGGGCGGCGAGGAGCGCGCGCGCAGCACGCAGCTGCTGCAGGAGCTCGTGCGCCAGCTGCCCTCGGAGCAGTTCCGGACCTGCCTCTCGCAGGCGCGCCCCCGCCGCCGGCCCCGGGGCCTTGCGCACGAGATTGTGCGTCGGTTGCCCACCGCCATGATAGTTCAGCCAAGGACGCGGCTCCTGTGTGTCGCATGCACACCCCCACCCTGCCGACTGCGTGTCTCCCAGGTGTCTGGGACGGTGTCAGACACGCGATCAAGTCCGGAGCGTGCTCTCTGTGGCGCGCGTGCCGCCAGCGCCCACCTCCGCTTGCGTCCCGCACCCATTCGTCCCCGCCGGACGCGCACACGCAGCAGAGCGCATGAGCCGGTGGCATGTAGTGCGCCGGGTGGAGCTACCCAGGAAGTGAAATGCCCGCCCGCGCGCGCGCCAGGTGCTGATGGTCATCTTCGCCATCCTGGCCAGCCACCACGCGATGGCGCAGTGGCACGCCGAGCGCATCCGGCAGCGAGCGCCGGAGGCGGGCGTGCTGCGCGCCGCGCGCGAGGCGCTGCAGGCGCGCCTGGCGGCCGGCGGCAGCCCTGCCGAACCTTCCGGCAGGGCCGAGGGCGCCGAGCCCGGCGCCGCGCGCCCCGACCCTGCCGCATCGGCGGAGCGGGCGGGCCAGGGCGCGCACCCTGCGGCCGACGACGTCGGGCAGGCGCGGAGCGGAGGCAGCGGGGTCGGGGCCGACGAGGCTGCAGACCCCGCAGAGCCGGGCGCTGCAGAGCGCGCGGAGCGCGGGGCCGCGCGGCCCGTCAAGGCTGGCGGCGGCGGCGGCGGCGCGGGCGGCGGCGGCGCGTCGCTGCCAAACGGCGATGCCCGGCAGCCGCCTGCGGCGGAGGCGCATGAGGCTGCAGCGGCGCATGCGGTGGCAAATGGAAAGGCGGGCAGCGGGGCCGCCGCGGACGGCAGGGCCGATGGCGGGCATGCTGACGCATGTGATGCTGCGAGCGGGGATGCTGCCATCAAGGGCACGCCGGATCCGCACGCTGCCGGTCCTTGCAGAGCAGGCGACGCGATCAGCAAGCCGGGCAGCTGCGCAGGCCCGCCCGCGCCTGCGCAGCAGGATGATGAGGACAGGGCAGGGGGCGCAGCGCCAGCGGCCGAGCAGTCGGCGGAGGCGGCCCCTGCGGAGGACGGCCGGGCCATGGGCGCGCTGCGCGCCGAGCTGGCGGCGCTGGAGGAGAAGGAGCGCGAGGACGTGCGCGCCCGGCATGGCAAGAGCAGGATAGGGTAGGGATAGGGATAGGGTATATATCTGTTGCTGGTGCCTTTGGTGCCTTCACGGGTGCCTGCTGCAGGCCCTGAGCACCGTGCTAGGAGCGGGTGGCGCACTCGCAGGGTAGGACTCGCCCCTAGGAGGGGCGGGTCTTGACCCCGGTTCTTGCGTTACGGCAGCGCGCTCGTCTGTCGCGCTGAGGAGCGGGCAACCCTGCCAGGCCCTGCACCAGCGTCTAGTGGGGCCGGCGGTGAGGTAGGCGGCCCACGAGTTTGCATCCCACCGCCCCCTGCTTGCAGCGGCCAGGGCCGGCTGTCGCTGCGCAGGCCGCGTGGGGCGCGGCGCTGGAGAGCGTCGCGGAGGGCCTCGCGGCCGGGCGGCGCTGGCTGTGGGACGAGGCTGCGCGCAAGGTCAGCATCCTGCTGGCGGCGCCCGCGGCCTTCGAGGGCGAGCACTTTCTGCAGGCGCGCCGCCCCGCCGCTTGGCATGCGCGCACGCTCAAGCTTGAGCTGGCCGGCAAAGCCGCCCACTGGTGCTGCCACGACAGCTGCCACTGCAAGCGCTAGTCGCAAATAATTACGCGTCAAGCATGGGACGGGCCGGCTGGCTGCTACGCTGCTTGCACCTGCTGGGTAGCGACGCCCGCTGGCGGTGCCTGGCCACACATAGCACGCACACCCAACCCGGCGCGCGCTTGTCGCGAAGGGGCCCTGCACACCTGACGACACATGTAACATAGACATTGGCATTCTGCCACTGACATAGGAGTGATCTTTGGTCGTTTTGCAAAGTGCATGTTTGACTGCTTGACGTTAGTGTGCGCGCGCGCAGGTGCTGGAGTGGACGCAGGCGGTGCTGGCGGCGGGCGAGGCGTTCAGCGGCAGCGAGTCGGACACGCTGCGCGATGCGCTGCAGCGGCAGTCCGGCCGCTTCTTCGCGGCGTACCACAGCGCCAACATGCAGGCGCGCGCCCGTCGCGCAGCGCCCGGCCGCCGGCTCAGAACAGGGCAGCTCCCTGCCGCGTCGTGCTGCCCGCCGCGAGGGGCGTCGTCTCGGTGCGCGGCCTCTGAGCGGCATCCACAGTGGGCGGGTGCAATCTCGCTGGCGGCATGTCAGGGTCAGCAACAGACACGCGATGTCGTAGCTCCGGCCACGCTGCCCTTGGAGAGCACAAGAAGCAGGAGCAGACCACAGAAGCCCCGCGCGCCTGGCCTGGCACGCGGGCGTGAGCGCTCGGCGAGACGGGCTGAGGAGGCGGGGTGGGGCGGCGGCCAGGCGATGCAAGCGATGCTGGAGCGCGAGGTGTGGCGGCGGCTGCCGCTGGTGCCGGGCCCGCTGCCGAGCGTGCTGGCCGCGCTGGAGGGCGCGGGCGCCGCCGCGCCCGCCGCGGCCTTCGACTCGGGCGACTTTGGCGCCTGGGTCGCGCGCGGCAACCCCTGGCAGGAGCCCGCGCGTGACGCGGACGGCAGCGGCGAGGGTGACGCGGAGGACGGCAGCGGCGGCGGCGGTGGCGGCGGCGGCGGCGCGCGCGAGGACGACGACGAGGCCGCCGAGCTGTTCGGGGAGTCCATCGACGAGGAGAGCCAGAGGGTCCGGGTGCGCGCCGGCGGCGCGGGCCGCGGCGACGACGCCGGCCCGGTCGTGACCAGCGCATCGTGGCGCCTGGCGCGCTGGCTGGCCGAGTACGCGCAGCTGATGCGCGTGCTGCGGTCCGACGCGGGCCGCGTGTGGAGCGGCGCGGCCGAGCTGTTCGAGCTGTACCTGCTGCACACGTATGCGACGTTTGCGGACGTGGGCCTCATGGAGGTGCTCGGCCGCGGCGGTGCGCGCCCGCGGCACCCCTTCCCTTTTCTTCCTACCTGGCATGCCCTGGCTGCAGACGCATGCGCATGGGTGGGCGTGCACGGTGCGCGCACGCGCGCGCGACTGCGCCAGGATGTCAGCTTGACCTTGCCAATCAGTGCTGGTGCACTCACCGGCAGTGCAGCGCCAGCACGCAAGGGCAACATACTGAGCTGACAGCCTGCGGTGCGGAGCAGAGAATGCAAAGAAGGGTCCCCCGAGTCGGTGGGTGCTGGGCGTGGAGCCCATCACAGGTTGTCTCGGGCGGCCGCAGGCGGCGCGGGCGCGCCCATTGTCGGCAGCGGCGGCGGCGGCGACGCGGTGCCTGCGCGCCTGCGCAACGCGCTCGCGCGCATCCTGGCGCGCTCGCTGCCGCGCCTGCGCCCGCTGTACCTGCCGCGCGCGGCGCTGGCGGGCGGCGCGGGCGCGCAGGCCGCGGGCGGCGCGGGCGGGGGGCCCGCGGGGGGCGCCCATGCGCCCGCTGGCGCCGAGGCGGGCTCCGCCGCGGGCGCCGCGCGGCCGACGCCGCTGTGCCACCCTGGCAACATGCACGGCTTGCTGGAGCGCAAGGTGCCCTCCGCCCCCGCCCCAGCCGCATGCGGCGCCGCAAAGGGCCCGGCCGCTGTGTGGTCAAAAGGCTGGCGCAGCGCCGCACTCCAGGAAATGCTGGCCTGTTGTGAACAATGGATACGCTACATGCAAACTCCTTTTGAGGTGTCATAATATTCCTGGGGGAGGGCGCGCGGGCGCCAGGTGGCGGCGGACGCTGCTGGGTGGCGGGGCAGCTGTCATGCAAAGTCCTCTCTAGATGCCTGGGATTACTGAATTGGAGGAGCGCGCGGGCGCCAGGTGGCGGCGGACGCGCTGCTGGCGGTGGCGGCGCAGCTGGGCGCGGCGCAGGGCGCGCTGGCCGAGCGCCTGGCCGGCCGCGCGGACGTTCCGGAGCACCACGCGCCCGACGCGGTGTTCCAGGCCGTCAAGGCGGCCGCGGACGTGCGCGACGCGCTGCTGCGCGCGGCCGCGCGCGCCAACCTGCCCGTGCGCTGGCTGCCCGAGCGGCTGGCCGAGCAGAACTTCAACCTGGAGGAGCCGCCCACGCGCGCGTCGCCCTGGGTCGCCGTGCTGCTCGCGCACCTGCAGGCGCGCGCGCGCGCCCGCGCGCCCCCCAGCCGCGGCCTGCCCTTGTTAGCGTACGATGTCGTCCGACGCCCGCCGGCCTGTACGCTGGCCGCCCGAGCGCGTGACCGAGCAAGACAGGGTGGATTGGAGCAGCTGCTCTTGCCCTTTTGGGGACACACGCCGCCTTGCATCCAGCCGCCGTTCCGTACCCATGGCGCTCGTGTGCAGGCCAGAGCCCTGGTTGACCGTTGAGAGCCATGCGCTGTGCTGCACGAGAGACCGCCAGCGGAAGAACGCCCGTCACCTGTGTGGCCGGGCCGCCGCATGCAGGCGCTGCGGCAGCGCCTGGAGGCGGCGAGCCAGCTGGCTGCGTCGGACGTGGACGCCGTGTGGCGCCACGCGTGCCAGCATGCGGCTGAGATGGTGCTGGAGGGCATCGCGCGCGCGGGCGCCGCCGGCCGCTGCACGCCCATGGGCCGCTCCGCCATGAGCCTGGACCTGCAGGTGCTGCAGCGCGGCCTGGCGCAGGCGCGCGCCCGACCTGTGACCCCGCTCCCCTCTCGATTCCCTCCTGCCTGGGTTGTTTAGGCGACAGGGGGTTCGGTTGCCTGGGAGATTCGCCTGGCCCTCTGCTGCCGGCGCGCGGGCGGCACACAGGCCCGGCCTGGCCTGGCAGTGCGGGTGGAGAGGCGGGTGGCCTGCCTCGGGGCAAGGGCGCGCCGACGGCGGGCGGTGCTGCACTGCATGCGGGCGTATTCGTGTGCAGCTGCACTGGATCAATACAGTCAGCCGGCACCCGTAACCTGTGCACACGTAGACTGAAAGGCTTTGACACGCCATGCAACTCTGCCTAAGATCCCTTGCACGGGAGGCTGTAGGGGATGGACTGCAGGCATGGGCTGCTGAGCCCATAATCAGCATGCTGCGGCCGGTGGACGCATGCAACAGGGCACACAACCCGCCGCAGGGCGGAGCTCGCCCGCAGCCGCCGGCCTTCATCCCACGCCAGTACTGCGACAAGATTCGACACACTTCCCGGGGCGGGTTCGGGGGAGCGGAGAGAGCCGCGGGGCGCGCGCGCAGGCGGCGGGCGGCGGCGCGCGCGCAGTGGAGGCGGCCGCGGACGCGCTGCGGCTGGTGGACGCGTACGTCAAGGCGTTCTACCTGCCTTGGGGCGAGCCGCTGCGGCACTGGCTGCTGACGCACCCGGAGTACACGGCCGGGCAGCGCACGCAGCTGGTCGCCTGCGTCGCCGAGAGCCAGGGCCTGCGGCGCCGCGAGCGCGCGGCCTTCCTCGCGCAGCTGGAGAGCGAGCTCATGGCCTGAGCGCCGCGCTGCGCCGCTCGCGTGCCTAGTCCTGCTCTGAAATAGCCACTCTCCCTGTCATTGTCGCAGATTCACTAGACTATCAGGACTTTCACATAAAGGCCCCATGTTGCATTAGTAATAAGCATAGAGACATGACTGATCAGGGATGCACTTGTAGGTGCACTTGGAAACGGAGATTGCTCATGTAGCTGCATGGTGCTGTGGTAGTGCTGCCACAACGATCTGTCAACAATGAGCAAGGGCAAAGGGCAGCGTGGAGGCGCACCCAAAAAGAAGCAAGTCAGCTCGCGGGCAAATAGTCGCAGACAGAGTAAGGCTGGCGCAGCGCAGGACAAGCCTGCGGCAGAGCCCGCACGGCAGAGTGCGGCTGCTGCCCCAGGCAGCGACACCATGCCTCCATCTGCACAGCCGGCGCCGATGCCTTTGGTGAATCTGGGCAACACATGCTTCTTTAACAGCACTCTGCAGGTGCTCACGAGCTCCTTGTCGTTGAGCACTGCGTGTGTTCGCATAGCTGTGCCTTTCACGCTCTGCCAGGGCGTCCTGAAGTGGGAGTCTGGCTGAGCCGGTACTGGCACAGGTGCTGGCGGCCGTGCCAGCCGTCAGCCAGAGCTGGAGTGAGACTGCCAATCGGCAGGCAGTGCAGGGCGCCCTGGGCGGCGCCCTTGCGGAGTTCCTGCAGGCGTCTGGCGGTGAGCAGCATGCGCAGCCAGTGCTTCACGCCAGTGTCTCACCTGGCTGCCATGCTAGCATGCCTGGTCTGCAACAGGCTCCACAGCAAGATGAGTGTTATACATAGATACTATCGTGCTTGCAAGTGCGCGTGCGACCATCGGGGGCAGGAGTGGCGCCGGCTGCGGCTCAGGATGGCGGCGGCGCACGGGGCTTGAAGACACGCAGCTCGGGGCCAAGCTGTTCAACCCGCACCGGCTGCTGGCAGCCGTGTGCAAGGCCGCCCCGCAGTTCAAGGCATGCTGTGCACACCCGGCACCTAGCATCTAGTTATTAGTACTGATGAATGCACTAGAGCTGTGATGAGCGCTACATCTCGCCTGAGTGCACTATATGTTGGGCTCTCAGCCCTGGCATTGCTTAGATCTAAAGCCAAGACCAGCTTAAAGAGGATATGTGTAGCATGAATTATTGATTGCATGCCGACCACAGGCGCCCTCTGGTGAAAAATGCATGCGCAGTGATGGCACTTCCCATGTTGGCGAAGGAACGTTCGCTGCGGTCTAGCAGATCTATGCAGTGCATGCTCGTGCTGCTCATCTGCAGGCGATGCTCTGCCTGCGCACATCGTGGGTGGCGCCGCACGCGCAGGGGCGCCAGGAGGAGGACAGCCATGAGCTGCTGCGCAAGCTGCTGGATGGGCTGGAGCTTGAGGAAAAGCGCGCGCGCGGCGACGTCGGGCAGGCACGTCAGATCTTGAGTGTCAACGGGATGGCTGACAGGTCCTGTGTGAGAGCTCTTGAGACCCGTGGGGCTCGCACACGACGCATGCATGAGACAATGCTGAATAGTGACAAGCACATTTTGCATGAGCACGTACAACTTGTGTGTTCACGGCTAGCTCCTATGCCTTATGCAGGCATAGGTACGTTCTGCCAAGGGCTGCATGTAGCACGCAGGTCCCGCATCTACGTGGGTGCCCGTTTACTCAGACAATTAGTGGTAGGAGGGGCAAATCATGTCCCTGCACTTAGCATGCTGTGTGAGGGTGCTGACTGAGGCCACTGTGGCCTGCTGGCGCTGCCACTTGGCACAGTCCTGTGCAGGGAGGGTCATTTGGCTGGGGCATGTGCAGCCTGCTGGCGCTGCCAGACATCCAGGACCAGGACTCCACGCGCGGGCTGCCGGGCAGCACAGCCACGCGCGGGCGCAGCCGGCGCTCCGCGGGGGTGATGGGCAGCGCGCGTGCTCCGCATGAAGTGAGTAGCATTGCAGATGCCCCTCGACTGCAATGCTGGCACGGATGACATCCGCCTGCGGGACGGTTGGCAGGCGCAGGCGCCGCTGGTGCAGCGCGTGTTCGGCGGCGAGCTGGCGTCGCACGTCGCCTGCCAGGGCTGCGACCATGAGGCTGCCACGGCGGAGCCCTTTCTCGACATCAGCGTGAGCATCCCGCAGGCCGCGGCGCCCGACGCGGACAGGCGCGCCGGCGCAGGGCTTTACCACGCCGCGTGAGGGTGCTGCTGGTCTGGTGTCTCCCGCTGCTGCGAGGCGTTGCTGCGAGGACAGGGTGTGCCTGCACTCCTCCCCCATGCAGGCATTGCCTTTGGCTCTTTTGCGCGCAACGGCTGTTTCGGAGGCGCGTGAGCAAGACCTACAGGGCGTGAGGATGACTTATATTTATAAACCCTAAATTATATAAAAACACTTGGTTGCTGTCGTTGCAGGGATGCGCCAGGCCAGTCACCGGCCAGCAAGGGCAAGCGGCGCGGCAAGGCCGCCACCAGCGCGGCCGGCCCGGCGGAGGCGCCGCCCGCGCCTGCCCTTTCTGCCAAGGCGCGGAAGCGCCAGGCCAAAGTGGTGGGCGCCTGAACCGCGCCCGACTGTGTGCTCCGGATCTCTGTAGGAGTGCAGCTGGCACTGTCCGGCGGCGCCTGGGTGCCTGCTCGTTTACTGCATGTCCACGCTACTGCGTCTGGATGGCTCTTGCTGCTCGAAGCATGCCGGCCAGCGCTCTTCAACCTGGTCTAATTGATGGGACCATGAGGTAGGATTAGTTCAGGATTGCACTGACCGCGTTGCACTGTCGGATTGCACTGACGCGGGGCGCCGCTGGCGCAGGCCAGGAGCGCGGTAGACGCGGAGGGGAGGCGGGCGCGCCAGCGCAGGGGCGAGAGCGCCCCGAGCGCGGCCGCGCCAGCCGCGGCGCAGCCTGCAGCTGCGCCGGAGGCGGCCCGCGAGGCGCGCGCGCTGCCGTGCGGCATCGAAGAGCGGGGCGATGCAAGCTCGGGCGCTGCATGTGAGGCAACAGAGGCGGCGACCGGCCCCAGCGAGCCTGCGGATGGCCCAGCGAGCGGCGCCAGCCCGACAATCGGTGAGCAGCCTTCAGGCGCGCGCTGCCCCACAACGTAGCCGCCTGCTTGTGTAGAATGTGGCCATTGGTCTGTCACATGACATGCATCTGAACAGCGGCTGCTGGCTGCCACCAAGTGTGCCAGCAGGCTGCTCGGCCTGAATCATTTGCGCTCTTGGTGGCAGGCCAAGCGATGTGTCCGGACGTGGCCAGCGGGCAGCGCGCGCCCGAGCCGCAGCAGCAGCCAGGTGCAGCTGCCAATGGCGGCGGCATGTGTGCGTGCCCTGACGCTGAGCCCGGAGGTGCTGAGATGTGCAACGGGGCAGCGGAGCCGCCGCCAGGTGCGTTGCCCTGTGCGGGCGCGGGCGCTGGGGTCGGTGAACGGAGGGTCAGGCCTTGCGCCCTGTTGCACAGGCAGAGACACAGCAGGTGCCACTGACAGGCTGGGCGACAAGCTCGGCTGTCACATCCTGCCTCAAACCAGCTACCACATCAAAACCATGAACAGGATTGAATGACGCAGAGGCCTGCTCCGCAGGCGACAGCGCGTGCGGCGGCCCCGACCGGGCCGGCAGCGGCGCGCCCTCGCTGGAGGCCTGCCTGGCGGGCTTCTTCGCGCCGGAGGCCGTCACGTGGGTGTGCCCGGCGGAGTCGGCCGCGCGCAGGGCCGCCGCGGCGGCCGCGCGCGGCCGCCGCGCGCGCCGCAGCGTGTCGTTCTCGGGTGCGCGGCGGGCAGGGGTATGGTTAGATTGTTTCCTAGTGCGGTGCTGTTGCAGGGCAAACATGCCAAGATGCCCTCTTCTATTTCGTGTAGAATTGTCTGTACCGCAGATTACACCGAAAATAACGCAGCAGGCGAGGGGCCGCGCATGGTGCCCTGCGCGCCCCGGGCGCCGCCCATTCATGCGGCGGTGCGGCGCAGGTGAGGAGCCGCGCGTGCTCATCATCCCCGGCAGCTGGGAGCAGCGCGGCACGGACTTCCGACGCGCGCTGCAGGGCGAGGTGCCCTTCAGCCGGTGCGCCGCCGGCGGGCTGGCGTTCAAGTCGCGGCGTATGCGTCTATTGGACAGAGCATCATGGCGGGGTCTCCTGAGGTCTGTATGCATCGCACGTTGGCGGGCGTGGGCATCGCAGTGAGCGCTCCCTGCAGAGCGCGCCTTTGAGTCCTGTGAGCGGCAGCGCCTGCGCACAGCGGCGTCGGCGTGTGTAGGTATCAGGAGTGGATTGGCCATCCCCTGTTACGGGCGTCACATACATGCTGTGTTTCCCTGAAGCGGGCACGCCGGGCTCAACCTAGCTCACTGGTCACTGCCGCGAGCGCAGGACGGTGGCGCTGGGCGATGGCGGCCGCATCCTCGTCACCGCGGACGTCGAGGCCGGCGGCCGCGCGGCGCTGCTGCTGGGCCTCTGCCCGCTGGAGGCCAGCGACGACGTGGACGCGACGCTGCCGGACGCAATCTCGCTCGCGTCCGTGCCCATCGCCGCGGTCGATGACAGCGAGGACGAGGACGAGCAGGCGCTGGTGCAGGCGCAGGCGCAGGCGCGCCGGCCGCCCAGCATGCAGTGGGGCTGGCTGCGGCGGGGGTGGCTGCACCATGGCTGCCAAAGGCCCAGGGGCTTGGGCGAGCGCGCAGTTGAGCTTTCATCTGTCGCCATGCAGTGGCTGCAACGCATGTCAGCATGCAGCACGCCTGACCTTGACTGCGGACTAGCGCACCGCGGCTGGCCAAGCTGCGAGGCGACACTACCATTGGTGTTAAGCACCACGGCCGCCCTAGAAACCGAGAAATCGACCGAACTAGCACCACGGCCGCACGTGCAACAGAAGGGTGGCTGCAGCGCGCGGACCGGACAGCGCAGGCGCTGGTGGACGCGGTGGCGGACATGGTGACGGAGGGCGGCGTGGCGCGCGCGCGCCGCCTGGCCGGCGCCGCGTCCGCGGTGCGCGTGGCGCGCGGCGCGCCAGGCGCCGGCTGGCGCGTCAGCGGCGAGTGCGCGGCCGGGGACGGCGACGACGGCCCGGGCGGTGCGCTGCCCTGCACAAGAACGCCCCAGAGCTCCGCCGCAGAGCTTTGAGGCCTCGACGCTCTGCCCAGGCGTCTCTGTGCGCGGATGCGCGAGCGGGCCTCGGGCGACAAGTGGGCCAGCAGCGCCCCTCACTTCTTCGCACCGGATCTGCTCTCCAGCTCGGCCCCGGAGCCCGTGCTCATTTGGAACACGCTGGGTGTCGCGGGTGGCGAGTGCGCGGCTGCTCGCCCCTGCGCCGCGTCTTCTGCCAGCCGTCTGCGGGCAAGCGCTGTTGCGGACTGGAGCGCAAACCCTGCACCGGCAGTGCCCCCCCGTTTCCTTGCCCTCAACGTCTTGATGGTGCATGTAAAGCTGTGCCTCAAGGGCTCCACATGCTGCAGCTGGGGCTGGTCAGTCACGATGGGTCCAAAGGCTGAAGCTGTGTGCGCGCGCCAGGCGCGTGGGAGTATGTGGAGGCGCTGGCGCCCGGCAGCGCGCATGCGCCGGCGCGGCAGCACCTGGCCCCTGGCGCGGCCGCGCCTGGCGGCTGCGCGGCGCTGCCGCGCGGCGCGGGACACGCTGAGGCCGCGCCGCCCTGCGGCCCGCACGCGAACGGGCATACCGCGGGGACCGACCAGCTACAAGGGCGCGAGCCGTCGCCTGGCGCCAGCTCGGCCGCGCCCGCCGCGCCGCCCGCACCGGCGGACGGCGGGCCGTCTGCGCTTGGCTCACCTCGCTCGTCGGGGCCGAACGGGCTTACCACGCACGCGCCGGCGCCTGCCCCGGCGATTGAGCACTCAGGCTCGGACAAGCCGAGCGCTGCCACGAGCGAGGAGGGCCGGAGCGCTTGCGCGTCAGGCTCAGCCGCAGGTTCTGAGGCCATGGAGGCGTGTGCGCCGGGTTCGCCCCCTGGGGCGGCCCTGCTGGCAGACGAGGCGCCGGACGATGCAGCTTCGTGCGCATCAGGCGTAGGGTCCCAGCCTGGCTCCAGGGCATGCGGGAGCGGCGCGGTGATGAACGGCGGCGGGATGTGCAGCAGCGGCGGCGGCGGCAGCGGCCAAGGGCCAGCGAGCGGAGGCACGGAGCCTGATGCAGGGGCAGCCGTGGAGCAGCACGGCGCGTGCAGCGAAAGGGCCAGCAGCGCCGCCTCCGCCACGGCGTGCGCCCGCGCGGACGCGGCAGCAGACAGTGGCGCGGCCGCGCCTGCGGAGCGGCAAGGCCTGGTATGCGGGGAGCCTGGCAGCGGAGACCGCGGCGCGTGTGCCTCTGGTTCATGCGGCCCGGACGCAGGCGGCTCCGAGGCTGCGGCCGCCGAGGGGCAGGGCCTGCTCAGCCAGGCGTCCGAGGGCAGCAACGCCGGCGCTGCGTCGGACGGCGACAGCGGCGGCGCCGGCGCCGCCAGCGCCGGCGGGCGCAGCGGTGCGCTCGCGGCGGTGCAGCGCGCCGCGAGGAAGCAGTACCGCGTGCGCCGCGCGCCGGCCGTGCTGACGGTGCGGGCATGCTGACGGTGCCCTGCCGCAGGGCCACATTAGCTGGTTGAGGGTGTGAGGTCTGGCGCAATGGTTTGTGGAAGCGCTACTGGCACGCTACACAGTGCGTGCTCGTGCCTGTCGGCATGCCACCAAACAGCAAGGTGGTGTCTGCCATGTCTGCGGTGGCTGCTCCTGCGTCATGGCATGAGAACGGTCGCGGCATGCTGTTGTACCTCCAGGGCGAACGGCTTTGGCCTGCGTCGTCTCAAGCTCCAGCAGCCGCGTGCCTTGCACGCTTTGGCGGGTCGCAGCTCAGGCCGGCCCGGTCGCTCGGCCGCAGGTAACCTCAAAAGCGTGCACATTGCGCACGTCGTGCACGTTGTGACCTCGTGCTGAGCCAAGGGTGGGCCCGCGCGAAGGTGCACCTGAAGCGCTTCCAGCAGAACGGCCGCGGCCGCCTGCGCAAGATCGAGGGTGTGGTCAGCTTCCCGCTGCACCTCGACCTCGGGCCCTTCTGCGAGGTGGCGCCCGCCCCGACGCGCTGCCAGCAGAGCGCCACCCCGAGCATGCAGCGCACGAGGACGGCGCTTTGTGTGCAGGAAGGAAAAGCAGGGCGTGCCCATGCCCTGCGCCTTGGTTCCGGCGGCGGTGAGCGGCAGCTGCCTGCCTCGAGCTCGCGCGCCTTGCAGGGTGCCGCACCTGTTTCCAGGGGCCGCGCGCCCGCATGCTCGCAGGGCCTGGCCGCTGCGCAAGTGCGCAGGGTGAGCGGGCGTGCGAAGCCTGTCCGACATGGCGGCTTATAGTAAGTCTGCAAGACAGCGTGTCAGGATATGTTGCATAGGCAGCTATACTGCTGCTGGCACTTGGCCCTTGCCGTCAGCCACCCCGCCCGCGCGCGGCAGGACCGCGCGGCGGGCGGCGCGGCGTACACGCTGGCGGGCGTCGTGGAGCACCAGGGGGGCAGCATGGGCACGGGGCACTACATTGCCTACGTCTCCCGGCGCGCCGGCGCCGCGGCCGGCCCCGCGGCCGGCCCCGCGCGCGGCGCGGGCGCGGCCGCCCCCGCGGTTGCTCCCGGCAGCTCGCAGCCTGCGCGCGACGCGCGGCGACCCGGCGCGGGCGCGCCCGGCGCGGCGGCGGACGCGGCCGGCGCTCAGCCGGAGAGTGCTGGCGACGGCGGGGCAGGAGCGGCGCCTGGCGCGGCGCACGCGACCGGCCGTCTCAGCAACGGGCTGGCAGCCGAAGCAGAGCAGGGCGTGTGCACCGCTCCGCCTGCGCCCCCGCGCGCGGCTGCGCCCCTCGCGGAGCTCGCCGCTGCGCCGGCGGCGGGCGGCGGCCTGGGCATGGAAGCCAGCGAGGCAGCCGCGCCGAGCGCCGCTGCGAGCGCGACGCGTGGCGCCAAGGCTGCCATCCGGGCGGGCAAGCGCCAGGCGCAGGGTGTAGAATTAGGGCCGCCCCTAGGGCCGCTTGCATCGGACACCAGCTGTGTCTCGGGGGCTCAGCAAGCGGACGCGATGCTCGCGGGGGCAGCAGCGGCGCACGCGCCCGCCGGAGCCTGCGACGAACGCGCGGCTGTGGCCGGACGCGGGGCCGCGCAGGACGGGCAGGCCCCGTCAGGGTGTGAGGCTGAGGTCGCAGCTCCGCATGGCGGCCGTGCGGCTGCAGCGGCAGCGGCCCCCGCGCCGGTGCAGCCGGCGCAGGATGGGGCCGGGCAGGCGGGCCGGGGCCTGAGCGCGGCTGTGGATCCGCCCCCGGGGCCCCAGGAGGCCGACCTCCTGTGGTGGCGGGTCAGCGACACACAGGTGCGCGCGGTCGACTGGCAGGCCGTGTCGCGCGTGGAGGCGTACATCCTGATGTACGTCAAGAACACCCCTGGTGAACCCTAGACCGGGATCCTTCCAAGTATGCCTTACCTGCGAGAGGATGCACGGCTGGACAGGCTGGGCGAGTTAACGTGGTCGGTTTGCGGCTCGGGGTAGACATGGAACGACTTGGGCACATGCACCTGCAGCATGGCCTGGGATGCATGGCGAAATGGCATCCAGCGGGGGCCCCAGCAGGTCAGGCTTGCAATGCACCAGGGCCACAGCTAAGCTGTGGTACACGAACAGAGACGGCGGGCAGAGCACACCAGCTGCCACAGCTTTTAAGGAACAGAGACGGCGTGCAGAGCACACCGTGCTGAGAATAAACCCAGGGCCGCGCGTGTGGAGGTGTCCGCTTGTCGAGCATGAACCTTGGTGGAGACTGCCTGCTAGAGGCCTAGTTTGAACGTCCCTGCCACTGTTGTGTGACCCACAATGTGTGAGACGGGCATTCAAAGGGCACAAGTCTTGGCATAAGCTCTGCGGCTGCATTGCAAATGCATGCAAGCATCTGTTGCGTGCGCTGGTAGGTCAGCCCCGGATAGGCGGACACTGCACCCCATGTCCCCCGTGCCCGGAGGGTTGAGCTCTGCTGCATCGGTGTTGCTCCTCCTGATGCGGCGTCTAGAAAGAGGGTGCTCACAGGGATAAAGGTACAGAGCTCACAGGGATACGGTACAGAGCTCGCCTTGTTACACTGCGGCAAAGAGAAAAACCGCATGCCGTACAAACACGGGCGGCTGGCGGCTGCGCATGCCGCCACTAGTTGTTCACAGTCTCAAAACACAAGCGACGGTCGGC
>JAABUV010002917.1_pt1 | contig 22419 bp, 20 predicted proteins | sample 5559971 | NCBI WGS metagenome assembly JAABUV01 (sample SAMN10711881, study PRJNA513362) | rock metagenome | isolation source: Antarctica rocks | place: Antarctica: Victoria Land, Knobhead nord | collected 2015-12-19
TTGCACACCTCGCACTGGCCTTTGAGCGCGCGGCGTCCGTTCTTCATCGTCACCTCCTGCGCGTCCTTCATCGGGCGCTTCTGGCGGCACTTCACGCAATACGCCTCCTGGGTTGCAGTCGCCATGGCGATTTCCTCCTTGCTGGCGCCCCTCCTCGTCAAAAACGGGGGGAGCTATATGGTACGCCTCACTGTCTCAGCATACCTTTAGCTACTATACACGAAAGCGCCCTGTTTTGTCGCATGTTTGTGCGTCGCCCGCGACGCCTGCCGATAAAACGCCCTCTCACGGCAACACGGCGTCGATATACGCCCGCGCGTAGCCCGGCCCGGTCGTCATGCCCTTGCCGCCGATGCCCGTCACGAGGTGGATGACGCCGTCGATCGTTTCGGCGTAGACCTCGCGCGCGGGGTGCGTGAGGTAGTAGCCGTTCCACCGCTCCTGGATGTCCCACGAGGGCGGCGCGAGCATGCGCCGCCCGTAGCCCAGGACGGCGGCGTCGATCGCGGGGTTGGTCGATTCGGCCAGCAAAGCGGCGTCGCGGACGTCGACGTACTGGTGCGAGTCTCCGACGACGATGGAGCCGTCGGGCAATTGTTTGAACAGCAGGTGGATGCCATAGTCGCGCAGAGTCGCGTCGACGGGTTCGTCCAGCAACGGCGCGTACGACGGGCACGACGCGAACGCGGGGTAGCGCCGGATCGACAGGCCGGACAGCAGCGCGTGCGGCAACGTATAGCCGCCTTGCGCGACCGTCCGCATCATCCGCAGCTTGCACAGACGCAGCCCGCTCCTCTCCAGCAACGTCGGGAACAGTGTCGTACAGTCGGCTCCCCCGCACACGATAGCGCGATCGGCCGCGTAGCTATTGCCACGCGCGTCCCTGGCGAGACAGCCCTGCCCCGACGACTCTACGGATACGATGGTCGTGTGGGGCGCGTAGTCCAGTAGGCCACGCCGCGTCAGGTATGGGATGAGTTGGCGCAGCATACGCCGTGGCTCCAGCGTCAGGTCGTCGGGGAAGAGCAGCGCGCCCATGCAATACGACACCTGGATGAACGGATAGCGGTAGCGCGCCTCATCGGCGTCGAGGTACGCGCAATCGTAGTCGGGGCCGTATAGACGCGCGAACTCGTCCAGCACGCGGCGCTCGAGCTCAGTCGAGGCCACATACAGGCTCCCCGGCGCCCGCGCCCCGATGTCGTGCGCGCCCTGGAGCGCGCGATAGACCTCGGCGCTGTCGCGCGCGTACCCCGACCATACGCCGCCGACGGGCACGATCGACTGGGCGATCATGCCGAAATTGCGCGTCGAGGCGTCGCTCGGGAACGCGTTGCGCTCGACGAGCAGGGTCTTGTAGCCCTTGAGCGCCGCGAAGTACGCGTGGAACGTCCCCAGCACCCCGGCGCCGACCACGAGCACATCGGCCTGCCGCGCCGGCGCCGGCGTTGGTGTCACCACCCGACCGGCGTCCCGACGACGCGCCCCAGGGCGTCCACGAAGGTATGGAGCGTGCCGAGCGAGAGTTCGCCCATCGTGGCGACACGGAACATCTCGCCGGACAGGCCGCCCTGCCCCGCGTAGATGATGTACCCTTGCTCTTTGAGCCGGTCGTGCAACTTCCCGTACGTCAGGCCCTGGGGCAGGTGGAAGGCGGTGAGGGCGTTGGAGCGCGGGGCCGCGGGCGGCAGGAACGCGGCCAGACCCAGCGCGGCGGCCCCCTCGCGCACCAGCGCGGCGCGCACGGCGTAGTCCGCCACACGGGTGGCTACGCCGCCGCGCTCGGCGAGTTCGTCCAGAGCCTCGTCGAGCGCGTAACACACCTGTACGGCTGGCGTGAACGGGACATCGCCGCGCTCCTGTGACGCGAGATACGTCGCCAGGTTCAGGTAGACGCTACGGGCGGGGACCGCGGCGACGCGCTCACGACCACGCGGCGATACATAGACAAAAGAGACGCCGGGCAGCCCATGAAAACCTTTGTTGGCCGTGCCGATCACAAAGTCCGCGCCTATCGCCGCTACGTCGAGCGCGTCGCAACCCATCGAGCTGATCGCGTCCAGGATCAACGGCACGCCGGCCTCACGGGCCAGACGCCCGATCTGTTCGACCGGGTTGCGCAGGCCGGTCGTCGTCTCGTGGTGGACGACCGCTAGGGCGTCGAGGTCGTCGCGCGCGGAGAGCAGCGCGGCCACCGCGTCGAGCGGCGGCTCCGCGGTCCAGGGAGCGGTCACGTCGACCACCGCGATGCCGTGCGCGCGCGCGAGGGCGGCCAGCCGCGCGCCATAGACGCCGTTGTTGACGACGGCGAGGGTACGACCTGGACGCACCGCGCCGATGACCGCCATCTCCATGGCCGCCGTACCCGACCCCGTCACTAATGCCACGCCATATGTGGACGGCAGGTCCAGCGCCGCGCGCAACTTGCGCCGCAGGCCCAGGAGCAGGTCCGCGAATTCGCTCTCGCGGTGGCACAGGTCGCCGCGCAGCAGGGCGTTTCGCACACGCGGCGAGGTACAGGCCGGACCGGGATTGAGCAGCACCCACCCGTCTTGACCGGGAGCGAAAGGCATGTGTTCCTCCATGAGTGTTCGGCCTGCGACTGCGGTCGCATGGCAAACGACGAGCACTGCAGTGCGAAGGGTGATGTTTTGTAGGGGCGTATGGCATACGCCCGGCGCTTGATGCCAGGGCGTATGCCATACGCCCCTACGATCACAACAACCGACCACCGCAGTCGCAGGCTCCTTTTAGTCAAACAAAGCTGGTAGATCAGCCACGCTGCCGAGCAGCCGCGTGTGGCGGTAGGGGCCGAGCGTGGCGGCGGTGTGCGCGCCGCTGAACACGCCGATGACCTCGCCGCAGCCGGCGTTGGAGCCCTCGTCCAGGTCGGCCGGCGAGTCGCCCACTTTCATGACCCGCCGCACGTCGTGCACGTCGAGGCGCTCCATGGCGCGGTAGATCATATACGGGGCGGGGCGGCCGCGCGCGACGTCGCTGGAGAAGACGGCCAGATCGGTCAGGCGGCCGGGCCAGTCCAGGCGCTCCATGATCAGGCCGCCGATTTCCGCGTCGAAGCCCGTGTCGGTGGCAATTTTGACGCCGCGCGCGCGTAGGAACGCGAAGGTCTCCTCGGCGCCGGGCAAGGGCGCCAGGCGGCGCTCGTAGGCGGCGCGCATTGCCGCGACAAAGGTCGCCAGAGCGTCGCCGGCTAGGCGCGCCGCCTGCGCGGAGCCGTCGGGGTAACGGCGCGCCGCGAGCCCGTCGAAGACTTCGCGCTTGTTCATGCCCATCAACGCGTTGAGCTCGTCGGGCGTGCCGGGCAGGTCGTGGGCGCGCGCCGCCTCGACCAGGCACGTCAGCACCGTATTGCCGCCGTCGTCGACCGTTGTCCCGGCTAGATCGAAGACCACGAGGTCGATCGGTCCCATAGGATTGTCCTTTCCAAACCATCAAACATCAATTTGTAGGGGCGTATGGCTATACGCCCTAGCTATCAGCCAACAGCTGACGGCTGATAGCTGACGGCCGACGGCTCGTCATCCTGAGTGGGCGCGCGGTTGTCATCGGAGGGATCGATTACGCGTGGCGCGGCCGGGTTCCACGTTAGGGCGACACGGTCTCCGTCGCTCAACGACAGGGCCTCGGCGCTGGCAATATCCACCTTCAACTCCCCCACGGCGCTCTCGACGGTGAGCCGGGTCACCGGCCCCTGGAAGGTGCGGACCCGCACCGTGCCCACGAGGCCGCCCTCCGGCGCGGGCGCGCCGCCGGCCAGCAGCCCGACCGCGATGGACTCGGGCCGGATCAGCAAGAGGGCGGGCGTCCCGGCACGCCACGCGTGGGCGCGGTCAGCGCGCAACAGCTGGCCGCGCGCCTCGACCACCCCTTGTCCGGTCGCGGGGACCGTACCCACGATTCTATTCATCGTGCCGATAAACTGGGCCACAAAGACCGTGCGCGGGTCACCGTAGATCTCGGCCGGCGCGCCGACCTGCTCGATGCGGCCCTGCGAGAGGACCACGACGCGGTCGGACACGGAGAGGGCTTCCTCCTGGTCGTGCGTCACGAACAGGGTGGTAATGCCGAGGCGCGTCTGGATGCGCCGTATCTCGTCGCGCAACTGCAGCCGCACCGTGGCGTCGAGGGCCGAGAGCGGTTCGTCGAGCAGCAGCACGCGGGGCTCGATCGCTAGCGCGCGCGCCAGCGCGACGCGCTGCTGCTGTCCGCCGGAGAGTTGGTGCGGATAGCGGTTGGCCGCGGATGAGAGCCCGACCAGGTCGAGCAGTTCCCCGGCCCGCTGGGCGCGCCGCGCCGCGGGCGCTTTGCGCACGCGTAGCCCGAAGGCGACGTTTTCCTGAGCGGTCAGGTTGGGGAACAGGCTGTAGGCCTGAAAGACCATGCCCATATCGCGCCGATTGATGGGCGCGTCCGTGATGTCCGTGCCGTCGAGCCTCACGCGGCCGTCGTCCGGCTGCTCGAAGCCGGCTACGATGCGCAAGGCCGTCGTCTTGCCGCAGCCGCTGGGGCCGAGGAAGGACACGAACTCGCCGGAGCGAATCGTCAAATCGAGGCTCTCGAGGGCGACAACCTCGCCGAACCGTTTATGTAGCCCTTGCAGTTCCAGCTCGGCCATCGTTAGCGCGCCCCTCCAATCTGTACCTGCCGCCGCCCCACGCCCCGGCCCCCCATGCCCCGGCCAAGGAACAGGATACCGAACATGGCCGCCCAGGTAAGCAGCAAGCTGAGGATAGCCAGTGCGGCCGCCTGGTTGGCCTGGTCGCTGCCGATCTGGAACATGTATGTGGCAAAGGTATTGAACAGTAGCAAACTCGCCATAGTGTACTCACCCATCACCAGCGTGACGGTCAGGAAGGCGGCCGACAGCATGGCGAAGCGCAGGTTGGGCAAGATGATGCGCAGCAGGATCGTCGTCCACCCCGCGCCGAGACCTTGGGCAGCCTCGGTGAGCGTGCGCAGGTCGATGGCGCGCATGCCCGCGTCCAGCGAACGGTAGGTAAACGGCAGCGCCAGGATGACGTACACGAGCCCCAGGATTTGGGGGCCGGAGATCAGCCACGAGACCGAGCGGAACATCCCCAGGATGGCGATGGCCAGGGTCACCGGCGGGACCACGAAGGGCAGCACGCTAATAAAGTCCATCGCCGGCCGCAGGCGCGGCAGCTTCAGGTTAACCCAGAACACAGTGGGGACCATCAGGACCATGCTGAGGGCGACCGTGGCCACGGCCAACTCGAACGAGAGCAAGAAGCTGGACTGGAAATTGGGGTCGCGCAACGTCGCGCCGTAGGCGTCGAAGCCGTAGCGATGCGGGCCTGTTTCCAGGCTGAACTCGGCGCTGCCGATGAGCGGGATCACAAAATACAGCGCGGCCAGCACGAGCCAGACGCCGTCCACAACGGTGAAGCGCCCGCGCTTTCTGGCGCGTTTTCGCGCCGGAGCAGGCGTCCGCGCCCGTGTCGTCTCTATCGCCGGCGTCATCGCAGCCACCTCCGTGAGCGACGCTGCAGCACGCCATACACCACCATGGCCGCGCTGATGATGAGCACCATACCCAGCGAGAGGGCGTTGGCCATCTGCGGATTCGAGGCGAAGTCGCCCGTCGTGACGCGGCCGATCAGGATCGGGACCAGAGCGATCTGCGAGCCAACCAGCGCCGTCGCGGTAGCGTAGGCCGCGAAGGCGTTGCCGAACAGCAGCACCAGCGCGCCGAGCAGCGCCGGCCACAGAATGGGTAAGCCCACCCAGCGCCAGAACTCCATGGGGGTCGCGCCGAGGCTGGCCGCCGCCTCCGTCCATTCGCGGCGCAACCCGTCTAGCGCCGGGCTGATCAGCAGGATCATGAGCGGCAACTGGAAGTACGTGTAGACCAGTGCGAGGCCGAAAAACGAGTACAGCGTGAAGCCACCCTGGTAGAGGTCGAGGCCGTGGGCTCGCAGGAACACCGTGATAAAGCCGGTCGTCCCCAGCGTCGCCACGAAGGCGAAGGCCAGCGGGACGCCGGCGAAGTTGGCCGCCACGCCCGCGAAGGTGCTGAGGAGCGCCCTGACCCAGCGCGGCGCTCCTTCCTTGATGGCGGCATAGGCCACGAAAAAGCCGCAAACCGTCCCGGTGAGCGCCGTGGTCATGCTGATGCCGACGCTGGTCAGGTAGGCGTTGGCGTACTGGTTCGCGAACAGCGCCCGTACGTTGTCCAGCGTCCAGCGGCCCGACTCGGTCTGGAAGGCGCCGACGACGAGCACGACGGTCGGTATCAGCAGGAACAGGGCGACGTAGAGAAAAAACGGCGCCACGGGCAACCAGGCGAACGAGCGCGCCTGCCGGCGGATCGTCCCCTGGCCGACGCGCGCCGCCGCGGCCTCGTGGATGGTATTGGCCATACTCTTTCCTTCGGGAGGCGGGAGGCGGGAGGCGGGAGGCGGGAGGCGGGAGGCGGGAGGCGGGAGCAGTGCGCTCAGACCGCTCCGCTACTCCTTAGTTTCTCCCGACTCCCGACTCACGACTCACGACTAAACCTAGCTCCCGGCGACCTTCGGCCCCCACTGATCCTGGAGGACCGTCTGCGCCGCGCTAATCTGCGCGACGGTGGCGAACTTCACGTTAGCGTAGGCCGTGGCCGGCGGCAACTTCGCGGCCAACGACGCCGGGATCTTGTCCCGCTTGGCTAGATCCGTGTAGCGCGCCGGGTGCGTGTAGCCCTTGAGGAACAGCAACTGCACCTCATCGGTGTAGAGGAACTCCTGCCATAGCTTGGCCGCGCTGGGGTTCGGCGCGTACTTACTGATGGCCTGACAGTAGTACCCGGCGTAGCTGCCGCTCTTGGGCACGGTGACGGTCACGGCGGGGTTGCCGTTGAACGAATCGCGCGAGGCCAGCAGCAGGTAGTCCCAGCGGATGGCGACAGGCGTGGCGCCCTTGGCCACGTTGGCGGGCAGGGCGAAGGTGGGGTTGAAGTTGCCGGCCCGCTTTAGCTTGGCGAAGAAATCGACGCCCGGCTGGATGTTATCGAGCGAACCGCCGTTGGCCAGCGCGGCGGCGAAGACGGCCCCGAAGGCCTCGCCGGCCTGGCGCGGATCGCCGCCCAGCGCCACCTTGCCGCGTAGCTTCGAACTGAGCAGGTCCGGCCAGTCCTGCGGCGCTTGTGGGACCACCGAGTTGACCGACATGAACGCCGGCACGCCGTAGTAATCGCCGAACCAGTAGCCGTTGGGGTCCTTCATCGCGGTGGGGATCGTGTCCCACTCCGCGACCTTGTAGGGGATGTAGAGCCCTTTGTCCTTACCCTTGGCCGCCCAGGCCGGCGACACGTCGACGACGTCGGGCGCGCGGTTCTGTCCCTTCAAGTTCTGGATCGCCGCCACCTCCTGCGCCGAACTGCCGTCTGGAATGGCGTCCGCGATCGTCAGGCCATAGCGCGAGCGGAAGAGGGCCATGATCTCACTGTAGTTGGCCCAGTCTTTCAGCGGGATAGTGATGAGGTTGATGTGGCCCTCTTGCTTGGCCGCCGCGGCGAGCGCGCTCATCCCGCCGCTGGCCGCGCTCCCGCTGGCGAAAGCGCGCGAGGCGTCAAGCACACTCGCCAGCGGCCCGAGGCTCGCCACGCCGAGGCCGCCCAGCGCCCCCGTCCGCAGCAGGCCGCGCCGGCTCACCTGTCGTTCGTTCATGCCCACGATGTCCTCCTAATAACCCTCTAATAACCCTTGGATGCCGATAAAAGCCTGCATATGCGTTGCGATCAGCCCGAAACGCCAGTCGTGCATCATAACGCGCCGACCCAGATCGCCTCGCTGTCTATACAACACCTCAACCCTAGCACAACGATGTTAAGAGCAGGTTAAAGCCATGTTAAAGAGTCTTTAATTCTTTACAAGTCATGGCAAGAATACGTCGGGTCTGGGGCTCTCATCGCAAATAAATCAATACTACTATAACCATATCGCGTTCGGGTACGCGTTGTGATTGTTTAGACAACTATGACGTATTCGCGTCATGTCGGTCTATACTATAGACGCAAGGAGGAGCTTGCTTTTATGACATTCCATCCCATGCACCACCGCATCCTGGAGGAACTCCGGCGCGAGATACGCGCCGGAGACCTGAAGCCGGGCGACGCGCTACCCTCCGAGGGCGACCTGATGGGCCGGTTCGGCGTGGCGCGCGGAACCGTCCGGCAGGCGCTGGCGGCGTTGCGCGCCGATGGCAGTATCATCGGCCCGCGCGGCCGGCCGCCGGTCGTGCGCGACCTCCGCCTGGCGCAGTCGTTCACAAACCTGCTCAGTTTCTCGGCGTGGATACGTGCGCTGGGCATGGAGCCCAGCGGTAAGCTCATCGCGCTAACTCTGCGCCCCGCCGATGACGAGACCGCCGGCATGCTCGCCGTTCCGCCCGATAGCCTGGTCTACGAGCTGGTGCGTGTGCGTTACGCCGACGGCGAGCCGCTGCTGATCGAGCGTAGCGCCATGCCGCGCGCGGTGGGCGCGCTCGTGGCGCGGCTGGATCTGGAGCGCGACTCCATTTACGCCGAACTGCGGCGCCGGGGCGTCACCTTCGCCTCGGCGCACCAGATCATCGACGCGCTCCCGGCCTCGGCCGAGGACGCCCACCTACTAGGGAGGGAGCCCCACACGCCGCTCCTGCGTGTGCGCCGTCAGGCCTTCGCCCCCGACGGGGAGCCGTTGGAGTGGTCGGACGACCGCTACCTGGCCACGCGCGTCACCTTCACGCTCGACAACACCGCCGCCAGCGCCGGCTTGGTCCGCCACCTCGACACGGCCGCCGGCCATTGAGCGCCCCCAAGTAGGGGGGAGCAATTTTGCACGAATCGTTGTATTAGCCCTCCTTGGCATAGGACGTGCCTCTCGACAAACAACCTTACAGTTAGCCTCAAAGACAGCATAAAAAGCGAGCACAAACCGATGCCCAAGGCGCTATGGAAACAGGTCCGACCGTGGCTGCCGTGGGCCGCGGTGCTGGTCTTATTGGCGCTCCTGATCCAGGCCGTGCACCCGGCGACCCTCGTCGTAGCGCTGCGGCACGCTACCTTGTGGCTGCTGCTGCCCGTGCTCGGCTGCGGCCTGCTCGGGCTGGTGTTGCGCGGCATCCGCTGGCACCTGCTCTTGAAAGCGATCGCCGCCCCCAACAGCCTGCTCGACTCTATCATCCTCTTCACGGCGGCGCAGGCGGCGCTGTTGATCCCAGCCGGACAGTTCCTGCTGCCGGTGCTGCAGCGCAGCGAGCACGGCACGCTGATCCGCCGCTCCGCCCCGACCATCCTGGTGCAGGAGCTCGTCTTCGGCGTCCTGGTGCTGCCGGCGGCGCTGCCGGGCGTGCCGCCATACCACACGGCCGGCTTCTTGCTGCTCCTGGCCCTCATCTTCAACGCCGGGACCGCCATCTTCCTGTCGCAACGCCCGGCCGTCGCCTTTGCCCTGCGCCTTGCCGGGCACATCCCCTTCTTGCGCGGCAAACTCGGCGATGTAGCCGAGCTACAGGAGCACTTCGTCGCGGTGGCGAGCAGCTGGGAGGCCCTGTGGGGTACGATCTTCGACATGGGGGCGATCGCCGTCGCCGGCCTGGGCTTCTACCTGGCGCTGCTGTCCGTGGGCGTGACACAGGCGAATTGGATCAACAGCATCGCCGTCTACGCGCTCGGCAGTTCCGTGGGCACCCTGTCGGCCCTGCCAGGCGGCCTGGGGGCCAATGAGGACGTGAGCGTGCTCGTGCTCGGACGCATGGGCGTCGCGGCGGGGCCGGCCGCCGCCGCGACGCTCATCTTCCGGGTCATCAACCTGGTCATGGGCACCGCGCTCGGCTGGGCCGTCCTGCTCCTCTTCAGCGAGCGGCTGAAGGTCCACCCGTCCGTCGAGGGCCTAACCAAGGCGGTACGCGGCGCGGAGGAGCGGACGATCGAGGGCGCGGGGGCGACCCCGCCGCCCGAAGGCTACCTCAAAGGGTGAGCCGCCACGTGTCCGTGTCATCCGCGCCGTCCCCCCAGGCAACGCGCCCCTCGCGCTCCAGCTTCTGGAGATGCGCGGTGACGGAGAGCGCGGCCGCCGGGTACAGCGCCGGGTCGACGGCGGCGTAGATGCGCGCGACGAGCGCGTCGACCGTACGGTCGCCCATGGCGAGCCCGGCCAACACCTGCGCCTCGCGCTCCTCGCGGTGCTGGATATAGCCCTCCAACAACTCGCGCGACCGCGCGATGGTCGGCCCGTGCCCCGGCAATAGCAGCTGTAGGTCGAGCGTGAGCAGACGCCGCAGCGAGGCCAGGTAGTCGAGCAGGTCGCCCTCCGGCGGCGCGATGACCACGGTACCCGTCCCGGCCACGAGGTCGCCCGCGAAGAGCACGCCGCTGTCCGGCAATAAGAAGCAGAGGTGGTCGAAGCGATGCCCCGGCGTGTACAGCGCGACGAGGCGGCGTCCGCCGGCGTCGAGTTCCGCGCCGTCGGCCAGCATGCGGTCGGCGGCCGCCACCCCGTCGAGGGTCCAGGCCAGCACGGGCGCGCCGGTCAGGTCGCGCAGCCGCGCCGCGCCCGCGTCGTGGTCGGTGTGGCCGTGCGTCACGAGGATAGCGTCGATCCCGCCATGCGCCGCGCCCACGTGCGCTACCTCTACCAGGTGTCCCTCGTCATCCGGCCCTGGGTCGATCACGACGCAGCCCGTGGCCGGACCATAGACCACGTAGCTGTTCGTGCCCGGCCCGGTCATGAGCGACGGGTTCGGCGCCAGGATCACCTCGACGCCCTCGGCTACTTCCATTCTCTTCTCTGTCCCATCCACTCATGGCGGTGATACCATATCTGCTGGAAGCGCCGGCGTCAGTCCGCTGACGCCGGCGCTCCCAGCAGATACGACCGCCTGCCCGCTACCTGACTAATGACGTCCAGTGGGGCTACTGCTCATCCCCGCCGGGCAGGATGATGACGTCCTGGCCGTCCTCGCGCAGCACGCGCGGGCGCATCGTAGACACCGGCTTGCTGGAGAAATGAGCGTGAGCCGCCGCGACGCTCGGCAGGTTGGTGAGCGCGCGCAGCTGACGCTCGGTGGCGAAGACGAGTGGGAAATCGCCGCGCGCGTAGTCAGCCAGCGCCTCTTCCGGCGTGACCCATGCGCTCGCCGTTACCTCCAGCCCTTCGTGCGCGGCCTCCTGCTCGTGAGGCATGGCGGCCAGGAAGAAATGCGTGTCGAAGCGCCGGGGCCACGCCGCGGGCGTGACCCAGTGCGACCAGTGCAGCAACTCGTCGGTGGCCAGGGTCAGCCCCTCGGACACGGCAAGCTCGCGTAAGGTGAGCGTGCCGCTGTTGAGTCCGTCGCGGTAGCGCGCGAAGCGCTCCACCTCGGACGTCCCGATCGTGAGGATGGTCCCATTACGACGCGCCAGCAGCACGCCGGCCTCCTCGAAGCACTCACGCAACGCGGCGGCCCTAAACCCGGCGCCGAGCCTCGTCGCGTCATCCCCACTTGGTCCGTCCGGCGCGCATAGTCCGGGCGCGCGCTCGGTCGCCACGTCGGTCTCCTTGACGGAGCCGCCGGGAAACACATAGACATCGGGTACGAACTCGCTGCGCACATGCCGCCGCACCATGAAGACGGCGATGCCGCCCTCCGGGCGTTCACGCAGGAGGACGACGGCGGCGGATGGACGCGGGATAACGGGAGTATCTGTCACGTAGCCCTCTCTCATGCCCGCTCCTCGTGTTAGCAGCGCGGGTATCCAATCCTCACATAGTATCATGGACGCAGAGGGCCTGGAAAAACGGGGACTCCAACCAGAGCAAGATGGTGGTCGAACGCGAATATCGCGTCGATGTCGCCCCGCGATTGAACGACATACAGAGAGAGGGCATCGGCGTATGACAGATCCTGATCCGAGTATCGACTTAGGTTGCGACGCACCCCTACCTCCATCTCCATCGCCGGGTAGACAACGTCGAGAACACCAAGGCTCTCCAACACCACCTCCTGCTGCAGCCACCGTTCGGCCTGTTGGTACCCGCTATGATAGCGCAGCCACGTATACGTTTCGGAGACAATAGCCCAGGTGATGACGCGTATAGCCGATGGATCGAGGCTACGGTGGAACCGCACCGCGTCATGGTGATAGCGCTCATTACGGTCCATAAGACAAAGCCATGCGGACGTATCCACGAAAATCTTACGCAAGCTAGCGGTAGCTGTCGTCGTGATCCACCTCCACAGGGCCGTCAAAAGATCCGATCAACGCCTCGAAGGGATCGCTACCTTCGCGCACACCCTCCCTACCCAACCAATCGTCTAAAGCCCGTCGCAAGATGTCCGCCTCAGTCGTGCGATAGCGCGCCGCCAATCTCTTGACCGCGCGATCCTGAGTGAGCGTAATGTACGTTTGCTTTCGTACCAGTTGCATAAGTATAACTCCTCGATGTCGTCTGACAACATTATAACATCACTAGCCATAGTGCTATGCTTCAGGTGTACGTCGACCGGCGAGGTGAGGCGACGCGCCCGCGATCTGGAGCGACGGCTCACGGCGGAGGAGCGAGCACGCTGGGACGCGGTGGGATCTCAGCGCGACGCGGAGCGAGCCCAGCAGGAGGAAGCGCGACAGCGCGCCATCCTGAACAACGTCTCGCCGAGACCGAGGATCAATTGCGCCTGCTACGGCAGCGTGGCGACGAGCGGCAATAAGAATTTTTGAGGATTACCGGATGATAGAACAGGCCGCGCCGGGCATCTACCGGCTGCCGCTCCCGCTGCTCGACAACCCGCTTGGCAGCGTCAACGCCTACGTCGTCGAGAGCGACGACGGTATCATGCTCGTCGACTGCGGCTGGGACACGCCCGACGCCTATGCCGCGCTCGTCGCCGGGCTCGCCGCCATCGGCCGCGCCATCACGGATATCCGCGCCATCGTCGTCACGCACATCCACCCCGACCACTTTGGGCTGGCCGCGCGCCTCGTGACCGAATCGCACGCCCTCGAACTGATGCACCGGCGCGACGCCGTGCTGATCGGCGGCCGCTATGAAGAAGCCGAAGGGATGGTCGCCGCGATGGAGCGTTGGCTCGGCGCGCACGGCGTGCCGGACGACGAGTTGCGGGCGACGGCCGAGGCGTCCTTGTGGATGCTCAGCCTCGTCGGCATCCGTAAGCCGGACGTGCTGCTCACGGGCGGCGAGACCATCAATCGCGGCGCGTACGCCTTCGAGGTCATCCCCACGCCCGGCCACTCCGACGGCCTGTTTTGCCTCTACGACCGCGCGTCAGGCGTACTGCTCGCCAGCGACCATGTGCTACAGCGCGTCAGCCCGCACGTCGGCATGCATGTGCGCAGCTCCGCCGACCCCGTGCAGGACTACCTCGACGCGCTGCGGCTGGTGCGCGACCTGCCCGTTTCCGTCGTGCTGCCTGGCCACGGCGCGCCGTTCCACGACCTGGCCGGCCGCGTCGACGAGCTCGTGCGGCGCCACGACGAGCGCTTCGCCGAGATGCCGCGCGCCCTGGGCGACGACGAGACCACGGCCTACACCGTGGCGGGACGCCTCGTCTGGCGCGGGTCCGCCGAGGGCTGGCGCGACCTCACGCCGTTTCAGCGCCGCATGGCCGTGACCGAGACCGTCGCCCACCTCGAGCATCTGGCGCGGCGAGGACGCCTGTCCAGGAGCAGCGCCGACGGCTTCGTGCGCTACCGGCGCGCGGATTAGCTTTGGTTATGTCAGTTACCCAACGCTAAAGCTATTGGGCTTGCCCTTCAGGGCTAAAGCGCCTGGGCTCCCGCCCCTAAGCGGACAGCATGTCGGGAGTCGGTGTCATCGAAATGAGTCGCCGCGTTGGCTCATGCGTTACACTGCATAGTAATGAGCCTGTAAGCGTTTTCAATAGCGATGGAGTCCACGGATAAGTGGATCTTCACTACCAAGTGGATCGTTCACCACCAATGCGAGGAGCGAACCAGTTGCCGCTGTCGATAAGTGCCGCTGAACCGCTGAGAAATAGGAGTAGGGGGGCGTGATGAGGTTTGGGGTGTGTACTTCGTACGACAACGCAAGCGCATGGCGCGACGCGCCGGTCGATTACATCGAGGAGAGCGTGCAGCGGTTCTTGCGCCCCGAACGGCCACAGGAGGAGTTCGCCGCGCATCTCGCGCGCGCCGCCGCGCTGCCGCTGCCGATCGAGGCGGCCAACAATCTACTGCCGCCTGATCTGTCCCTCGTGGCCACGCCGACACGACAGGTCGACCACGCGCGCCTCGAGGCCTACATGCGCACGGCGTTGGAGCGCGCCGCACAGGCCGGTATCCGTGTCCTCGTCTTCGGCAGCGGCGGCGCCCGCGCCTGTCCCGGCGGCGTCACGCGCGCCGACGCCGAGCGGCAGATCGGCGCACACCTTGCAACCTGGAGCATCTGGGCGCGGGATTATGACGTTCAGATTGCCCTCGAGCCGCTGCGCTACGAGGAGACAAACACGCTGAATACCGTGGCCGAGGGCGGCGCGCTGGTCACGTCCATCGCGGCGTCGGGCGCGACTTTGCTGGCCGACGTGTATCACATGGCCTGCAACGGCGAAGCGCCCGCCAGCCTGGAGCCCTATGGGCCGCTGCTCGCCCACGTCCATGTGGCCGAGCGGCGGGACCGCGCGGCGCCGGGGCGCTACGGCGAAGATTTCCGCCCGTACTTCGCGGCGCTGCGGCGCGCCCACTATGACCGCCGCATCTCAGTGGAGTGTAACTGGCAGGACTTTGCCGCCGAGGTTGGCCCCGCTATGGCGACGCTGCGCGCACAGTGGGCCGACAGCAGCGGCGCCTGACGCTCGATCGCTTTCGCGTTGGAAGACTATTCAAGCGCATGTGTTGGACGACTATGACGACAGCAAGGAGTGTACGACGATGCTGACCCGCGACAACCTTTCGCACACGCAGGGCACGGGTATGGGCGACGAAGATGTCGCGCCAGCCCTGCGCCGCCTGATCGCCGAGGACGCGGTCGGTCAGCTGCGGCGGCGTGAGGGCCGCATGGCCCACTTCGGCAGCGAGGACGGCGTCTTGAAGCTCGACTGGGTCGAGGGCGTGGCGCGCTTGCTCGCGGATGATAACGCCCTCGCACAGGCCGAGGCGGAAGCGCGCGACATCTGGCGTCAGGGGGTCCGCCACGTCATCTGGGCGGGCATGGGCGGCTCCGTCATCACGGTCCACGTCCTGGTCGACCTGGGGCTGTGCCAGGGAAACGAGGACGAGAACGCTGTGGCTATCTACCCGCTGGATAGCACGGACCCGGCGGCCTTGAATAACATTGTCCGGCGCATCGCCCACGCCAAGAATGTGGCGCTGCCGCCGGATGACGCGCGGGAGCCGGCGGACGCGGCCATGCTGCACGCGCTGCTCCAGGATGTGTTGATGGTCGGGGTGTCTATGGGCATGACGTCGGAGGAGCCGATCACGCACCTGGAATGGTTCGCCGCACTGGTGGCGCGCGCGGGACTGCGGCCCGATGAGCGCATGCTGGTCATGACGCTGCCCACCTCCTATCTGGATCGCTTCGCCCAAGAGCGCGGCGTCCCACGCCGTCCCCTTCAACTTGACGGCGGGACCGGGACCGGCGGGCGCATGAGCGCCCCCACGACGCGCGTCTTTCTGCTCCCGGCCGCGCTGTCGCTCGCCGGCGCCGCGCCGGACACGGGGCGGCTGCGGCAGGTCCTGACCCGCGCCTGGGCCGCGTACGACCTCACGCTGGCCGCCAACGATCCGGCGGCGCACCCGTTCGTCCGCCTGGCCGCCGCGCTGAGCGCGGCGAGTCGCGACGGCGCCTGCCGCCTCTTGCTCGACCTGCCGCGCGCGTGGCGCCCGCTGCTGGCCTGGATCGAGCAGCTGATGGAGGAGAGCCTGGGCAAGGGCGGCAAGGGTATTGTCGTCTTCGACGACCAGCCACTGAACCCGCGCGCGCCCGGCTATCACACGAGCGGAACCCTGCGCGTGCGTGTGACGCCCAGCGCCGACGCGCCCCCTGATGCGGATGATGACATCTTTGTCCTCGCCCAACCAATCCTAACGGACAGCGCCGATCCAGGCGAGCGCCTCGCGGCCGTGGCGGCAAGCTTCCTTGGCTGGCAGTTGTGCATGGCGCTGTTCGGCTACCTACACGACATCACGTTCGCGGGCCAGCCGGCGGTCGAAAACTATAAGGCGCGCGCCCGCGTCCTGCGGGCGCAAGACACGCCCCTACAAGTCGCTCAGGAGCAGAGCCATGGCGTCACCGACGGGCCGCTGACGCTGCTGGCGCCTCCGGCGCGGGAGGAGGTAGGCCCACCAGGGGACACGCCGGCCGCACGCATCGCGGACGCGCTACAACAGGCTGTCGCGGCCACGGGCAACCGGCGGCTGGGCTATCTCGACCTGACGATGAATGGTGAACTCCCCGCCGGCTGGACGCCGCTGCTGCACGACGCCGTGCGCACGCTCGGCCCCGCAGCGATGGGCGTGCCGGCCAGGCTGCGCCGCGCCCCGGCGGCGTACCACTCCACCGAGCAGGGTGAGATGGACGGGCCGCCCTACCTGGTCAGCGTGCGCCTCATCACGCGCGGCCACGAGGTAACCGTCCTCGGCGCGTACACGGATACGTTCCTACAGGCGCAGGCCGTGGGCACCTGGCAGGCCATGATCGCGCAGGGGCGCGCCTGCTTTCTGCTGATCGCCGACGAGAGTGGCGACGAGGCGGTCGACGCGCTGGGCCGGTTGTTCGCGGCCATAGCGGCGCGGCTGAGGCAAAGCGATTAGTAGACCACGCATCATTGTAGCCTGTATTATTCATGAACACCCGTTGTACCACAGAGACACGGAGACACGGAGATTTTTTAGGATGGCAGGGTTCCTTACCTGGCGGCCTACCTGGGACGTTGACCCCTTTGCTGCGCTCTCCGTGCCTCCGTGTCTCCGTGGTGCATAATCCAGGGTAGGAGTGTAACCGTGGCGGACGAGGCGACCGAGCCAGTCGAAGACGCGGACGATACGCCGCGCGGCGTCACGATTGACGACGTCGCCGCGGCCGCGCATGTCTCGACGGCGACAGTCTCGCGTGTGATGAACAATCGTCCCGTCGTGGCCGCGGAGACGCGCGAACGCGTGCTCGCGGCCATCGAGCGGCTACGCTTCCGGCCAAGCTCACTCGGCCGCAACCTGGCCACGCGCCGCACCGGCGCCATCGGGCTCGTCATCGCCGACATCACGAATCCATTCTACCCCGAGGTCGTGCGCGGTGTCGAGCAGACCGCGGCGTCTTACGGGACCAGCGTGCTGTTGTACGACACCGCCGAGGATAGCGAGCGTGAAGCGCAGGCGCTGCGGCTGCTGGGCGAACGGCATGTGGATGGCATGATTATCTGCGCGTCGCGGCTGCCCCCCGAACGCATCGCCCTGATCGCCCGTCCCGCTGTGCCGCTCGTGCTCATCAACCGCCAACTCACGCCGCCGTCGCTCGGCACGGTCGACGTCGATCAGGAAGCCGGCGTGCGCGCGGCCATGGCGCATCTCATCGCCCTCGGCCACCGGCGCATCGCCTACCTCGGCGGCCCGCCGGCGTCGCAGGTCCAGCAGCGCCGCCTGGCCGCGTTCCGCGCGGCGTGCGCGGACGCCGGGCTGCCCACCGACGGCGGCGTTGTGACGGCGACCCCGACGATCGTCGGTGGGAAGGACGCGGCGCGCGCGCTGCTACGAGGACGTCCCGGTCGCCGTCCGACCGCTGTGCTGGCCTACAACGACTTGATGTCCATCGGGATACTCATGGCCGCGCACGAGGCCGGCGTCGCCGTGCCCGACCACCTCTCTATCGTCGGGCACGACGACATCCCCATGGCGGCCGCGCTGCATCCCGCGCTCACGACGGTACGGCAACCTATGCGCGAGCTTGGCGTCCGCGCGGTGCGGCTGTTGTACGGCGACCACAGCGAGCGGACGGCGCATGACGCGCAGGACGCGCCCACGCTTATCCGCCTCCAGCCGCAGCTCGTGGCACGCGCCTCCACGGCGCCGCCGGCTTGAGGCGCCGGCAATGATGCCCCGGTGATCACCCTATCCCTTCACGCCGCCGGCCGTCAGCCCTCCGACCAGGTAGCGCTGGAACGCCATGTAGAGGATGACGACGGGCAGCCCGCTGATCACGGCCGCACCCATCAGCTGACCATAGAGGGGCAGGCCGCCGCCTTCCTGGGCCGCGCTAAAGACCTGCAGCTGCACGGACACCGTGCGCGTCCCCGGAGAGGTTAAGACGGTGGCGAACAGCACGTCGTTCCAACCAGTCAGGAACGAAAAGACCAGCGCGACGACCATCCCTGGGAGGGCCAGCGGCACGATGACGCGCCACAGCGCCTGGACCCGCGTCGCGCCGTCGACCAGGGCCGCCTCTTCGAGGTCCACCGGGATGGTCTCGAGATAGGAGACCATCAGCCAGGTCGCGAACGGCAGGGCGAAGGTCAGGTAGGTCAGGATCACCGCCGGGTACGACCCGATCAGCGTGTAGTGGATCACCTGCTGCACCGAGGCGAACAACACGAAGAGCGGCAGCAGGAGCATCGCGCTGGGCACTGTTTGCAGCCCGATGAGCGAGTAGAGGAAAGGGAGTCGCCCCCGGAATACAAACCGGGTCACGACGTAGCTCGCGCCGACGGCCAGGATGACCGCCACGACGCTCGACACGCCCGAGACGATCAGGCTGTTGAGCAACCCTCGCCCCAGGTCGACCGTGGACCACATCTGCCGGTAGTTGTCGAACGCCCAGTGCGACGGGATCAACCGCCCCGCGCCGGCCTCGGTGTCCGGCGTCACGGAGAGCAGCAGCATGTAGAGGACCGGCAGCAGCACGAAAAGGGACAGCACGACCGTCGCCGCGACGCGCACCGGCGGCGACAACAGTTCCTGTGGATGTCTGTGCGTTGTCATGGCGTCGCCACCCCCGTCTGGCCCAACCGCAACGCCCGGATATAGAAGAAACCGGGGATCAACATGATCACGAGCGTGATCACGGACATCGCGCCGCCCAGCCCGAAGTTGAATAGCTGGAAGGATGTGACATAGATGTTGAGCGGCAGCACGTCGGCCTGCGCCGGAGGCGGCGTGCCGAACATCACGAACGGCAGCGTGAAGTTGTTGAAGTGATGGAGCGTGGAGAGCAGCAGCGCGAGCCCCAGCACGTTACGCAGCTGCGGTAAGACGACCCGCGTGAGCTTTTGCCATGCGTTGGCGCCGTCGACCTCGGCCGCCTCGTACATCTCGCCGGAGATCGACTGCAAGCCGGCCAACGTCATCATGTAGATGAAGGCCCATGACGCCCACACATCGGTGATTACCATGGCCCAGAAACTATTGGGGCCGAGCAGCCAGTACGTGTTGACGCTGGCCAGATGTGTCGCGGCGAGCAAGCGGTCGATCGGCCCCGTCCCATTGAGGAACAGCAAGCGCCAGAGCAAGGCGGTGACGAACGTGGGCAGCGCGTACGGGATAAGATACAGCGAGCGCACGACGGCGCGGCCGCGATAGGCGGTGTTGACGGTCAGCGCCGCCAGGATGCCGATGGGCGTGATGAGCGCGGTCGTCAACAGGGAGAACGCCGCGCTCACGCCGAGCGATTCCAGCGCCGACGCGCCGAGCACGTTGCCCCCTTGCAGGGCGGTGACGTAGTTAGTAACCCCAACCCAGGGCGCCTGAATCCAGTGGATCAAGGTGTACTGATTGAGGCGCAGGAAGCTGATATAGACGCCGATCAGGAAAGGGACGCCGATAATCAACACGAGCAGCGCGACGTTCGGCGCCATCAGCCAGAGCGGACGCTGGCCCATGGCGCCGCGACGACGGGAGGCGCGGCCCCTTTGTGCTGCCTGGGCAATGCCGGATGTGTCGGACCTAGAGGGTACGGACATGTGGCGCCTCCCTATACGGCCTACGACCCTTGCTGTATCTGCCCCTGCGCCTGGACGTTGGCCTGCGCCAGCAACTGTGCGACGTGGGAGGGATCATAGCGGCCCGTCGCCACCTCGTCCGCCAACTTGGAACTGACGCCGGCCAGCGTGACCTCGATCGGCCCCCACGCGCCGGTGAAGGGGGTGGGTGACGCGCCCTGCTCCGCCTTGATAAAGGCCGCGTCCGTCGCGCTCGCGTGGGCCAGCCCATCCGCCGCGGACGTGTTGGCCGGCAGGTCGCCGAAGTCTTTGGTGTACTGCAACTGGTTCTGGCTGGTGGTGAGCATGTTGATGAAGCGGTACGCCAGGTCCTTCACCGTGGAATATTCGGGCACCGCCAACATGTCGCCGGAGACAATCGTCGAGGCCGGCACGCCCCCCCGGGGCCGCTGTTGCATGCCGTAGGGAACCGCCGGCATGGGCGCGAAAGCGTACGCGCCTTTCACCGCCGACTTTTCGAGCGTGGGCACAATGGACGTGGTGGTCATGATGTACATGCCCACCTTCCCGCCGGCGAAGGCCCGCGTCACATCGGCCGCTTTCCAAGTCATGGCGTGCGGGTCGACGATGTGGTACGTCGTGGCCCAGTCAAACCAGAAGCGCACGGCCTGTTGCGCGGCCGATGAGTTTAGTGTCGCGGTCTTCAGGTCTTTCGAGACAAAATCCCCGCCCAGCTGGCGCGCGAACGTCCACCAGATCTTCCAGGGGTCGAACGTATCCGACGGGTCGATCGCCGCGCCATACACGCCCCCCGCGGAGTTGGTCATCTTTTTGGCGTCTTGCACGAACTGAGTCCACGTCTGGGGGGGCGCCGAGATGCCGGCCTTTTTGAACAACGCCGTGTTGTAGACCATGGCGAAGGGACGCATGACGAACGGCACAGCGATCTGCTTGCTCGACGAACTGCCGGACATCGTGAGCTGCTGGCTGAAGAACCTGCTCTTCCCCCCGGCCAACGCCCAGTCCGCCGCGCTGAGCGTGTGGAAGCTATTCGTGGACTGCGCCGTCGGGACGAACGTCGTGCCCACGGCAAAGATGTCGGGGCCATGGCCGCTCACGATGGACGTCTGCAGGCGCGTCTGCTCATCGCTGCTGCCGTTGAAGGTGTCCCAGGCGACTTTGGCGCCCGTCAACTGCTGGAACTGGCCGCTCATCTGCTGCATCCACTGCTGCTGCAGCGTCGAGTACACCAGATTCTTGCCAACAAGAACCGAGAGCGTCTTGCCGTTACCGCACCCGCCGCAGCCACTGCCGGCCGCTTGGGAGACCCACGCCCCGTGCGCCACGGAACCGTGCGCCACGGCGGAACCACGCGCGACCGGCGCGACGACGAGCGCCGCCGTCACCAACAGGGGCAGCCGTACGCCGGCCCATGTGATCTTACTAGCCATTGCTCCGTCTCTCTTCCCGCCACGACGACCATGGCGCTGCGCTTATAAAGTAGCTTATATGATGCCACTACGACGCCATAAACAAGACAACCCGCGAGGACCACGCCCGATCAGAGTCCGCTCACCCCTTTCTCCCTGAATGGCTCCTTGGGCGGCCCCTGGCGCGCCCTTGTTGTAAACGCTTGCGGTGTATTATGGCCCTACAGTAGCACACAACCACACAGACGTCAACCGCGTTACACGGCACCTTCGCGATCTATTGTAACCGCTTGCATCATTGGTTGACGCCAGCATATCATAATGGGGACATGGACGTAAAGTATGCACGGCGATAAGAGGCGAGTAGAGGGGTGAGGGGTATAGCGGAGAGACTGCGGTTCGGGATCATCGGGTGCGGCGTGATCGGGCCGACCCACGCGGAGGCGATCAGCAACGTACCCGAGGCGCGCCTCGTCGCGGTGGCCGACCTCGCGCCCGAGCGCGCGGACAAGCTGGCGAGCACGTATGGGGTCACGCTCTACACCGACATAGGGGAGATGCTGCGCAACGAGGAACTCGATGTCGTCGACGTCTGCACACCTAGCGGACTGCACGGCGAACACGCCTGCCAGGTCATGCGCTCCGGCCGGCATGTCATCGTGGAGAAGCCGATGGAGATCACCCGCGCGGCGATGGACGAGATGCTGCGCGTGCAAGCGGACACCGGCGTCAAGCTCGCCGTGATCAGTCAGCACCGCTTCGATCCGGCCAGCCAGCAGACCCATGAACTCGTGACCGACGGGGCGCTGGGCCGCCTGGTCCTCGGCAATGCCCACATCCCCTGGTGGCGCGCGCAGCAGTACTACGATAGCGGCGCGTGGCGCGGTACCTGGGAACTCGACGGCGGCGGCGTGCTGATGAACCAGTCGATCCACTCCATCGACGTGTTGCAGTGGATGATGGGGCCGGTCCGCACTGTCTACGCCTATACTGATACCCTGGCGCACCGCATGGAGACGGAAGACGTGGCCGTGGCCGTGCTGCGCTTTACGAGTGGAGCATTGGGGACGATCGCCGCGACGACGGGCGCCTATCCAGGTGTGACGAC